>Ga0326511_10000904_pt1 | contig 25406 bp, 16 predicted proteins | sample 0_2496_0518_D_FD_203701 | JGI IMG/M metagenome (GOLD analysis project Ga0326511, IMG submission 203701) | Bovine rumen microbial communities from UC Davis, California, United States - 0_2496_0518 | ecosystem: Host-associated > Mammals > Digestive system > Stomach > Rumen | place: USA...
GCGGTACAACAGGCACAAAAGGCACAACAGCAGCAGAATGGCCAGTCCGCCATAGAGCAGCCTGGTCTGGAATGCCTCTCTGGCCTTTTGCTCTGATTCCTTCTGGAAACGGTGATAATCGTAAAGAGCTAACGTTTGGTGTAAGACGTCTGTACGCATATTGTTGTGTAGCGTATCAAGTGCCTCTTCATACAGACGGGCATATTTGGACACAGAGTCGCAGTTGCCCTTCGCTTGATATATGGAAAGCAATCCTCTCGAAGAATTTGATTTGGAATAAGGCAGGGCTTTCCGTAAATAAAACTCTGAGGAATCAAGGTTTCCTGACTTAAGGAAATAGTTACCTTTTATATAATAGTATATTTCGCGGCCTTTACTAATGTTGCCAGATTGGTCAAAGCAATTCGATTGGCTCTCATATTCTGCAATCAAATGGCTGGCTTCTGCAAGGCGTCCTTGGTTGACGTAGATATGAATAAGGGTTCCATAGCTGTTATAGGACTCTTTTTCACGGCCATGTTTCCTGAATAGCGAAGATGCATTTTTGATGGTTTCCACTACCTTATTTGTATCTCTCAGCAGATAATAGGCTTTCATTTGCAGCTCATAACTTAGAATATAGTTGAGCGTATCTTTTTCCTTGAGTGCGCATATTTGTGCAGCCTTCAACGATGCGAGTTCGTCTTGCGGCAGGTTTTGTGCGTGAAACAGTTCTGCCATCTGCCCGTTGATACTCATCATCAGGCGGTAGTCGCAGTCGACGGCGGTGGTGTCGGCGGCATCGATGGCATCCTGATAACATTCCAGTGCCTGCGGAGCCTGTTGCATGTCGCGGTAGGTGCAGCCGAGGAGGTAGTGGGCCCGCATACGCTCGTTGGGGGTGCCGTGGCGGTCGTAGTAGTGGCAGGCCTGCAGCAGGAGGGAGTCGCAGGTCATGGGGATATAGTGGCGGTTGAGGGAGTCGGCTTCGGCGATGACCTGCGCCATGCGCTGCCGCTGCTCCGCCGTGGTGCAGGAGAGGCAGAGGAAGCCGAGGAGAAAGAGGAGCAAAGAGAGAGGGGTCGTCAGTTTCATGCTGCAAAGGTACTAACTTTTTCCAAATAAACGGCCACAATCATCACAAACAAGAAAAAGTGTTGTGCATTTTTGGACAAAATGTAAAAAAAAGACAATCACGATGTTTACTGGTGCAAACATCGTGACTGTCTATGATATGGACATTCGTCCGATTCGGGCCTAAATGACTTCGATGCCTTGCTGGCGGCAGAGCTCCAAGCTCATTTCCTTTAGCTTGAACTTCTGAATCTTGCCTGAACCCGTGAGGGGGAACTCGTCGATAAAGAACACGTACTTGGGTATCTTGTAGCGGGCAATCTTGCCTCGGCAGAAGTCCTGCACTTCCTCGGGCTCCATCTTCACACCCTCGTCCAGGATGATGAATGCTCCGACTGACTCTCCGTATTTCTTCGACGGGACAGCAGCCACCTGCACGTCCTTGATGCCCGGCATCTGATAGAGAAACTCCTCGATTTCACGCGGATAGATGTTCTCGCCACCACGGATAATCATGTCCTTGATGCGCCCCGTGATGCGGTAGAAGCCGTTCTCGTCCTTCACGCCGAGGTCGCCAGAATGCAGGAACCCGTCCTTGTCGATCACCTCGGCGGTGGCCTCGGGGTTCTTGTAGTAGCCCTTCATCACGTTGAATCCTCGACAGCACATCTCGCCCTGCACGCCTACGGGGCATTCCTCGCCCGTCTCCGGGTCTATCACTCGCACTTCCACGAAGGGGTAGTCGCGGCCCACAGTGGTGCAACGCTGCTCAAACGAGTCGTTGAGGCAGGTCTGCGTCATGCCGGGCGAGGACTCTGTCAGGCCATAGACCGAGGTGATGGTCATATACATCTTCTCGCTGACCTGCTTCATGAGCTCTACCGGACAAAGCGAACCGGCCATGATACCTGTACGCAGGCAGGTGAGGTCAAACATGTCGAACATAGGATGGTTGAGCTCGGCAATGAACATGGTGGGGACGCCATAGACGGCAGTACACCGCTCTTTGTGGATGGACGCCAGGACCAAGAGGGGGTCGAACTTCTCGACCATCACCTCGGTACAGCCGTGGGTCAGACAGTTCATCGTGGCAAGTACCACGCCAAAGCAATGGAAGAGGGGCACGCAGACACAGAGCTTGTCGTCCTGGGTGAAGCCCATGTTCTCGCCGGTGAAGTAGCCATCGTTGGCAATGTTGAAGTGGGTCAGCATGACGCCCTTGGGGAATCCCGTCGTGCCACTGGTGTACTGCATGTTGCAGACGTCGTGGCAAGTCACCTTGCTCTTCACCTCGGTGAGAGTCTCGTCATCAATATTCTTGCCAAGGAGCAGGAGCTCGGCGGTGTTGTACATGCCACGGTATTTCTCCATGCCGATGAAGACCACGTTCTTCATGCAGGGGAAGCGCTTGCTCTCCAAGTGTCCTCGCTGGCTTTCGCGCAGCTCAGGCAGCATCTTGTAGGTCATGTCCACATAGTTGCAATCCCAGGTGCCGTCGGTGATGCAAAGGGTGTGCATGTCGGAGTTGGCACACAGGTACTCCAGCTCGTTCTGCTTGTAGTTGGTGTTGACGGTGACGAGCACGGCACCTATTTTGGCTGTGGCATAAAGGAAGGTCAGCCAGTCGGGCACGTTGGTGGCCCAGATGCCCACGTTGGAGCCCTTCTTCACGCCAATCGCCAACAGGCCCTTGGCCAAATTGTCGACACGCTGGTTGAACTGGCTCCAGGTGAAGCGCAGGTCACGGTCACTATAGACTAAATACTCTTTGTCAGGTGTTGTCTCGGCCCAGTGTTCGAGCCATTGTCCCAAGGTGCGTTCCGAGAGGGTATATCCCTCGCTGCCCGTCTCGGCAGGATAAGTCCGCTTCTTTTTCTCTTCCATCCCTTTATCCTTTTTCTGTTTCCTTTTTACCTTATCTTCCAATTGCTTTTAGAATGGTATATAGACCACAGCGAGAATCTTCGCCGACTTACCCACGGCACCGTGGACATGATGCTCCACAATAGAGTCATAGAAGATGCTGTCGCCCTGTCCGAGCACGTAGGTCTCCTTGCCATAGTCGATTTCCACTTCGCCTTCCATCACATAGATAAACTCCTCACCCTCGTGAGCAGAGAGCTTGAACTCCTTTTCCTCGCTGGGCATGATGTCGATGATAAACGGCTCCATGCTGCGACCGGCCTTCTGACGGGCCAGCGAATGGTAGACCATGTTTTTGCGTGCTTCGGAAGCATTGTTGGAGAAACTGATGCTCTTGTCGTTTTCGCGCTCCTGGGCACGGCAGACGACAGGTCCCAGCTCATCATTATCGTCCAAGAAGGTGCCTAACCGCACGCCCAAAGCCCTGGAAATCTTAATCAGCGGGCCTAACGAAGGCAAAAACTGATCATTCTCAATAGACATGATTTGGTCGGTCGAAAGACCACTACGCTCTGAAAGGTCCTCTATTGAGAGGTTCTTGGATTCCCTGATTCCCTTAATCTTGAATCCGACGATTGAATGATTACTGGCCATGCAATAACAATTAAGTATAAAAATGATAATTTGACGAATTTTGGCCGCAAAGTTAATAAAACCACTTGAAAAACCGTCGGCTTTTCAGAAGATTAACACAAGATGCCTTGATTTTCTTACGAATTATCATATTACGGCTTTTTCTTTGCATGCCATATACCAATTATTAAAGTATAAAGCAATAAAAGAAACAAAATATTTGCCGTTATCGTTTCTTTTGCTTACTTTTGCAACTAAATTTTTCAATATAATAAAAACCCAAGACAAATGCCTGTAAAGATTTTAAGCGTTGACGACGAGAACGACCTCGAGTTGCTGTTGACACAATACTTCAGAAGAAAAATACGCAAAGGGGAATATGAATTCATCTTTGCCCATAATGGACTGGAAGCATTGACCATGATGCTCAAGCATCCCGACGTGGAGATCATCCTCTCGGATATCAACATGCCTGAGATGGACGGCCTGACACTACTGGCCAAAATCAACGAGATGCGCAATCCTGCCTTGAAGGTCATCATGGTGAGTGCCTACGGAGACATGGGCAACATTCGCCAAGCCATGAACAACGGCGCCTTCGACTTTGCCACCAAGCCCATCGACTTGGACGACCTGAGCGTCACTATCGAGAAGGCCATCGAACAAATCAACTACGTACATGAGTCGCAACGCGAACATAATCAGCTGGAGTCGCTGAGAAACGACCTCGCCATTGCCAACGAGATACAGCAAGCCATCCTGCCTCGCATCTTTCCGCCTTTCCCCGAGGATGCGGACAAGATGGACATCGCGGCCTCGATGGAGCCGGCAAAGGACGTGGGTGGCGACTTCTACGATTTCTTCCGCATCGACGACAACCACATTGGGGTCGTGATGGCCGACGTGAGCGGCAAGGGCATCCCTGCTGCCATCTTTATGGCCGTGAGCCGTACGCTGATTAGGGCCACTGGCATGCGTGGCGGCAGCCCGTCTGACTGCATCAACTACAGCAACCGGCTGTTGGCACAGGAATCAGTCAACAACATGTTTGTCACCGTGTTCTATGGGATTTACAACCTGCAGACAGGCGAACTGACCTATTGTAATGCTGGGCACAACCCGCCATGCCTGGTAAAATCCAATGGACAGGTGTCCACCCTGCCCACCACTGGCGACACCATCGTCGGTGCAATGGATTTCCTGGAGTTCCACGAAAAGACGATGACGCTGGAGAAAGGGGACGTGCTGGTGATGTTTACCGATGGCGTCACCGAGGCTTTCGACACTTCTTTTGAGCAGTATGGCGACGACCGTCTGCAAGATACGTTGCAAAAGGTGGCCCAACAGGGATGCCGGCAATTGATTGACAGCGTGAGAGCCGACGTTGCCGCCTTCGTCGGTGAAGCCGAACAGAGCGATGACATCACCATCATGGCATTAAAGAGACGATAGGATCTTGGAAAGGAAAAAAATCATCACGGTGTTGCCTGGTCTTGTGTTTGCCGTCGTCGCAGCCATAGGATTGATTGGATGGCAGTCGGAGCATCAACGGGCTTCCCTGCTGGAGGAGCAAATTGCCGAATTGCAAAAGCAAGAAAAGCAATCGGCAGTGGTGCGTAGCGTAAGCAAGCAGATGGAGGAGATTGCCTATCAGCAAAAAGAAATCTCGGACGAGCAACGCATCGAGGCCCAGCAGCAAACCATGTTGGCCAACGAAGAGCGGCAGAAAGCAGAGACTTCCGAAAAGATGGCAAGGGCTTCGGAGCAAAGGGCCATCGCTTCAGAGAAACAGGCACAGGATGCACGACTGCAGGCCGAAGACCAGCGACTGCAAGCCGAGCAGCAACGCCAGCAAGCCATTCAGGCGAAGAGCTATACCGATACGCTACGCTATCAGGTGCTGGGACGCTCGTTGGGGTCGCTCTCCTTAGCCCAAGCACAATCAGGCAATGAGGAGCTGGCCGAACTGTTGGCCTACGCTTCCTATCACTACACCCAACGCTATCAAGGCGACGTCTACAACCCTGCCGTCTTGCAGGCACTTACCGAGGCCAGCAAGAGCATTCACCACTGGTCTGTAAGCAACGGTGCGATTACCTGCATTGACTTTATGCAAAAGAGCAATCACCATCTGGTTACGGTGAGCAACTACGGTGAAATCATACGCCATGAGAAGGTGGGCAACGAACTGAAATCGACGGTGCTGCTCCGTGACAGCCGATACGATTTCCGTTATGTACAAACTGACGACGAAGGAAGCATCTACGCCATCAGCCGCTTTGGCCAGTTTGTCAAAATCCCCCTAAACGGTCTGATGCAGGAAGCCACATTGACAGGCGTCAACCACCCCACCGACATTCAATTGCTGGGTGACGATGTCTATGTGGTAATGGGTGAGCGGAGCTATTGCTTCTTCGACAAGCAAAGCTTCAAGCAATTGGGCGTTTGCCAGTTGGACCACCAAATCAGCGCAGTGGGGCGAATCAACAGTCATCCCATGTATTTCGATGACAAGGGCAATATGCACGAGGTCATCAGTCTTCACGAAACCAAGAGCACCAAGGTGCCTTTCAAGGGTCATGTGACTGCCTTTGCCGAATCCAAGAACACCCATACCACCGCCTACGGCATGAGTGATGGCAGCATCTATGTTTCCAATCCCAGCGGAACAAGAAAGCTCGTGAGTCATCGTTCGCGCATCTCGCGCCTCAAAATGAATGGCTCGCGACTCTATTCGTCAAGCTACGACGGCAAGATGAATCTCTGGATGATTACGGCAAACAGCACGGAAAAGGTGGAGCCTATCCCCTTGTTCAATGCTAACGCTTGGATTATGTATTTCACTCAAGATGCTTCGAAACAGCACATCTGGACAGGCGACCAAAAAGGTACCCTGACCGAAACGACGATTTCCATTCCCTCGATGGCCAATAAGCTGAAGGATGAACTCAAGCGCGACATGACAAAGGAAGAATGGAACTACTATATAGGACAGACGGTGCCCTACGAATCATTCTTGCAAGAAAAGAAAGGAGGACAATAGGCATGAAACGAATTCTCCTCCATCTCTTGTTATTGTGGTGCGCCGTTTGCACTGCTTTTGCTCAGGGCGGCATCCCCTTCATCCGTAATTTCTCGCCCACGGAGTATCAAGCCCACAACCGCAACTTCGACATTATCTGTGGTGAAGACGGCTTCGTATTCGTGGCCAACTTCGAAGGCCTGCTATACTATGACGGGGCTACGTGGCGCATCATGCACACGCCTGGCATTACCCGCATCACCGAACTCTTCCGTGACTCAAATGGCACTGTCTGGGCTGGCGGTTACAATTTCATAGGCAAGATTCAGCACAACGACAACGGTTCCCTGAAACTGGCCTCCCTCGACCCGCAAACATCCATTGACGGCGAAGTCAGGGTGATTTGGGAAGAGCAAGGTCAACTGTTCTTCGTGGTGGGCGAAAATTCGGTTTATGCCATCAACGGCAACCACATCAGCAAGCAAGCAGGGAAGCGCGTCCCCCACACCACGGCAGCCACCTACGATTTAGAGACCTCCATCACCCAGACCGTCCTATTGTCAAATGGACTCAGGGCATACGCCACCAACGGAAAAGGAGTGATCATCAGCGATGCCCGAGACATCAATCAATACTCTATCAATGAGAGCAACGGACTTTGCTCGGACAACGTGGAGCGACTGGACTACGACAAGCACGGCATCCTCTGGGGCGCTACGGACAATGGTGTCTTCGCCATTGCCGTCCCTTCAGCCTACTCGCATTTCACTGTCGATGAAGGCTTGCGTGGCGAGGTCATTGCCATCGAAAAAATGCAAGACCAACTATATGTCGGCACCCTGAGCGGCCTGTTCCGTCGAAAAGGCATGAGGTTTGAGCCTATCCAGGGCATCAATCATGCCTGCTGGGATATTCATCCAATGGGCAACAGCCTGTTGGCGGCTACGTCAAGCGGTGTCTTCCGCGTCTATGCCAACGGAAGTACCCACCAGCTAACCAACGCCAACACGATGGCCTTGCTCGTCAAGGGCAACACCTACTATACCGGCGAACTCGATGGCGTCTACATGAACACCCTCGATGGTCAGCGACAACGCATTAGCGGGGAGGAGAAGGTCACCAAAATCTATATCGACAACGACGAGGCTATCTGGCTACAGAACCTCTACGGACAGATATGGAAACGCATTAGGGGAAAAGCTGACTTTGTACAGCAATCTGTCGATGACGGAAAGAACAATGCTGCCACGCTGGTCAATATCGACAACCAGTTTGTCGTGGTCAGTGCCATAGCCACGAAGCCATTCCCCTACCCTCTGTTCTCCTATACTGACGAGCAGGGCTACGTCTGGCTTACTAACAACGAGGGAAAGGACCTGTATGTGATGCATAAAGGTAAGCGTGTAGATGACTTACAGGAGTTGCTGTTCCCCGTGGCCGAGAGTACCATCCGGTCCATGCTCGTCGACAGCAAACAGATATTGTTAGGTGACAACAATGGCCTTACGCTGATAGACAGGACACAGAAAGACCCACTGATGCAGGCGAAGCCAAAGTTGCACCTCCGCTCGGTGGTGCTCAATGGCGACAGCGTGCTTTGGGGTGGTTTTGGGGAGACGCCAGCCTCATTGCCAAGTCTGTCAACAGAAGACCGCAATCTGCAGTTCACCTACGCGGTTGAAAACAAGCCATTGTTGGGCAATGTGGTGTATCGCTACCGCATAGATGGTCGTTCATGGAGCACATGGTCGGAAGATACAGGAGTCAGCTTCCTCAACTACCCCAGCGGTTCCTACAGCTTCGAGGTTCAGGCCCGCGATGCCTTGGGACGTCTGACCGATATCGTATCCATCAATTTCAGCATCGACTATCCCATCTACCAGCGTTGGTACATGTTCGTCCTGTATTTCCTGCTGTTTGCATTGGCTGTCTTTGGCGTCATGAGACACAGAGAGCTTCGGTTGGAACGTGAGAATATCCAACTGGAAAACATCGTGCAAGAGCGCACCATGAAACTGCGCGAAGCACAGAGCGAGCTGATACGTCAGGAGAAGATGGCCACCGTGGGTAAGCTGACACAAGGTCTCATCGACCGCATCCTGAATCCCTTGAACTACATCAACAACTTCTCCAAGCTCTCTGAAGGATTGGTGAAGGACTTAGAGGCCAATGTTGAGGATGAGAAAGAAGTAATGGATAAGGACAACTATGAAGATACCATCGACGTGATAGGGATGTTGCGTGGCAACTTGCAGAAGGTAAGCGAACACGGACAGAACACCACCCGCACATTGAAGGCTATGGAGGAAATGCTGAAAGACCGCACAGGTGGCATCGTGCCTATGGACCTGACTCCTGTACTCCGTCAGGATGAAGAAATGGTGCGCAAGTATTACGCCTCTGAAATCAGCCAATATGGAATCGATCTGCAATTCCAAATACCGGGTGAATCGCTGCGTATCAATGGCAATGCCGACCAATTGAGCAAGACCATCATGAGTCTTATGGGCAACAGCATCTATGCCTTAGTGAAGAAAGCACAGCGACAGCAATATCAGCCCACCCTTGCGCTGAGCGTTGATATTACCAATAGTTCCACACAGGCAACAGGCAAATCACTTACCGTCACCATCCGTGATAATGGCATTGGTATAGAGGAAACCATCATTGACAAAATCTTCGACCCCTTCTTCACCACCAAGACCACGAGCGAAGCGGCTGGTGTGGGCCTGTATCTGAGCCGGGAGATTGTTCAAAACCACGGTGGAGACATTAGCGTTTCGTCTGTCAAAAACGACTATAGCGAGTTTTGCATTACATTACCCCTATTAACAGAATGAGCTTATGGAAAAACAAATAGAAACCCTTCAACAGCAACTCAAGAATCAGGAGAAACTGGCTTCTTTAGGCATGCTTAGTGCGGGCATTGCACACGAGATACAAAACCCGTTGAACTTTGTCATCAACTTCAGTAAGCTCTCAACAAAGTTGCTTAGCGACCTTACTGAGATTGTCGAGGACAATGAAGACAAGCTTTCAGATGATGACCGTGAAGAGATTGAGGATATCGTCGTCGACTTGAAAGAAAACATGGGCAAGATTGTGGAGCACGGCGAACGAGCCATCAGCATCATTCGCGGCATCCTGCTTGTTTCACGCGGCAAGGATGACCAATTCCTGCCTACCGATGTCTGTCAGTTGGTGAAGGAATATGTGTGGCTGTCGTTCCACGCCTTGCGCTCCAACCATAAGGGTTTTAACATCAGCATTCGCGAGGACTACGAGACCGATCTGCCCAAGATAATGGTTATTCCACAGGATTTGAGCAGGGCTGTGCTCAACGTGATGAACAATGCCTGCTATACCGTATGGCACAAATCACTCAATGCTCCGTCTGACTATCTCCCCGAAATCAAGATCAGTGTACGTCGTGACCTACAGGCAACCACTCCGTTACTCGTCATTGCCATTGCCGATAACGGAGAAGGCATGACAGAGGAAACGAAACAACATATTTTCGATGCCTTCTACACCACGAAACCGGTAGACCAAGGGACAGGACTTGGTATGGGTATTACTCGCGACATCATAGAAAACAAGCACGGCGGGCGTATTAGCTTTGACAGTATCGAAGGCCAGGGCACAACGTTCACTTTCACTATACCCATCAAGAAATGAGACGATTACTCTATCTATTACTTCTCATAGGTTGCCTATCGTCGCCAACCAAGATTGGGGCACAGAGCAGCGGCAACCTGCGGCAAATCTATTCGCAGGCAGAGAACGACTATGATATAGGACGACTGGAGCAAGCCCATACTCTGTTGTCTGAACATCTCTCTTCGTTCAAAGGCACGCTGCGCGAAAGCGCCTTTCGCTTACTTTCGCTTTGCTCTCTCGGCATGGATCAAGATGAACAGGCAGAAGCATACGCCCAGCAGCTATTGAACGAGAATCCATACTATAGTACCACAGCCACCGACCCTCAGCGATTTGCCGAAATCGTAAACCGCATCAAGTCGGGCCTGACGGCAACTATTACCACCGCTTCGAGCCAGGAAGAGAAACTGAGCGAGGTACCAGTCCCGACAACGCTCATCACGGAAGAGATGATTCGCAATAGTGGTGCCCGTAACCTGCAAGAGGTACTGGCAGCCTTCGTGCCTGGCATGAACATCATCGACTGCAACGATGACATCAATATCGCCATGCGTGGCATCTTCAGCAATGGACAAGAGAAAATACTCATCATGCTGAATGGCCACCGCCTGAACAGTTATTGCACTAACACCGCAGCACCTGACTTTAGCATTGCCCTGGAAAAGCTGAAGCAAATAGAGGTTCTTCGCGGCCCAGCCTCATCTCTCTATGGCGGCGTGGCACTCACGGCGGTTGTCAACCTCATCACCAAGCAGGGAGCCGATGTCGATGGAATTAAAGCCCGTGCCGGTATAGGCAACTATGGACAGCGTCGCGCAGACATCATGATGGGCAGGCGATACTACGACCTCGACGTACTACTTTGGGGTAGCATCTATCATTCAAAGGGCGAAGAGCGAGAGTTCACCCAAACAAAATACGACCAGCAATACCTGGACACCACGCTCATTGGCGCCATCGGCACCAAACCGTCTTATGAGTTTGGCATCACGCTAAAATGGAACGACTTCCGCTTCATGTACAACACCCAGTTCTCGCAAGTGCGTTCACCCTTCACCATAAGCACCACTTACTCTTCCTACGACTACGACAAGTACAAGACCTACAACGGATTGAAACCAGGTTTCTCTACGCACTCAAATCATGGACAGCTGAGCTACTTCAAGAAATTAGGCAAATTCTCTATTGAAAGCTCGATAAACATTGACATCGGCAATCTGACCCATTATCAGGTCATCAGCGACGGCGTAATGCCCATGATTGGTCAGACATTAGGAATAAGTGGGGACATAGCCAAGATATTTGAAAATTACGGAGGCTTGTCGCGTTATATCAATGGCCAGGAACAAACTATTGGATGGCAGGCCAAGGGCGACTTCAATTATATCAACAACAAGACACATAAGGGCTACGTAACCTTTGGAGCCGAACTGTCTCGCTTTAAACTCGAAGACGTCCGCTACAACATCGGTTACGATTTTATCATGTCAACACCTGAAAATGCCGTTCTCGCCGATGTGGGCAAGGGCAACGAGAATAACCAAAACGCTTTCTTGCAACTCAAGCACCACTGGAATTCGTTTATTTTCAACGCCGGACTGCGCTACGACCACAAGACCCGATACGATGACACAAAGGTCAATGAGCTGTCGCCACGATTGGCTCTCATCCTGGTACGTCCTAAATGGAACCTGAAACTGAGCTACTCAAAATCATTCGTCGACGCGCCCTACCTATACCGGAAGACCAACCAGTTCCTGACCTACTTCAACGCAACGGATGTTGAAGAAATTCAAGCCTCCGATGCCTATGACTTGTCCCCCGAATCACTTCATTCCCTGCAACTGACCTTCGCTGGAACCGAATGGATTAAAGGACTGAACTTTGAGTTAAACCTGTTCCATAACCGCGCCAAGGATTTGATCTTCACCGAAGTCCTTACTCACGTCAACAGCGGACAAAACAAAACTCTTGGTGCCGAGTTGATGGCCTCATACAACAGAAAGAAATTCACTTCAAACCTGAATCTATCATGGATTAAGACTTATAGTTCAAACATCATCTTGACGGATGTAAACAGGAACAACAACACACCAGGAATCACATCGAACTTTGTAGCTGGATGGCAGGCGACCAAACAGCTGAAGTTGCACTCAAAGCTGACATTCGAAGGCAAGCAGACCAGCTACAACATCATGATTTCCACATTGCTGAAAATAAATGAACTATCAGAAGAATTAGAAAAGATTACCGACCCCGCAAAAAGCTTAGAATTAGCCGAGCGACTCTTTGACATGGTTGAAAACGAACTTGTCAAAGGACAGGACATAGACCCAAGACTTACCATCAACTTAGGGGCTGACTACAAGCCGACTCCCTACATGACCGTAAGTCTCAATATACGCAACCTGCTCAACCACAAATATTATCAGAGTGGCATGAACTCGGGACTTGTGCCCCAGCGTGGACGGTGGTATATGTTCAGTGTTGGCTTTGACCTTTAGAAATAACGACGAATGCATGCCATATAGGGCGACAACTGCTTGCTAAACCATCGCCCCCAACGACTCACGCTGTTGCGGCAGTAGCTGATGATAAGCCTGCGGCGGGCACGTGAAATAGCCACGTAGAACTTACGCGCCTCTTCGTCACTGCTATTGCCATGCGTATTGGCAAATGCACTTGGATACTTTCCATCGACGGCATCGTAGATTACGACCGAATCGAACTCCAGTCCTTTTGCCTTATGAACAGTGGAGACAAACACTCGCTCCGTCATACTGGCCGACCCGCACAGGTCGGCCTCTTTCATGGTCATCACATCTTGCATGTGGCGGCCCAATTGTTCTGCCAGCAGCTTTCCACTTTCAACAGTAATCAGTTCTCCCTCGATATACTTTATGATATATGGCAATTTAGGCTCCTCGCTCACGAGACCCATCTCCTTCAAACTATCATAGGTATTCTGCAACTGCTGGGGCAAAGGCATCTCGGTATAGAGCAAAGACCTGTCGCGTCGATACATTTCACCATATAGTCTGCACAGTTCCTCTGCCGTGCGCTGATGGCGCCTCACAAATTCCAACTGCCGTCCGATCCTTTCACGTCCCATCTCATAACAGGCCTTGGCCAAACTCAGCGTCGCCAAGATGTCATCGCTGGCCAGGTGTGAGTTCTCGCCTTCCAATCCCAGCGCATCAATGAGCGACTTCAGTTTGTAGCTTGGCTGGCGTGGCTTCAATAGTCTGGCCAGTTTCAGAGAATCGTAATATCGCGGCCAAAGGTGTTCCACCTGCAGCTCTGGTGCATCACGACGGCCCTGGAACGAGAGTATCTGATAATCGAACGTCGCATTGTGGCCCAACAAGATACAACCTTCGGCAAAACTCGCAAACTGTTTCATTGCCTCACGAAAAACAACATGCGGATGCTGATGGTATTCTTCGATGAGCGGGTTTACCACTTCTCCCAACATGGGTGGAATCTGTCGCTTGGTCTCGATGAAAAGATTCAATTCACCAACGACCTGTCCCTGTCTTACTCGCACCGCTGCCAACTGTACCACATCATCCTCGGCAACACAAAGCCCTGTTGTCTCGGTGTCAAAGACAACGAAATCCTCTGACTCCCATGCCTTGACAAACTCAGCCACGTAGGTCGCCCCGTCGTAGTCGATGAAATCCACGGGGGATATTCCCTTCTCCATCATAGCCCGCACGAACTGACGCGAAGCCGAATTAGAGGCAAAGATGCCCATGCCCGTCAGCACATGCGTCCAACTGACGAAGTTCTGTTCCATCGAGAGCACATTCAAATGAGCCAACAAAAGGCGAATGGTTGGTGTCGTGAAGGCGTCAACGCCCGATATCTTGAAATGTGGAACACCCAATCCTGTCAATGCAGCACTCACCTCGTCGGCATCGCTGTTGAAGGCCACGACAACAGCCACCGATTCCTCAGGGTAGTCATTATAAAGACGTCTCACGGTCCTGGCAACGCTGTTCACCTCATCAATATTCGTTTCTGAGTCCATAAGTACCAAGTCGCTTGCCTGACGAGGCGACGTGTTCTGGGTAGTAGGAAGCAAAGCTCGACTGATACCTAACTGCTGTTCACCATAGGTATTAAACACATCCAACAGGTATTGCGGTGAGCGATAGTTCTGAAAGAAGTTATGGAATCCGTTCTCGCCACACCGTTTTCTCAGCAACTCCAACGTATCGGTCTGTGCTCCCATAAAAGAGAAGATAGCTTGCTGGGCATCGCCTAAGTAGACTACCGTAGAATCGCCATCAGTAAAGAGGTCGATGATTTCTATTTGCAAAGGATTCAGGTCTTGCACCTCATCTACTTGTATCCATTGGTATTTCTTTATGGAAGATGAAAGGGAGGAGAATGCATCATACGTCTTCAGCAACAAGTCCTCGAAATCCAGCAAGTCGTTGTCTTGCTTATACTTCTCGTAGCATCGCGCAGCATATAATGCTTCCAATATCCAGGCGGCATTACTACTCAGCATGGCGTGCTGGTCACGGTAGAAATCAGCATGTTTGTACAGTTCAACGGTAGAAGCCAACGAGTAGCTTAGTCCAAATGCCACACATAGTTCCTTGAGTATATTGGCAGGCAATGCCTCTCGATGAACCATCAACCGCCCTGGATAGCCCTTAGCACATTGGTAGAGCAGATGTTGCAGGTTGATGACCTGTGAGTAGCGCTGTCGATGCTTTGCCTCAGCCAATATCTTCAGTTCGTCTTCTCCAAGGAAGTCGGCAATGATGCTGATAGACATGTCGTTGTCGATGATGGCCGCCGTCTCTGCCACCACGTTTTGTTCAAAAAGAAACCGCGAACAGAACCGATGCACATTGCCAACGAAAAGCGAGTCGATATCATTGTCTTCCAGCCCTCCTTTCTCTGCATTCCTCGCCAGGATTCTCTCCCGCATTCCTCTTGCAGCCCTGTTGGTAAATGTCAGACAGGCCATATCACTATAAGGTACGCCCAACTGATCATGTGCCCAGACTATACGCTCTGCCAGGACGGCCGTCTTACCGCATCCCGGAGGTGCCAACACCAAGTGATAGCCACCAGCGGCCCGAATCACTTCTTCTTGTTCTTTGTTAAACTTTCTCATGCTCATCTTATCTTGTTCAAATAACGCTCACCCGCACACATTTATTATTAATTACTTGGTGAATCGGAATAAAATGCTTAACTTTGTGCGCAAAAGACAATATTTGACAAATAAGTATATCGATGGATTACCAATATCACATTTTCTCCCCGTACCGTGTGTGCCCATTAGGTGCCCACGTCGATCACCAACATGGATTGGTAACGGGATTTGCTATTGACAAAGGTGTTGACCTATGGTTTAACGTTCGTGAAGACAGCTTAGTCAAACTGTCGTCATTGACTTTTGAAGGCGATGTGAACTTCGACATCAACCAACCCTCACAAGTCAAGGAAAATCATTGGGGTGACTATGCCCGAGGCGCAAAATATGCGTTGCGTAAACGTTTCGAACTGACACGAGGTATCGATGGCGTTATCAAGGGCTCGCTTCCCGTCGGAGGCCTGTCATCAAGTGCCGCTGTGCTGATTGCCTACGTCATGGCTTTTGCCAAGGCCAACGGAATCACGCTGCAGCCCTTTGAGGTAGTGCTGATTGCATCGGAGGCAGAGCGTGAGTATATCGGACTGAACAATGGTCTGCTGGATCAGGCCTGTATCGCCTTGGGACACAAGGATGGCCTGCTGTTCCTGGATTGTGACTCCAACGAGTGGCGTATCATCAAGCGTAATCCCGATATGCCAGAATTTGCCATTGGCATCTTCTTCTCTGGCCTGACACGTTCCCTTGTCAACAGCGACTACAATCTGCGCGTATTTGAGTGCAAGACGGCTGCATGGAACATGCTGGCCTATCTGGACCAGCCGCTCAAGACATTCGACAAGACCTTCCTGCGCGACATTCCTAAGGCCACGTTCGACAAGACTAAGATTGCCATGCCCGCCCGCTTTGCACGTCGTGCCGAGCACTTCTACTCGGAGTATCGCCGTGTGCGTCAGGGTGTGACAGCCTGGGAAACGGGCAACCTGAAGCTTTTTGGTAAGCTGTCGTTCGATTCATGCGAGTCATCCATCCATAACTACGAATGCGGTTCACCAGAACTGATTGCCATCTACGAGATAATGCGTCAGTTGCCAGGTGTCTATGGCGGACGTTTCTCGGGAGCAGGCTTCAAGGGAGCATGCATTGCTCTCGTTGATCCTGCCCACACGGCAGAGATTGAAAAGACGCTGACGGAGAAATATCTGGAGCAATTCCCTGAATACGAGAAAACGTTCCAGGTGTTCTGGGTAAAGCCCGACGACGGGGCACGCTTTGTATAGTTTATCATTGATGATTCATAGCTATGAAGAATATAGTTATTGCTGCGGGATATGCCACCCGACTGGGTGAGCTGACACGAAACTTCCCCAAACCATTGCTGAAGATTGGCAAGTCAACCATTCTCGGACGAATGCTCGACGACATAGACACAATTCCAGAAATCGATGAGCATATCATTGTAACCAATCACAAGTTTGCTCCCATCTTCGAACAGTGGAAGTCAGAACAGCACTACACGAAACCCATCACCATCATCGATGACGGGACAGAGACCAACGAGACTCGCTTAGGTGCCGTCTGCGACCTGTTGATGGCGATGGAAAACCAGAAGATTGACGACGACATGCTGGTGGTGGCAGCCGACAACCTGCTGTTCTTCTCCTTCCGTGACTTCGTGGCTTTTTCCAATGAAAAGGGCACGTCGTGCATCATGTGTCATCGTCAGGACGACATCGCCAAGTTGCAACGAACAGGCGTCGTGGAACTGGATGACAACAACCATGTCTTAGGCATGGAAGAGAAACCACAGGTACCTAAAAGCCATTGGGCAGTTCCACCTTTCTATATATATAGGAAGAGTGACCTGGAACTGGTCCGCCACTCTGTAGAGAACGGATGCGGAAAGGATGCACCTGGCAACCTGGCCCACTACATGGTGGAACATACTCCTATGCACGCCTGGGAGATGACAGGCGGACGCTTCGACATAGGTAGCCTGGACACCTACTACGAAGCTGTTGAGAAATTTGGCTAATTTATTATTAACAACTAAATAAATAAAACCATGATCGAACCTCTTTATGTTTACATCGGTATCGGCATTTTTTTGCTGTTCGTGTTTATCTTCATCAGTTACGTGAAGGCACCACCTTCGTTTGCCTACATAATCTCAGGCTTGTCGAAGGAGCCTCGTGTACTCATCGGTTCCGGCGGTTTCCGAATCCCGTTCTTTGAGCGTATGGACCGCGTCTATCTGGGTCAAATCACCGTTGACATCAAGACAGAGGAGAGCGTCCCCACAAATGACTTCATCAATGTTGACGTGGACGCTGTGGCAAAAATCCGCGTTACGCCCAATAGCGAAGGTACTCGGTTGGCAGCCAAGAACTTCCTTAACATGACACCCGACGAGATTGCACAGCAGCTACAGGACTCGTTGCAAGGTAATATGCGTGAAATTATCGGTACGCTGGATCTGCGTTCGTTGAACACCGACCGCGACGGTTTCTCCGACCAGGTGATGGCAAAGGCCTCACCCGATATGGCGAAGTTAGGTATCGACATCATTTCCTGTAACATTCAGAACGTGACCGACCGAGAGGGACTCATCAAGGACCTGGGTGCTGACAACACAGCTAAGATCAAGAAGGATGCTGCCATCAACCGTGCCGTGGCCGAACGCGACGTGAAGATTGAGGTGAGCAAAGCAGACAAGGAAAGTAACGATGCCCGAGTGGACGCTGATACTGCCATTGCTGTAAAGAACAACGAGCTGGCCTTGCGTCGTGCTGCCCTGAAAAAGGAGGCCGACACCGCTCAGGCTGATGCTGATGCCGCCTACGCCATCCAGCAGCAGGAACAGCAGAAGACCATCAACATTAAGACCGTTGAGGCCCAGATTGAGAAGACGAAGCGTGAGCAAATCCTGTCGAAAGAGCAGATTGAGATTAAGCAGAACCAGCTGGCTGCCGAGGTGGAGAAGAAAGCTGATGCCGACAAATACAAGGTTGAGCGTGACGCTGCCGCCGAACTGGAGCAGCGCAAGCGTGTGGCTGAGGCACAGAAGTATGAAGCCGAGCAGCGTGCTATGGCCCAAAATGCAGAGTCCGATGCCGTTCGCTACCGCTTAGAGCAGGAGGCTGCCGGTATCAAGGCCAAGGGTGAAGCAGAGGCTTACGCCATCCAGAAGAAAGGTGAGGCCGAGGCTTTGGCAATGGACAAGAAGGCCGAGGCCTACAAGAAGTATAACAATGCTGCCGTGCTGCAGATGATGATTGAGGTGCTACCACAGGTTGTGGAGAACGTGGCCAAGCCTATCAGCGCAATCAAGGACGTTCACGTCTATAGTGGTGGACAAGAGACTGGAGCAGGTGTGGCAGCCATGAGTGGCGGCGTACCCGTAGCCATCAAGCAGGCTTTCGACGTGCTGAAGAGTGCCACTGGTGTCGACATGGCCGACATCATGCGGGCCGGAACCATCGAGGCCAAGGTGAACCGCAACGTGAACCTGAATGACCAAGCTCGTGAAGCCGTGGACAACATCACCGGCAAGAAGGAATAATCACAGACAGTAATATCAAGTTGTTTTGGTCTTCAAAGGATAATCCTTTCACCCAAAGGACACCTTTAGACCAAAACAATTTTTTTAGCTATACGGTATCTGTTCGGAATGAACGACGTTTTAGCTCTTTTTTTATTCAAACACTTGTGCGTTACGCTGAAATTGCGTAATTTTGCAGACATCAAAGCTGGGACAGACCTAACCTAATGGCAAAAAAAGAGAAAGTAGACCTGTTATCATACATCCGCGAAGGTCGTGCGATGACGCGAAGCGAAAAGCTGCGCCTCATCGTGAGTCTTTCTATTCCCTCTATCCTGGCACAGATAAGCGCAACAGTCATGTTCTTCATCGATGCTTCAATGGTAGGGCACTTAGGGGCCAAGGCATCGGCCTCCATCGGACTGGTGGAGACGACAGGATGGCTGATGGGAGGACTGGCAATGGCTGCATCGATGGGCTTCTCGGTACAAGTAGCCCACTTCATTGGTGCCAATGATTTCGAGGCAGCCCGCCGCGTACTCCGTCAGTCATTGGTGTGCTGTTTCCTTTACGGACTTACGATGTCGGCTATCTGCTTGGCCATCGCAGGTCCCCTTCCCTACTGGCTCGGCGGAAGCGAGGAGATAGCCCACGATGCCTCAGTCTATTTCGCCATCATCGGCGCCTGCGGCATTTTCTTTCAGATGGAGGGCTTGGCCGGCTCTATGCTGAAATGCTCTGGCAACATGAAAATACCTTCCATGCTGAACATCGGAATGTGCATCATGGATGTCGCCTTCAACTACTTCTTCATCTACATCCTCGACTTGGGCGTCATAGGAGCTGCGATGGGTACAGGCGTAGCGGAACTCATCACGGCAATCCTCATGTTCTACTTCCTGCTTTGGCGTAGTGATATGCTTGGGATATTTGCCCCCTCTACAGCGAACGGAAGGGGGAGTGGTGAACTTCGCTTCGGAAAGGGAGCATCTTTCCGTCCCACCGCAGATGTGGTAAGTAATGCGTTCAAAATAGGTGCCCCGATGGGGTTGCAACATATTCTGATGGGATCGGCACAGATTGTGAGTACCTTGATTGTAGCACCGTTGGGCACTATTGCCATTGCGGCCCATTCACTCGCCATCACCGTGGAAAGTCTTTGTTATATGCCTGGTTACGGCATTGCCGAGGCTGCCACAACGCTGGTGGGGCAAGGTATTGGAGCTGGACAACGGTTACTTACACGTTCGTTCGCTAATATGTCAGTTGCATTAGGCATTGGCGTAATGACGCTCATGGGAATACTAATGTGGGTGTTCGCCCCAGAACTGATGTCGTTTATGTCGCCCGTTGGGGAAATCATAGCATTGGGTACCGACGTGCTGCGCATTGAGGCTTGGGCTGAACCTATGTTTGCCGCCGCCATCGTGGTCAACGGTGTATTCATCGGAGCCGGCGACACACTGAAGCCAGCTATGATGAGTCTCGCCTCGATGTGGGGCGTACGTCTGACATTAGCTGCCATGTTGGCTCCGCGCTATGGGTTGCGAGGCGTTTGGACGGCTATGGCCATTGAGCTTACCTTCCGTGGACTCATCTTCTTGACACGCATGCGCTTCGGCAACTGGCAGAAAAAGACCGTCACGTCATAGTCTTGGCTCTACATGTACGGCCACATGAGTTTCCTCTCCGTATTGTTTTCTCAGTAGTTCTTCTACTTCCGATGCCTTGTCGTGTGCTTCACGCAGGGTGATGCTTCCATCCATCAGAATGTGCAACTCGATGGCGTAGTGGTTACCAATGCGACGGGTTCGCAAGTCGTGTGGTTCTGTCAGTCCTGGCAGCGCAGCCACCAACCGCAGGATTTCTTCTTCCACCGCATCAGGCAAAGACTGTTCCATCAGGTCGCCAATACCATTGCGCAACAGGCCGACGGACACTTTCACGATAAAGACACCCACGATGACCGAGGCGACAGGGTCAAGCACCGTCCAACGCTGCCCCAAGAAGATAGCACCGCCAATGCCTATCGCCGTGCCTACCGATGACAAAGCATCGCTTCGATGATGCCACGCATTGGCTTCAACGGCCTGAGAATTCAGTTGTCGGGCCTTTATTATGGAATAGTGATAGACACCTTCCTTCAGCACAATCGACAACAAAGCTGCCCAAAGGGCCAATGTGTCTGGGGCTTCCAGCTGCTCGCCCCCAAACCAAGCCACGACTTTGGTGGCACCGCTATACAAGATGCCAATCGCGACACACAGCAATGCCAAACCTATCAACGTCATCGCAAGTGTCTCATACTTACCATGACCATAGTCGTGCGACCGATCTTTAGGCTTGCAACTAATATGCACAAACAACAGCACGATGACATCTGTCACGAAGTCGGAGAGCGAGTGGACAGCATCGGCTACCATAGCGGCACTATGTCCCATGATACCTGCCACAAACTTAAAGAGCAGCAACACCACGTTCACCACTCCGCCTACCAGCGTCACCTTGTATATTTCTCTATTCCTTTCCATGACTTTCCGATTCTTCTTCACCAATGGGCAACTGCGAAAGGGTATTAAACACATAGATCTCCTGCTTGCTGAATTCCTTCCTCAACAGTTTGCCCCCATTGGGTATCTGTCTAAGAAAAAGCCTGCACAGATACGACAGGAAACAGCTCGACAGGTAGAGTGGCAGTCCGTCGTATCCCTCGTCAGATTGGGCCTGACTCTGATATTGCAACAGGCCGTTGTAGATGGGATGACAATGTATGCTCAGGTGCCTATAGAGCAATGTCATTTCCTCTTTGTCAAACAGATACTTCCATCCCTGACTATACGACACCCGTCTAACGTCCATCCGTCCTTGATATCTATAGAATTCTATGCAACCATTTTGCGTTGGCTTCCCTATTCCCGTCCATTCATCCAGTTTCTTGCGGCATTGCACGCCTATCTGCGTCGAGAATATTTCCCTTCTCAGCTCTTCTATCTCCTGTTGGGCCTCCTCCTGTTCTTCCCTCATCAGTCCGCTGCCTTCAGGCGAATAGTCAAGCAGGTTTTTCTTGCTGTTAATCTTCCAGTAGTTCCATACCACGCTACGCTCCTCAGCCGACTTGGGGTGGACATAAAGGAAATAGAACATGACCAGATGCTCGTACACCGAACGGGTCAGCGTCATCGTCTTGAACTCCTCATGCAAGTCGAAAGCCTCGCCCCGGTATTTAAAGACGATGCCCTCCTTGGTCAACTTATGGTTACACAGATGTGTCGAAGTCACCCGTTGCAGGAAAGCACTGGCAACCGAGACACGTTCGTCTTTCAGCAATTCTGCATAGTCAACGATAACATGACAGATGACAAATGTCACCATCTTCGCCACCAAGTCCGACATCTCGATACAGCTCTCCAACCTCTTTTCGGGCTCCAACTCCTCATTGACAGGTGCAGAGACAAGTGCCTCCACATCTTTAATCTTTTTTGAATCTATCTTATACTTCATTCCTTCCATTCGTTTTACAAATATTCGGGTGCAAAAGTACTAAATAATTCTTTAAAACAAAGAAACGGGTAAAGAAATTACCATCTATTATCTGAACGCTTTGTTTGGTTGTGTCAGGAGAAATTTGTACTTTTGCAATGAGAAAAGAGAATCAAGGATGATGAAAAGACTACTGATATGGCTGGGCTTATTGGCTGCACTACCCATGATGGGACAGCAGCAAGTGGTGCTGGAGACGACCGAAGGCAACATACGAATCATGCTCTACGACGACACACCGCGTCATCGCGACAACTTCCTGCGACTGGCTGGCGAGCATTTCTATGACTCGCTGTTGTTTCACCGAGTGATAAAACGATTCATGATTCAGGCAGGCGATCCTACAAGCCGATATGCAGAGCCTGGACAGAGTGTTGGAGAAGGAGAGGTGGGCTATACCCTTGAGCCAGAGATATTTGCCAAAGACGGACGACTATTGCATTATCACAGGCGAGGTGTAGTGGCTGCGGCTCGCGAGGGTGACGACGTAAACCCAGAACGCCGCTCCAGCGGTTGTCAGTTCTACATCGTCTGGGGCACTACATTCTCGTCTAACGACCTGAAAACAATGCAGGAAAGGCTCGACACAATGACCAACCATCAAGTAGTGATGACACCAGAAATGATTACTACCTACAGGAAAGTGGGAGGGACACCTCATCTGGACGGACAATACACCGTGTTTGGCGAGGTGACGGAAGGCCTCGACGTGGTAGAACGCATACTACGAGTCTTTACAGATGACTACGACCGCCCCGTCGATGACGTGCGAATCCTCAGAGTAGTATTGCCTGATTCTTAGGAGTGTCCTACATCAACTTGAAATGCAGCCCTCGGGTCTCTACCCTTGGGCTGCATTTCCACAATATTAATAACTAAAAACCTTGACTTTCTTTTAAAATGTGGGGGGCGCTTATCACGCTTTCCTCACCTTCATCGGCAGTACGCGTCGTCTCGACGCCCCTGCACTATAACATCTTGTTATCCTTACTCTTTCAATCTTTACCTATTCAGAACTTTCTGTAACCTATCGAATCCTTACTAACTAATCTTTACCTTATGAAACTAACAAACTACTGAAGTTTTTTCTTTCTTTGCTTTCTCTCGCCTTCACAGGCTACATCATTTAAAACTAATCTTTTACCTAACTAACTAATACCTCTTTATGGGGTTTTCCTAATGAAGATTTCTTTTGTCTTTTGTTCTTTTGACGATGCAAAGGTACGACGTTTTTCGTTACGCCGTATCATTTTTCAAGCATTTTTCTTTAAAATACGAATGAAAATTGACGAAAATCAAACGATTTGTGTGCGAACACAGCTATTTCGCACATTAGACCAATTCTTCTTGCACCAAATTGGTCAATTCTACGAACTGCTGGATGGAAAGTTGTTCGGGCCTCTTCGTCATAAATGGGTGATCGGTGAGTGCCGACGGGTGCTGGCCGAGGGAAGGCAACAACTGTCGTAAAGAGACGCGAAGCATCTTGCGGCGCTGATTAAAAGTGGCTTTTACCACACGTTTGAAGAGCTGTTCGTCACAACCTAAGTGCTGCACCTCGTTGCGCGTCATGCGGATGACGGCACTTTGCACCTTGGGAGGCGGGTTGAACACCGAAGGTTCTACGGTGAAGAGATATTCCACGTTGTACCAAGCCTGTATCAAAACAGAGAGGATACCATATTGCTTGTTTCCCGGCTGCGAGGCCATACGCAGGGCCACCTCATGCTGAATCATACCTGTGCAGCAGGGAATGAGGTCGCGATTTTCAAGCATTTTGAAAAATATCTGCGACGAAATATCGTAGGGATAGTTACCTGTTAGCACAAACTGTCCGCCATCGAAAAGTCCGTGGAGGTCCATTTGAAGAAAGTCATCACCTATTATATTATCGCGCAGGCGTGGGAAATGCTCATTCAGATACTCCACACTCTCACGATCTATCTCGACCACCTTCAGCGGACGAGGCTTCTCGGCAAGAAACTGCGTCATCACACCCATACCTGGGCCTACCTCAAGTACAGGGAGCTCCGCACAGGGCGTATCAACGGTGTCGGCTATTCTCTTAGCGATAGAAAGATCGGTCAGGAAATGCTGGCCGAGATTTTTCTTAGGTCTAACTTGCTTCATGGGTGCAAAGGTAACGAAAAAAATAATAAAATAAAAGAATAAAAAAACAAAAATGTAGGAGATGAAGAATAATCAGTCCTTTTTCTTTGCATCCAAATGGTAGGTGAAGCTGATTCCGATATAGTGGTGGCGGAAATCACTCCAAGAGGTAGTCTGCTGATAGGCTGACTGCTGACTCCAACGTCCGTCCTCATTGTTGAGAATGTCGTCTAACTCCAGCGCAAGACGGGCCTTGTTCTTCAGGATTTTCCAGGTGACGGAGCCGTCCCAGACAAGCATGTCTCGATTCATGCTACCGATGGTATAGCCTCGGCTGGTGCGCTCTGTGAGGCTGGAAGTAAAGACGAAATTGCCGTAGGTAACCTCAGCACGCAGGCCGAAGTTGTTGTTCCACTGAGTGGTATTCTGCTCAGGTGAGGCGGTATAACGCAAGCGGTTGGCACTGATTTCAGTGAAGACAGAAGCTTTTAGCCAGTTATAGTCGAGCGAAAGAGTGAGATTCTCAAGAGGACTCAGGCTGCTCTGACGGTTCACTACGCGTTCTTGCTGGGTGGCCAGGAGGGTGAGATAACCATAACGCTGACTTGCATTCATGCGGAAGTCACTTACCAGACGGAAATAGTCGCCGAGACCTTGATCGAAGTTCAGACGAACGTTCCAAGAGCGACTGCCTCTGACGTTTTCGGGTCGACCGATATAGACGGCGGTTGTGGGATTGTAGCTGAGGGCGGTCACAGTCTCTCGGTCGTTGTGATTAAAGCCTATAGTGGCGCTGAGCGATGTCTGGCTGCGGGCAAGCACCATGTTGTAGGTCAGTTTGACGTCGTGGGTATGCGAGGCCTTCA
>Ga0326511_10000905_pt1 | contig 25400 bp, 25 predicted proteins | sample 0_2496_0518_D_FD_203701 | JGI IMG/M metagenome (GOLD analysis project Ga0326511, IMG submission 203701) | Bovine rumen microbial communities from UC Davis, California, United States - 0_2496_0518 | ecosystem: Host-associated > Mammals > Digestive system > Stomach > Rumen | place: USA...
ACACCTATGTCCCTCAACGGAGCTATGGAAACAGTAACTATAATAGTTATAACAGCAATAGCTATAATAATAACTCGTATAATCAATCGACAAGAACATACAGTCAACCTGAGGTGGAGAAGGTCATACAAGGGGTGTATGTTTATAACAACCAGTTAGCTCTTGTTCGTTTGAGATATTACAGCGGAAAGATCACACATTTCAGCACGTCAAGAGATATGATGAACCGAGAACAATGGCAGACAATGTATCCGGATAATCCACATCCTACCAATTCAATGCTTGACGGCCAGCTTGCAAGGGAATATAAATATAAGGTGTCTGTGTCAGGGACGAACGTGTACTTCAATTTGTAGGGATTATAAAGTATTCTTCGACCATCGGAGATACCTTGTATCGGGACGAGTCAAAACAAACGGCTCGTCCCTCAAGGTTGTGTCCAATGATGGTAAGAGCCGAGGGATGTCTGAAAAAGCCAACACCACCTTGATGCGCATTTATAGTGTAGATTTTATAGTGTATATTTATCTTCCGGAAAGGCTTCCTGATAAGATAGATAGTTTCTATAAGTTGAAACACGACATACAATCTCTATATAATTCTCTTTTGTATGGCCAAAAGCCATAAAAAAACATAAAAAAGGCATGATTTGGCACATATACTAAAGGTAAAGTATTATAAATTGAAATATTTTCATTATATTTGTGGCATAAAAACCTAGAATATGGAAGATATAAATCGTATCAAACTGGTGCTTGTTGAGAAAAAGCGTACAAGCAAGTGGTTATCGGAGCAGTTAGGGGTAACACCATCAACTGTCTCCAAATGGTGTACCAACTCCTCTCAGCCAGATATCAGCAATTTATTGAAAATGGCCGATTTGTTGGAAGTTGACATCAAAGAACTCCTTGTAAGTGAGTATAAAAAGAACTATCTTATCCCTGAAAATAAAAAAAGCGTGTTTTCACAAGCCTTGTGAAATTGATGTTTGCTGAAGAAAAACAAATTTGCAGTATCTTTGCAACGTCAACAAAAACGAAGTAATAGGAGATATGCAGAACAGTGTAACTTTACCACAATGGCTAGACCACCTGATTTTTGAGAATTTTGGGGCAAAGTATTGTCGCTCAAACTCAGATATGACAGTTATTGATTGGGATAAAACCGATGTGCTCAATTACTTGGGGACTTACTTCCCTAGGAGTTATGCCGAATCCTATTGCATTTTTTCTAAGTTCTTTAAACAATTTCCAGGCAGATTTGTATGTAAAGAAGAAATCACAGTATTTGACTTTGGGTGTGGAACAGGCGGTGAAATTATTGGACTTCTGGATGCAATTTCAGAGTCCTTGCCGCAAATCAATATCGTTCATGTTGTCGCAATGGATGGCAATCACCACTCATTGAGGTTATTTGAAAACGTAATTGCTGAATATACGACAAAAACACGTATATTTCTTACTTATAGAATAGTGCCACTAACTATTGATGACTTCTATGATTTGCATGTAATGAACTCTGTATTGTCGGGTAACTATGATATTTTCATGTCTTTCAAGGCAATTTGCGAATTTGTAACAAAAGAACGATTTGAACAGCAGAATGCTTATGCTCACATTGCTAAGACCTTCCTTTCCCGCATCAAGGATGATGGCATCATGGTGTTGGCAGACGTATCTACTTATAACAACGTATCGCAAGAATGGCTACCAAGGATGATGGACGAAGGTATTATACATAGTCCATGTCGTGTAGTACTTAGAAATGAAGGTTATAATCAGACATTTACTATAACTCATCAAAAAAAGACAAATGATATTAGTAAAATTGCATGGAGAATAATTCAAAAACTATAAATTTATGAAAAAAGACTGGATGATAAAAGAGTCCGAATTGGATGAGGATCAAATTAAAGTTCTGATGGCAACATTGGACAAATCATGTGTGGTTTCAGGATGTGCTGGCAGCGGAAAGTCTGTTCTTGCCCTGATAAAAGCACAAAGAATTCAAAAAGAAAAGGGCAATAGCTATCAAATAATTGTATTTACTAAGGCCCTCTGTGGCTATATGAATTCAGGAAGAAAGGAACTTGGTCTTAATAACCAGTTTGTTTATTACTGGATATGGAAGAATAGAAAAAATTGCCCTTCGTCAGACTATGTTATTGTTGATGAGATACAGGATTTTTCAAAAGAAGAGATACAAGAATTTATTAATTCAACAAACAAACATTTTTTCTTTTTTGGGGACACTGCACAGTCTATTTACGGGGGGCTAAAAACAACAATGAAAGTGCAAGATGTTGGTATAATGATGTATCAACAAGGGATAGAAAGAAAAGAATTTGAATTATATCGCAATTACCGCCTTCCATTACCTACTGCAAAGTACGTACAGTATGTTGGTGTTGACCTGCCCCCTCTTGTTGAAAGCACATATAAAAGTCCAGAAAAAGGACTACCATATGTATTGAAATATGCAAGCCTGAAGGAGCAGGTGTCTGCAATCATTTCTATAATAAAACGTAAAGACCTAACTGATGTGGCAATACTTTTGCCTGACAATGATTATGTGAAAGAAATGGGAGAATTATTCAGTAACATGGGTTTTGATTATGAAATGAAATATAACGACAGGGAAGATTATCGCAATAATATCGAAAATCTTAATTTTTCCTCATCAAACCCTAAATTAATGACCTATCACAGTGCAAAAGGATTACAATTTGAAGCAGTTTTCCTTCCTCAGATAGAGCATTATGTCGACGATCGAGACTCTGATAGTAAAGCCCTTTATGTGGCAATGACTCGAACTTACCGCTATCTTTACATTATGTATAGTGGTCAGTTACCCAACCCCCTAAGTAATATTCCTGCTAATTTGTATAAGACAACAGAAACCGAAGAAGTAGAAGATATTTAATATGAAGAAGTTATATATTCCAACCTCGACGCTGAATTTCAATAACATTCTGTCCAGTGAAAGTATTTCTCCCAAAGCATTCTATGCTATTAGAGGCTTTGGCTATTCCCGTTGGCAGGAAGTGGAAGAGAATAATCAAGAAAATGTGGTCTTACTGTATGAGGAACCGTTCGAATTCACCAGACCTGCAAGTGATGTAGAAGACCATCCGATGCTTGTCGAAATCACAACCGACAAAGAATATCCCTCTATAGCGAATGGCTTGTATTATAGTGATGAAAGCATCTATCTTTCTCCTTGGCGGACACGCTTTATCTTTTTCACAGAGCAGGATCGCCGCGTTGCTTTGTCTATATCTGACAGTAGCCTTGAAACAAAAATGATAGGTCTCTACCATCGTCAGTTATACGTTGAGACTTATAATAAAAAGGATTTTACTGCGAACGCAACCACCATCCCTTTGAATAAGGAGGCGGTTGATTTTGATGTTCGGGTAAACAAAATGAAGGGGTTACTGTATGGTTACTATATAGGAGCATTACTTTCAAGTACACCTGAACTAACAGACAAGGCAAACACGCTACAGGAGATTCAGAATATATTCTCTTCAATATTGTCTTCTGAGTCGCATTCACCAACAGTCCTTCAGCATGAAAAATTGAATGCTTGTTTTGTCAACCTGAGAAAATTCGACCCCATTGTCAGCTATCTTCAAAAGGTTGCAAAAGAGAACTTTAGGGCAGAAGACATTATTGCCAGTCTGTCCAAATATGGAGTAGTGTTCCCGCCAACTTTCGATGGGGAGCGAATGATCAATTCATTACTGTACGCAACAGATGATTACAATCCTGCTTATGATTGGCTGAAGAGAGAAAAAGAAACTCTTAGAAAAGAGGAGATTTCAGAACAGAAATTACTGGCAACTTCATCAGAAGAAATCGTATTGGCAGATAATGCTTTATCTAAGATTGTAAACACTCATCTAACTAATGATACGGAACAGAAATTGATGAAGGCATGGGTAAATGACGTTCTTTCATCTTCAGAATATAGTGGGAAGATCACCACCTTTGCAGAAGCATTGTCGGATGTTGTTACCAGAAAAGCCAAAGAAGTGTATGCAGACAGTTGGGATGAAAGCCGAGCAAAAGTAGAACTTAATCAGATGCGACGGTATATCCGGGCACAGGAATCCTCAATGTCATGGAAAGATGATATTTTTTCTGCTATTGCAGCAGTATTGGCAAAAGGCAGTGACTGGGAACAGTTACGCAGCTTTATGCAGAGCAAGCTAATGTCAGATTATCGAATGGTATTCGCTTTATATGGAGAGTTGAATGGTTTTGCGAATTTAACAAGGGATTTTACGGATAACTTGTTTGGCTTACATGATAATAGAAAGTATATAGCAGATGTATACAAGGAAATCTTTGGTCAGTTGCATGGAACTGATCCAACGTATGGCAATATAACCATTATCGAGAGTTATTCACCATCTATTGTCAATGAAACGCCCCAAGAAGACAGTAATAAAGTACCCGAAGTTACATCCGGGAATGATGTGGCAGATTTAAACAAAAGAGTAAAAGAAATTATCGCTTCACATCCAAGAATTAAGATATCTGCTAAAGAAAAGCAAGCTATCTCTTGGGCCATTAGCAAAGCTCAGGACGATGGTATTGCATTCATTAATATGATTGACAATGAGATGGATAACCTTACCAAAGGGATTTTCCCCCATTTGCAAAAGGAGTTTCATCCTAATTACAAGCCGATAGGGAAACGTGAAGGAACTTCCAAAAACAAGACGCCAAAACAACCGTCTTTGTTTTCCAATTTGACTGACAATATATCTGGAGCTATTGGGTCATTATTCGAAAAAAAAGCTGATGACAGGAAGGAAAGATTTACCTTTGAGTATAGTAACATAGAAAAGGTCATCTCGTTATTGTCGAGGGAATTCGGCTATGATAAGAAAGTGTTGGATTCTATACGCAAAGATTTGCTTTGGGTTTTAGACCCCCAATACTCTGAACGTATGAGTCCACGTGAACTCATTGCTAAATTCCGTGAACAATTGCTTGTTGGAAAAACTCAGCGAACAAGTTCTAAGGGGCGTGATATGTTATGGAAGAACGAACTTTATCACGCAATTGATATTGATGCAATAATAGAATCTTTGGAAACATGTTGTTTATAAGTATCTATGTCAGCAGATAAAACATTTATTACAACCGACGATGGCAAACAGGTAGAAGCGACTGCACCTGTTATCATATCTGCCAGCCGTTCTACAGATATACCTGCCTTTTATGCCAAGTGGTTTTTCAACCGTTTGGCTAAAGGCTATTGTGTTTGGTACAATCCATTCAACCAGCAGCCAATGTATGTGTCGTTTAAAAAATGTAAGGTTGTTGTGTTTTGGACAAAGAACCCAGCTCCAATCATTCCTTATCTGCCAGAGCTTGACAAGAGAGGAATACATTATTACTTCCAGGTGACACTTAATGACTATGAGCAAGAGGGATTTGAGCCGAATGTGCCGTCAGTAAAGTCACGTATAGCAACCTTTAGACTGTTATCTGAACTAATAGGAAAGGAACGGGTGATTTGGCGCTTTGATCCTTTAATCGTTACACCGCAATTAACTACGGCAATGCTGTTAGAGAGAGTTCGAGGGTTGCATCATTGTCTAAATGACTATACAGACAAGTTGGTATTCAGTTTTGTTGACGTGAGAGCCTATCGCAAGGTACAAGCAAATCTTGTTAAGGAGACTCAGTTCTTTACAAAAGACGATGTGGAGCAGGCAGAAATGACTTACGAACAGCGGATGGAAATAGTCAGGGGCTTGACAGCGATACGTGATACGTATCCCAAGCGGATTCAATTGGCCACATGTGCTGAAGACATCGATTTGGAACGATATGGCATAGAGCACAACCGCTGTATCGATGGCGAGCTAATGAAGCGTATTTTTGCTGACGATGAAGAACTGGTTTATTATCTTCACACAGGAAAGTTGCCAGAACGAGATATGTTTGGCGAGATACCGCCACTGCCACAAAAGACAAAAGACTTGAAGGACAAAGGGCAAAGGAAAATTTGCGGCTGTATGGTGAGTAAAGACATTGGTATGTATAATACTTGTCGCCACTTCTGTGTTTACTGCTATGCCAACACCAGCAAGGAGGCTGTTCTTAAGAACAAAGACAAACATAGTGATGAAAGTGAGAGTATAATTGGGTGATGATGTAATATATGGAAAGAGATTTTCTACTTAAGTTAGCGAAAACGTACCAAACATATGAAGTTTCAATCATTGAAGATTGCTTGGCAGATGATATGCATTATGCCTCAATGTGGGTGTTCCATGAGATGACATCTAAGAAAGAATATCTTGATTATCTGTCAGCTAAGTTGAAAACGTTAAAAGCACATGACGTACATATGGAATTTGAAATAGTACGAGGTGGAAAACACAAGCATGCACTTCTCGTATCCAATCAACAAGCGTTAGAAGGTCCCATTGGGTTTGTTGTAGATTTTAATGATGAGGGGAAGGTAAAGATGTTGAGTATTACCTCCTCTGCATTTTTCTAGAATAACAATATAAATACTCTAATAAGCTCAGGGCTACTCATGGCAAACAAACAGAATAAAGGAAGAACGAAATAAGGAATACGAAATATGACAGTTTGGGAGATTATATTAATTATATGTGGAGGAATATCCTTATTGGGCTTCCTTTTTATGATAATTGTTCTTATTTTGGACAATAACACAAAAGCAAGGGGGAAGGAGAATTTCTGGATGTTACTTGTTGGCTTGTTTATAATACCAGTCTTTTTTGTATGGGTAGCAATGAAATTATGGGATTTATGGGATTATCTCTCTAAAGCCAGGAAACATGGCGGAATTCGCAAATATAAGACTTGGCTAAAACAAAAGGAATTAGAAGAGGAAAAGGACAGGCAAGAACGAGAAGCAAGAGCCAAAGCCGAGAAGGAAGAATATGAGCGTGTAAAAAAGGATTTCCTAGATGGCAAGATAACAAGGGCGAACCTACCGAGAGTGGAGGATGGAATAACGAGTTTTGAGTTCAAACCTGAAATGGGTCTCTATGTTGATTATGAGAACGAGGTCAGGGAAATAGTTTATGTAGAGCGTGAATATAATGAGCGATTGAACAGGTTCTTTCTAGAGCATAAGGATTTGCGTTTATACCACATGTATAAGTTCATTTACCTGCCTAATCTTTGTAAAGAATTGGAAGATGGTGATTATCTCCATTTCCTCTTTCCTAATGCTTCGCCAGATAAAAGAGCAGATTTCCATGTGGATTCTACATATCCTTTGCAGTACCTTGTCTATTCAGAGGACATCTCGAAGATACAGCAGGGTATGTTTTTCTTCCGTGGGGGTATGGATAACCATGGGGCTGAGTATATAGAGGGAGATTACCATCCGCTAATGGAAGGCAGCGATGAGGAGATCATTCAACAGTTAACAGAAATCGTCAAACAAACGCATAATAAGCATTCTCGGGCAGCATTATACAGTTCATACGGTGAGTCTGATGAGGATAAAGGCGCCTCTGATGATTTAGCAGATTATAAGTTCTGGGAGGAAACAACAGACTCAAAGGTGGCGCAACTTGTTGAGGAAGTGCGTGAAAGAATTAAGATGTTGCAAGAATATGGGTTGCCAGAGAACTTGCTTTTCAACCTCTTGAAGGAAAAACAGAAATTGAGTAGACTAGTGGTCACAAAAGACATGCGTATAGTGCTTCCTGATTATAATGATATGGAGATCAAAATGGAACCTATTAATAAGGCTGTCTATCTCTTATTCCTGAAACATCCTGAAGGTATCATTTTCAAATACCTGCCTGATTACAGAAAGGAACTGGCTGATATATACCAAAAGATAAAGCCTTTGGGATTAAATGAACGGGCCCTTCAAAGCATAGAGGATGTGACGAATCCATGTTTAAACTCAATCAATGAGAAATGTGCAAGAATCAAGGGTGCCTTTATCTCAAAATTTAGTGACAATCTGGCTAAACATTACTATATATCTGGATGGAGAGGCGAGGCAAAGAAGATTGATTTGCCGCGTGACTTGGTAGAATGGAGACAAAAATAAACAATTATGATTGGGAATATTAAGAAGATAGCTACAAACCTTAAAGTGTCACTAAGAGATGAAATAGAAGATACTGGCGGAATCAAGATTTTTATGTTGGCACTTCTGTTGACTATACTCTTCATTCCGTTTCTTTTTGTGTATGAACTGATAATTAAACCGCTTTATAGAACTATTCGTGTGATTATTGATACTCCCAGACTTGGTATGAAAAAGGCATATATGAAGTATTTCCATTCTGATGACTATCAGAAAGAACAATGGAAGAAAGAACGAGAGGAAAAGGAGGTTTTAGACAGCCGTTTGCTGCCTGATAGCAGACAAAAGAAGTTCGAAGACTGGAAAAACTGGCCAGATGCGTATGTTGTCGATAAGGTCGCAGTATATGCCGCAGGAGGTCGGACTCTTATCTATGTTGATGAGAGAGTGGAGGAATTCGATATACCCGAAGGTGTTGAGAATATATACCATCGTTGCTTTGCATGCTGTGATGCGTTGAAACGGATTAGTCTTCCATCAACTGTGAAGCGAATCGGCAAAAAGGCTTTCTTCAGTTGCGTATCACTCAAAGAAATCAAGATTCCCCAATCGGTCTCGATAATTGACGAGGGAATCTTTATGAACTGTTCTTCCCTGGAACATATTGAACTCCCGCCTCAGATAAGGGAAATACCAGCCAGAACCTTTTGCCACTGTAGGAAGTTGCAGTATATCAAATTGCCTGAGGATCTTCGGTCTATCAAGACTGAGGCTTTCCGGCGTTGCTATTCGTTAGAGAGGATAGATACCAATGAAAAACTTGAAATAATTGAGAAAAAGGCTTTTGAGGATTGTCGTTCCTTGAAGGAATTCATAATGCCAAATACTGTACGTTCTTGTTCTGAAGGTATGTTCAATGGATGTCATTCGTTGCAGCATATACATTTCTCTTCTCTGATCAAAGACTTTGGCGGCAGCTGTTGCCGTGATTGCTGGAGCATTAACAGTTTTACTATGCCAAAGGATGAACACATGATATCCTATGCTAAAGAGCATTGGGAGGAATATAAAGAAAAGGTGGACATCTCTAATTCTGAGAACCCAATACCAGAAACAATGTTCTGGACTATGCGGGATTCGTTATATTTCGGCATCCCTCGTCTAACTACAGTTTGTCTGGTGTTTTGTTTTACCAAAGATGAGGAATATACGGTTCCCAGTTTTGTGACAAATGTTAAGCGCGATGCTTTTACCTCGTGCAAAAATCTTCGTAAGCTACGTCTAAGTCCTTATATCAAGGCCAGTGATGACCCATGGGAAACAAAAGACATTTCCTATGACTTTATCTATGAGAATTGGACGCAGATTGAGGACATTCTCTTTGACGTGACGCTTAAAAATACTAAGTATGCATTCGGACTAATGGCTTAATTGACTATGATAGATAGTGCTGAATTAAGATATCGTTGCAGTTCTTGCGCAGTTTACTTTAGGGAACTTCCTAGTGTAGGCGTCTATGGAACTATATACATAGAAAATGAATACCACAAAAAATTCAACCGCTATCTGAAAAGATGGGGATGGTGGTTATGGAAATTCAAATTTGACAAGTACGAATATGGTTTTTCGGATCTCACGTATATCCCCAAACTCTCTAAAAAGATAAAGCGGGAACATCTCTTATACCAATACCCGTTCTTATCTGAAGATATTGTACGAAAGATACCAGATATCAAGACAACGGATCTGCTGGAGTATTTAGAGGATCCTGATGATGCCCGCTTCTTAAAGCCTGGTTTCCTGTTCTATAGAGAAACAAAAGACAACGGATTTGCTGTCTATGATTATTACCCTTTGGTAGGGTTGGACAACAAGGCTCTTTCGTATAAAAAACAGATAGCAGAAATATTACGTCAGCATAAGCAGGATGCGGAAAAATACAAGTACTCAGAACATGCAGGTATAGGGCATGCTGGTGTGTATTGTACTGCTAAAGATACAAAAAAGGATGAGAACTATGCAGATAACATGTTTGAATCCTTGGATAATGATACGAAAGTACAATTGCTATTATTCAAGAAACAGGTAAGGGAATTACAGGATTTAGGCATTCCATTGGCATTATTGGAAAATATCCTTCACCAGAATGATAAACTGAGCAAACTTGTCATAACAAAAAAACATGAGATTATCTTGCCAGATTATAATAATATGATCATCAAAATGGAACCCATTGTGAAGGCTATCTTCTTTTTGTTTCTCAAACATCCGGAAGGAATCATTTTTAAACACTTGCCAGATTACAGGCAGGAGCTGATAGAGATATATAAAGTTTTACGACCACTTGGAATGAATGACCGAGCATTGCAAAGTATAGAGGATGTTACCAACCCATTCCTAAATTCCATTAATGAGAAATGTGCGCGTATTCGGGCTGCCTTTATCAAAAATTTCGACGAACATTTGGCTAAGAACTATTATATCACAGGAGAACGTGGTGAAGCTAAGAAAATCTCATTACCACGAGAGTTGGTAGTCTGGGAATAAAATCAAGTTTCCACAAGCCTTGTGGAGCATTATTACTTGGTGGCAGAGATATTTGTGAGTATCTTTGTCACCAAATTATTTATGTATATGAAGATGAAGAAAAAGACAGCCCTCTTCCTGATGGTCATGCTGGCCATCTCTTTAATGGCAAATTCAAAAACAGAAGAAACGAATATGTTGAGAGGTAATGCTGAGATTGTAAAGTGCCCGTATTGTGGGAAAGAGAAGGAGCTAATGACATTAGTTTCAGGAAATACGTTTGGTGCCCAGTTCTGGTCGGACAACAAGAGGATTGCCCCCATGCTGCCAACTGTATCTCCTATACAGAAGTGCCCTCGGTGCAAAAAGTATTATTTTGAGCGTAAGAACCGTCATGGTGAAAGTAAGAAAACATCCTCTGAACGTGGTGAGTTGACATTTATTGAATGGAAAGAGGCGTATCGCCAGTTCGTTACAGAAAAGATTAGCGGAAAAGATGAGGTAGATATGTGCTTCTGGCTTATCCAGTCTTACAATGACCATTATTACCGGAATCATCATGCTCATGAACCGACAAAAGCAGATTATGCTTTCTTTGTCAAGATTGTACTTACATTCATTAAGAACTTTGATTGGAATCAAGTGGATCCCCCCTTGCTAAAGGCTGAATTTTATCGTGAAGCAGGAAGGATGACGGAATGTGGGAATGTTCTGAAATCCATTTCGTATAAGTCTCTGAAGGATTTTGAAAAGAGGATTTACAATGACATTAAGAAACGAATGACAAATAACGACATCAAAGTTTTCAAATTGTCAGAATGAGTTTTTTCTTTACAGTCGTAACAATCAGGAAATTATAAAAAGTGATGGAAAATATGTATGAGATGATGAGTGATAATAGTTATACCAACATGCGAGAGATGCTGATGGACTGTATATCCGAAATACAGGTAAGGGCAGCAAATACAGGTTTGCCAGGAATCTCTTCAGGTTTTCAGGCATTAGATGAGTTGATAGGTGGTTTCGAGAAAGGAAAAGTGTACGTGATTGGTGGCAGGCCTTGCATGGGAAAGGAAGAGTTCATGCTATCAATGATTATAGACGTCATCATGGAAAGCAGATTGCCCGTGTTGATGTTTTCAACGAATCATCAGAAGTCAGAATATGTACAAAAGCTTATAGCCATCCATTGTGACATACCTGTTATGCACTTATTTGAAGGCCTTTTGGAACCTCATGAGTGGGACAGGCTGGATAAAAGGGCGGGTGAATGGGTCGAAGCGCCACTGTTTATGCACGACAGTCTGGATTTGCCACTTAACGAATTGGTTGAAACTGCACGAAATTGCATCAGAGAAAGGAATGTACAAATCATCTTTATAGATTGTTTGCAGATGATAGATTTCGTCAAAGAAGACGATACTCCTTCTGATAGAGTAGCAAAGGTGATGCTTTCGTTAAAACAATTGGCTCGTCTAACCAATGTGTCTATTGTAGTAGGATCTATGCTGAGTAGAGGTATAGAATACCGAGATGGGATTGAAGGCAAGCGGCCTCAGTTGATGGATTTGATGAACTCCAGTTTCATTGAGGGACTTGCAGATGTTATCATGATGGTGCATCGTCCGGAGTATTATCACATCTATCAGGATGATAATGGTAGAGACCTGCATAGAAGGATAGAAATCATTTTGAAAAAGAATTGCCTAAAGCCTTTGGACAGCTTTTTTCTGGACTATCATGAGAAAACAGGTATTGTATGCGCAAGAAGAAATACAAGAAAGAACAGTTCAAACTCTGTTGGCCTGAAAGAATTGTGTTCAGGTAATGAAGCGGTGAAAAAGTTAATCAAAACTTTAGACCTTGAAGAAGAATTACCATTTTAATATTTAAAAAGATGAAGATATGACAGATTTTGAGTACATTATTAGGCAGGCAAGAAAGTTCCACTATACAAAGTGGAGCGATGAAGAATTAAGAAAGTGCGTGGATATGCTGGTAGGACTAGACCGGCAAGAGTTGGTGTCGTTATACACGAGTAAATGGGTAACTGGAGAAAAAATCCTTAAAGAAGAGATTTTTAAGATTCTGTATGCTGACAGGCTCGGTAAGCGTGAAGAAAGAATTAAAGAAATGGAGATAAATGAGTTGATCGAAGAGTTCCAAGATAAAAAAAACGGCAATGTTTCCTTAATCAGGAATGAGCTGAAGCATAGATATAAGGATGGTTTTGACGAGGACAAAGTCAAAATAGCTAAGGCTTTTAAGGAGTCACCTTCGAAAGGTGATCAGCAATGGATTGAATTACAGATGCGGAGAGAGTTACGTGGAAATTCAGGCAATAACGGCCAATGGAAGAAACCATCATGGTAATAGCATCAGACCATTATGGAGTACGAAAAAAGAAAGCATAATACGCCCATATCTATTGTTATCAAGAACTATCTGGATAAGGATGGAGGTAAGGTCACGCCATCACGCAATGAAATAGAATGGCGTTTCAACGCTTTGGACTGGAGGTATCAGAAGCAAATCCTATTTTCCTTTCTGCAATCAGGTAAGTCGGACAGGAAGTGGGCATACAGTAAATTGTATGTCGTATGGGATGACTGTTTTATACCAGTCCTCAATGAACTTTGGGAACGGCATCATGAGGAGACTCTATCCTGGTTGATTATTAGATACTTCCCAATTGAATTTCTGAAAAACAATTTTGAGAGTTTGAATGTCGGCCGTAATTATTACCTGCTGTGTTCTCGCCTATTTGACACTCCGGATTTCACAGTTGACAAGACTCTGCTGAATGAGTGTGAACTGCTCAAGATAAAACGTCTCATGGGAGAGCCTGTAACTTTAGAAGATGCAAAGGGTTTGTTTTTCCATATTGTCTATAAGTACTGTAAAGGTGTTTACAAGTTCAGAGCATGGAGAACAGTAGAGAGTTATAAAAATGCAAGAACAGAAGAACTCACAATTCTTAACCGTCCGCTGATAAACAAAATGCTTTTAGCAATTGAAGATATTGGCTCAAATGGATTTTGGCTATCAATGAGACTTAGGGACTGGAGGGAGACTGTAAAAAAAGACTTTATTGCAAAACATGGGACGGCAGGGGACACTTACTGGCATGATGAAGCCGAAGAGGCACAACGTAAAGCCCAGATGACACATTGTTACGAACGCATAGACAAGGAATACACAAGAGTCTGGGACACTTTCGATATAAATGATCAACAGCAATTTCTTGATTACATGAAGGAAAGGCATAGGCTTGACATCGTAGAGGAATCGGTTTGCAAAGAAAATCCATCGATAAATGGGAATGGAAACTCGAAAAAGTTTAAAGATGACACTATGGGATTCTTTCCAATGCAATCTGACTATATGGATGAAGAGGACGATATAATTCTTCCCTTCTGATAATACTTGATAAAGGGATATTTGCATTATGAGCTTAGAGGAGGTTATTGACAGAGCTGTCATTTGTCGACAGGCATTAGAGATAGAATATTGTACCCGTAATGGTAAAGTTTTTACCTGTGAGATTACTAATATCGGTTATTCCAACTACTATGGAGGTGGGTATATAGTGGCTTATCGGATGGATATGGGTGAGGACAGGACATTCAAGGTAAGTAGAATCCTGAGTGTAAATGGTCATTCTTTCTCTCGAATATTTTGGCAGCAAATTGGTGATGACTTTAAAAGGATATATTGAATATGGAGTGGCATATAATAGGAATTTTTGCTTTCGTGGTGATTTACAACATCTATCGCTACTATCATGAGGACAATAACTATGAATATTGCCCAGTGGCAACTAGTACATCAAATAATAATCAAGTAATAGAAACGAATAAGGAAGAAACAATTAGTACAAGGCAATTGGCCTTAAACACGATTGAGCATATTGGAAGTGAGCCTAAGTACACAGAGGAAGGCCGTATTCAGTTTGAGTATCAGGGTGTGATATTCCTGATGGAGGCAGCCAATGACTGCATGTTTGTTAATCTGATATGGCCATGGTGCCATAGTTTCTCTAAATTCGACATAGATGAGTTCGCAAGGGTTCGGCAGATTGTTAATGATGTTAACCTACGTGAAACACTATCAGTTATCTATTCTATTACAGATTCAGACGATGTGGCATTACATATCAAGAAACATTTTTTATTCATTTCCCAAATACCCCAACTAGAAGAGTATTTAAAAATGATTCTGAATAGTTTCTTCAGGACGGCAAGAATACTGGAACTTGAAATAGAAAAGTGCAGAATGCAGGAATGCGAGAAACAATATTGAGAATTATTTCGTATATTTGCAGGAGCAAATCGAGTTAATAGGCATAATATGATTTACAATATAAAGAAAAGGAATACTCCCATTGCAACGTTGATTAAGAACTTTGTCAACAAAAGGAGTGGGAAAGTTACTGAGTCCCGAGAAGAGATTCAGAGGCGATTTGACTATCTGGATTGGAAAGACCAGAAGAAAATAATCTTGGCTTTCTTGGACTCAGGAAAGACAGACAGGCAATGGGCTTATTCAAAGACACTTGAATATTGGGACAAGTCATTTGAGCCTAAGATACAAAAGCTGTGGGAACGTCTTCATGAAGGAAATAGTTCATGGGCAGTCATACGTCATTTCCCTGTTGAATACCTTTCTGAGAATATCGAGAAGTTTACGGATTACAGGGATTACTATTTTGTTTGCCTAAGACTGGCAAAGAATAAGTTATTTGAAATTGATAAGAGTAAGCTGTCTAATACAGATTATCTGGCAGTGCTTTATCACACAGGAAGAAGTGTTGGCGAAAAGGAGGCTGAAAATATATTGTATGGAAATGTCCGCAGTATCTGTTTAGACTGTGACCCATATTTTGCTCTTGACAAATATGCGAATGCCAGTAAAGGCACCATTATCAGCCCTATTAGCTTCAAAGAGGTGAGCCTGGCACTTTATTATATAAAGAAACTGGGGCTCTCGTCATTAGCATCAAAATTTGAGCAGTGGAACAAAACGGTAATGGAAGCTGTGTTTGGAAGTCTAGAGTTTAAGGCTATACCGATTTATGATATAGACGAGGTTTCGTATATTCATCAGATGATAACTATCGCCAGGAAATATGCCTATCTGGCTCTCGATGCAAAATACAAGAAGCCATCAGATCCATCTATTGAAGAGATGCTTAAACCCAAGGGGTGGTACCATATTGCAAATGAACCAAAGGATAAGGTTGAAAAAAAACCTGAAGTCGTCTATGATCCGTCTGCATTGAGAGAAATGATGGAGAATAACCCTGCACTTGGTAAGTTAGTTGATAGTCTTGGACTTGGAACGGATGAAGATGCAATGCCATTCTGATATTAATATATAAAAACGTTATTATATGAATTGATTAACAAGAAAACATGAGAGAAGATCTATATAACAAACTAAAAGGAGCCATTTACGGTCAAGCAATCGGGGATGCACTTGGATTAGGCACTGAGGGGATGACAGATGAAGATATGGCATGGAAATATCCTAATGGCATCACGCATTATAGTGAGATATTCCAGGACAGGCATCGTAAACGCTGGAAGATAGGTGACTGGACGGATGACACAGACATGATGCTTTGTATTGCAAACGCTGTCATCAAGGACAAAGGGGTGAATCTTACCAGCATTGCCCAAAATTTCAAAGAATGGGCTGATGGTGAGCCTATGGGTATTGGCGAGAATACCTATAAAGTCTTGATGATTGGCGACTATGTGGAAAAGCCGCTTGAAGTATCTAAAAAGGTATGGGAAATGAGCAACAGACAGGCTGCTGCCAATGGAGGATTGATGCGAACATCTATAGTTGGTCTCTTTCCCAAAGCTATTGAGGAGTGCGCAGCCAATATATGCAGATTGACTCATTACGATCCACGATGCGTTGGTTCGTGTGTTATCGTATCTGAACTGATACATTCTTTAGTATATGATAACAAAGGGCTGACCTATCACCAAATGATTGATATCGCTCAGAAATACGATGAACGTATTCGAGAGTTTATCGATTTGTCAATGAATACAGATATTAGGGCATTGGAATTACAAGACGATGATTCTGTCGGTTATACGTTGAGAACTCTTGCAGCAGGATTATGGGCATACTGGAATGCCAGGTCTTTTGAGGAAGGACTACTTGCTATAGTTAGAGCAGGAGGTGATGCAGACACAAATGCAGCTGTAGCCTGCGCTATTATAGGGGCAAAATACGGCTTTAGCTCTATACCACAGGAATATGTTGAAGGCTTAATTTATAAGGAACAACTTGAAGAGGTTGTTAATGGAATGATTGGGTTGATGAAGTGAAGTATGGATTCCAAAAAGAGAAAAATCGTTGAATGGGAGAGCCTCTCAAAATGGGATAAGGTTGTGATGGTGGTTATGCTACCAATCTTTGCTGTTGTTGCTGGAGCTGAACATTTTATTGCAAAACTTACTGGTGCAACGTATAATGAGGTAAATATCATCGTCTACTACTTATTGATACCTCTGTCATGGGCCGTCATGGTTGACTACATCACAAAAATGCCTTTTCTCTCTATAATGTATATTATAGTGTGGATTCTGTTCTTATGGAAAGATCCCATGAAGTTCCGAGACCGTTGTGACTGGGCTTTTATGAAGTCCGTCGATTTTCTGTTGTGGTTCAAGAAGATTGGATGGAACTATGTAGTCAGCTCTGTCATTATTTGTGTGGCGATACCTATTCTTATATATGTAGAACTGATATACGGAATAGTCCAATTAAGGTGATAAGTCTATGAAGAAAGTGATATTCCTTGATTTTGACGGCGTAATGGATACAGAATATTACGACCAAATACTCATAAGCGAAGGTAAACCTATCAATGATGAGTATGGCCTAGTCTTTGATCCCAACAGCATTCGAAATTTGAAACGCATTGTTGATGAGACCTACGCAGATATTGTGGTGACATCTACGTGGAAATATGATATGAGCTATGCTGACATACTTGATATGTGGAAAGCAAGAGAACTGCCAGGTTTTGTTACAGACGTAACTCCCAATATCCATGGATGTAGGTGCAGAGGGGACGAGATAGATGCTTGGCTCAAAGATTGCAAAGACGAATGCCAGTATGTTATATTAGATGATTTGGGAGCAGAAAACTTTCATACCCATCAAATACTACGGTTGTTAGTGGTAAATCCTTATTATGGCATAGATGAAGTTATAGCGGACAGAGCAATTAGCCATCTTTCCAATAATGACATCACATTTGACTATACAGAGTTACGAAGCTATTGTTTAAACCGATGGCCAAAAGATTTGGGAACGACTCATGGCGTTGAACATTGGGATAGAGTCGCCAGATTTGGTAAGATGCTATATCAAACAGGAGTTGATATGGATGTTGTAACGGCATTCGCTTATCTTCATGACTCCGAAAGGAAGGACAATTGTGAAGACATCAATCATGGGAAAAGGGCATCTAAGCTTATAGATACTATTCGCGCATCATTACTTATAGAATTAAATGATAAACAGATAATGAAACTAAAGCTGGCTTGCGAACTGCATACAGTAAAGCATCGGACTGGCGATATTACGATAGATGCCTGTTTTGATGCTGATAGAATGGACTTGCTAAGGGTCGGTATCAAACCTTCACCTGATAGAATGGCTACGCTACATGGAGCAGATTTGGTTTCTAATCCAAAGTACGAGGATTATTATCGAGAGATGGTTGATAGATTGAAAGATGAATAAAGCCAAGAAAAGAATGCTAATGATTCTGTCTACCATAATACTCCTTGTCGGAATAAAGGCATGTTGGGTGAGTTGCTCTACAAGCGGACATGGATCATTCGAAGGAGAAAAGAATGAGATTATCCGACGAGCTAACTATCTCACCTCAAAGGTCACCACTACGCCACAGAAATTGTTGGATGAGATGCCAAGTGGTATTGGGGAGCAATTCCAAGGGGAATGGGCTATCTATTCATGTTCTATGACATGTGCGGCTTTGGCTAATATCGCTATTCTGTACCCAAAGAACAAGGAACTTTCAATTAAGTTTATTGGAGAAATCATAGATATTGCGCTGTCTGAGGAGATTAAAGAATACGACAGGATACGTTGGGGAGAAGACCCGATGGATGGCATATACGGCAACCGTAGCCATATTTCCTATTACAGCCATGTGGCATGGATGATAAGCAGATATAAGCAGATAGGGGGCGACGACAAATATGATGGTATGTATCATTCTCTATGCAAAGCTATGAGCAGGAGAATCTGTCAAAGCCCAATCTTCAATGTTCCAACATATCCAGGAGAAAGTATCTATGTTCCAGACATGCTCGTAGCAATTGTCGCCCTGTCGAACTATGCCCATCAATATAGTGGGAGATACCAGTCGACGGTAGACAATTGGATTGAAAGGGCAAGTTCAGAGTGGATTGACCTGGAAACAGGCTTGTTAGCATCGTTTCTGGAGGAGGATAATGGAAAGGCACAGATAGTGTTGCCAGTAAAAGGTTCCTATTCTGCGTTGAACTGCTACTATCTTTCTCTGGTGGCTCCTAAGTTTGCCCAGGAGCAATATGAACTGCTGAAAAGAAACTTCAGGCAAGACTTCTTGATTACTGGCTTGAAGGAGTATCACGATAGGACTTGCCTCTTTGGAATGGATATTGATGCAGGCCCGATTCTCTTTAATCTCAGCCCCTCAGGTACAGCTTTCGTAATCGGAGCTGCTACCAGTCTTGAAGATATGGAGTTTAGAATACAATTACTGAAGACTGCCGAAATAGGCGGATCTACTGTTTCCTGGTTCGGCACAAGTCATTATCTATTGGCCAATATTGCTTTGGTTGGTGAAGCTATAGTATTGGCAATGCGAACATCTGCTCCTATAACTCGAATAACTAATTAATAAAACGTAGTACAAACATGAGAAAATCGTTGTTTTTCTTAATGACAATATGTTTAGCCATAAATGCAAATGCCATATGGGGATTAGGTTCTGTTGATACTCCCTTTAATGAAGAAACTTATGATCAAGAAGGTGATTACCTCGTAGATGTTGATTTTGATGGCCTTAATGAAAAAATATATGTTGATGAATATAGCAATGTGAAGGTTTACAAGGTTGATAGTGATGGATCATATTCAAAGGATGTATCAGCGAAAATTCCTTATTGTTATTTGCGTATTCACAGATGCTGCCCAGCCCATCGAGCATATACGACAATAAACTATTTGCAGAAAACCATATATACAGAAGCACATTATGGATCTTGTGATTATGAAATACACCAATATAGAAAGATTGGAGATAGTTGGATTGAGATACGAGCCATGAAACCACTTTCGATAATATCGAAAGACCTTTTTCCTCCTCATCCTCGTGGATGGGTCTATCACTGGAGCCATCCAGTATGGGAATGGTAAGAATGATTTATATGATTCATGTTAAGATTTCAATTAAATAGTATGAAGAAGTTTATTTTTAGTATTATTTGCCTCATTATATTAGCTGTTATTGTTGCTTCTGTCTATCAGAGAGAAGAAACAAGGAACCAAGGTAGAGAAGAACATAATGATGTTGAAAACTGTAGTGACGGTTTTTATATCGAGACCTTGTCTGATAAAGACATCTATTGTCCAGGTACATTCGTATGTTTGACCTATATGCCACAATCAAAAAGGGAATTGTATGGTGATATGATAAGTTTGGCTAATAGCTATGCTATATTGAGAGCTGCTTATTGTGATGCAGAACTGTGGTTTAGATTTGGCATGGTGGTAAATGATTCAATTAGTCAGGTCCATTTAGATAGTATATGGGATTTGGAAGCTAGAAATGCAGTAGATAAGTATGTAAAGACTCTTGTAGATATCCTTCCAAGAGACGCTGCACTATGGAATCAGTCAGATTCTATTTTATGGGATAAGGTCTGGTCGGCTTACACAACATGTGCTGATAAGCTGTCTAAGCGGTTTGCATTAAAGCATTATGGGAAGATTACTGAAAAAGACGTTGTCAAATACATGGATATTAAGCAGTTTATCCCCAATTATGATTCTATATACGACTTACGCCGCAAACAGTCAGAAGAAAATGAAAGGTATCTGCTGTTGATGGCAGAACAGACTCCCTGCTTTGATAGGGAGTGCCTTTATACCATTGAATACGCTCATCAAAGAAGGCATGAGGAACCACATAAAGCGATTCCAATGTTGGAAAAGCTCATGGAATCAGGTAAGTTCTCTCGCTATTTGCATGAGGTCTGGAGAACATGGCGCTGCTTGAAACAAGTAGCCGAAAGTCCCTCTCGAGATGGTATGATACTTAACCTGGAGTATAACAAAATGCGTTTTAAATGCCTTGAAACAATTCGTGGACAGATCATGCAGAATCCCAATGACATATATGCTATCAACGATTTTTGTTTCTTAGCTACCTATGATAATATCACACGTTATAGCGAGTATATGTTTGGTAATTCTGCTCCCTTGGAGCATATGATGTTATTCCCAGAAATATTAGAAGAGGACTAATTTTTGATAAGCCAGTCTCTCATCACCCGAAGCTAAATGAATGATGCCGCAGTAAGTGAACCCGTGCTTCATTATGTTGTGTTGCATGATATGATTGTCCTTATGGGTGTCAATGCGGATGTTGCTCTCATGGGCAAAACTGAAATCCATGACGCTTTTGAAGATACCGTGAACGTTAGGGAAACTGGCAATACGGTGAATGACATAATAGGGTAGGGTGTCGTCAAACCATTCACCGTCATAAATCTTGGAGTAAGTAGGTTCTGGGGAGGGCAGAAAGGCAAAGTAGCCAACGATCTGCCCTCCATCCTCTATCACATAGCCACCATTCTTTCCCATATCAGAAAGCACAATCTCCTCGGAAGGATAGCCGTTCTTCCATTGGTTCGTGTTCCCAGAATCGGCCATAATCTTCCTGGCAGCATCAAATACTGCCATGATGGCCTCCATATCCTGAGCGGTAGCTTTGCGGATAGTCCTGTTCACAATCAACGATTACTTATTTCACCTCATTCACCAGATCCTTGCCCTCGCTGAAGTCGAGGATATTCTGGAGGGTGGTGAGAGCGATGTTGTGCACGGCCTCACGGGTGAAGAAGGCCTGGTGGGAGGTGACGATGACGTTGGGCATCATCAGCAGCAGGGCCAGCTTGTCGTCGTCAATCATCTTGTCGGAGCGGTCCTCGTAGAAATAGTTGGCTTCCTCCTCGTACACGTCGAGGGCTGCTGAACCTACCTGATGGGAGCGCAGACCGTCGATAAGGTCTGCAGTCTTGATGAGCTTGCCGCGACCAGTGTTGATAATCATCACGCCATACTTCATCTTCGTGATGGAGTCGCTGTTGATGATGAACTGTGTCTCTTTGGTCAGCGGACAATGCAGCGAAATGATGTCCGACTGTTCATAGAGTTCGTCGAGCGACACGATCTTCACTTGGTGCTCCTTGGCAAAGGCTTCATCGGGATAGAGGTCGTAGGCCAGCACATTCATGCCGAATCCACGCAGGATCTTCACCAGTTCCTTGGCAATCTTTCCCATACCGATAAGTCCTACGGTCTTGCCGTACATGTCGAAACCAAGGAGTCCACCCAAACGGAAATTGCCTTCGCGGGTGCGATAGACGGAGCGGTACACCTTGCGGTTCAGGGCCAGCATCAGCGTGACGGCATACTCAGCCACAGCGTGAGGCGAATAGGCAGGCACACGGACTACGCGGATGCCATACTGCTTGGCAGCCTGTATGTCCACATTGTTGAAACCTGCACAGCGCAGGGCTATCAGCTTCACACCATAGCCCGCCATACGCTCAATGACACGAGCGTCGCACTCTGCATTGACGAAGATACACACGGCGTCGGCTCCCTGAGTCAGCGAAACGGTATTCAGGCTGAGACGCTCTTTGTAGTACTGAATGTCGAAACCGAAGTTCTCATTCACCTTGGCGAAGTTCTCGCGGTCGTAGCTCTTCGCATCGAAAAACGCTATTCTTATTGCCATAATCTTAAATGATGTTGTATTAACTGAGCAAATATACGCATTTTGGGCGAGATTTATTAATTTTGCACAGAACTTTTACGATTTCTTTAGGAATGAGACCATTATCGACACGAACAGCAGGCTTCACGGATTCCGTCATACGACGGATGACCCGCATATCCAATAAGTATGGAGCCATCAATCTCTCGCAGGGATTCCCAGATTTCGACCCACCAAGGGAGATAACAAACCGGTTGGCAGAGATAGCCAATGTCGGCCCACATCAGTATGCGATTACCTGGGGAGCGCAGAACTTCCGTGAAGCACTGGCTAAGAAGCAGAGCCACTGGACGGGACTGACGATAGATGCGGATAAGAATATCGTCGTGACCTGCGGTTCCACCGAAGCGATGATGGCAGCGATGATGACTGTCGTGAATTCTGGTGATAAGGTGGCCATCTTCTCACCGTTCTATGAGAACTATACAGCAGATACCATCCTGACGGGAGCGGAGCCAGTCTATATTCCACTTGTACCGCCAACTTTTTCCTTTGATGCCAACCTGCTGGAGGATGCCTTCAGGAATGGGGCAAAGGCTCTTGTTCTATGCAATCCATCGAATCCCTGTGGCAAGGTGTTTACCCGTGAGGAACTCCAGACGATAGCAGATATTGTCATCAAGTACGACGGCTATGTCATCACCGATGAGGTGTATGAGCACATCGTCTATGCACCCCATCAGCATGTCTATATCTCCACCTTGCCTGGCATGTGGGAGCGTACTATTTCCTGTAGTTCGCTGTCCAAGACTTATAGCATCACAGGCTGGCGGCTGGGCTATGTCATTGCTCCAGAACGCATCATCGAACGAGTGAAGAAAGTACATGACTTCCTGACTGTCGGTGCGGCTGCGCCATTGATGGAGGCTGCAACAGTTGGACTCTGTTTTCCAGACAGTTATTATAATGAGTTAAAGCAACACTATAGACACATGAAACGGCTTTTCTGTGACGGACTGCGCCAGTTTGGTCTGACTTTTACAGACCCACAGGGAGCTTACTACGTGCTACTCGATGTGTCGAAATATGGGGTGGAGGATGACCTTCATTTCTGCGAGTGGTTGGCTGAGCATGTCGGGGTAGGTGCTGTCCCTGGCAGTTGTTTCTTCCGCGAGGATGTGCATCACCTTATCCGTTTCCATTTTGCCAAGCGCGACGAAACGCTGAACGCCGCCCTTGACCGATTGTCGGAACTTGACAGTAAGGCAAAACGCTATCAGCCATAATTAGGCCGAAAATTGTGCGTAAACTTGCGGAATCCATTAAAAATTTGCAGATTCCGCAGATTTACGCACAATTCTGAAGCTCACATTACTTCTTAAACTCCTGCTGCACTTCCACGATGAGCTGGTCCACATCGGCCTTGACGCGGTTGTAGTTCATGTATAGGATACGTTCGCGGGCATCGACGGACTTGAAATCGTAGGCGATGGGGAGAGGGTAGTTCTTGTAATCCTCCTCCTCGGCCTTGATTTCGGCCATGTTGAAGTTGGTCTTGCAATAGAACTTCGAGGTCTGGAACTCCTCTGACTTCTGGATGTTCATCGAACCGTGACGGCCAGTCTTGGTGGGGGTGAAGTCACGAGCCACCTGTCCGCAGATCCAGCCGGAAGGCATATCCGAGATTTTCGAGGCAGGCACCATCGAGTCCATGTTCTCGTTGAGATTGATGCTAGTACGGTCGCGGTCGATGGTGACACCCTTTTTGAGCTGTACCGTCTTGCCAAAGATGTCGTTGGAGAGCCATTCGAGCGTCTCTTTGTTACGCGCAGAGCCAGACACGACATTACCGATGGTAGTGATTATCTTCTGCATACCCACTTTGCCGTAGTCGGCCTCCAGCTGTGGCAGTTCCTGGAATCCAAGGATGACAGCCACCTTGTTGCTTCGTGCCGTACCAATTAGACGATCAATCTTGTGGAAATAGAGCGTCGGCACCTCGTCCACACAGATGTCAACGGGAATGTTCTTGCCCTGGCCACTGTTCACTCGCGTCACCAGACGGTTCAGAATCATAGCGTTCAAGGCACCCACAATCTGCTCCTTCTCCGGGTCGTTGGCAATGAGCAGGTACGACGGACTCTTGGGGTCGCTGACCTTCAGGTCGAAGTCGTCGCCATCCTTGTGGAATATCCAGTAGGCCTCCTTGGTGGCCAGCTTCGAGGTCTGCACACGCAGCGTACCAATCATACCCTCCAACTGTTCCATCGCCTTGCCGTCGAGAGCCGACTTGAACGGTGCAATCAGCGGGAATATCTCCGGATCGGTCTGTAGAATCTCGAACATGGTCTTATAGTCGATGTTCAGGAACGACAGCACATGCGGCATGTCGCTGTACTTGCCCAACCAATAGGCAGGTGTGACAGTATTGCCGGCCTTGTCGAACACGCGGCCCGTCAGTTTTCTGTGGTGAGTCTCTTTGTCCTCCGTATATTCCGGCACCAGTTCGTTGCCGTCCTTGTCGTAGGGCAGGCGCTTATAGTTCACGAAAAAATAGATGCAGGCGGCGAGGAAGTTGACTGCAGAGGTCTTGAAGAACTGGTCGGAGCCACCGCCACCCTCGTTCTTGCCCTTGTTCAGCGAATCGACCAACGTCTCTGCGGTCTCCTGGGCAGCGGCCAATGAGTCGATGTACTTATGCTGGATAGGGTTCACACGGCGCGAATACTCCACATTCACGAAGTTGATGATGTTGAACTGACAGCCCGGCGGCGTCTTG
>Ga0326511_10000906_pt1 | contig 25397 bp, 49 predicted proteins | sample 0_2496_0518_D_FD_203701 | JGI IMG/M metagenome (GOLD analysis project Ga0326511, IMG submission 203701) | Bovine rumen microbial communities from UC Davis, California, United States - 0_2496_0518 | ecosystem: Host-associated > Mammals > Digestive system > Stomach > Rumen | place: USA...
GGCATCCATGCAAGTACGTCATCGTCATCAAGTTTTCCAAATAACATATCGTTCCATTCTTCTTTTCCGCTTCGTGGGTCGTGTGATCTATGTGCCGTATACACGTTTGGGAGATTTGATCTAAAACCCAATGATTTTTTAGAAACGAGTACATATGTTCCAACTTCCGGCAACCTCTCACTGCATGGAATCCACCGCTGTTCTGGCTGTACAAGAGACATAAGCCTTGTCTCAGCATCAGCTTCAGTATGCCCATCCCAGTGCTTTGCTCTCGGAAGATCGACACAGTCAAACATATCCCAGTATTTATTCTCGTAATGATATGTATAACTACCTTCTGGCGTATCAATTCCAATGATGAACCAGCCCCCACCGAAACAATATTCGCCGTCTTCGTGTCTGTATGATTTCCACGCTTTGTCCTTATAGGCTTTTACTAACGCCGCAAACAGAATCATCCTTTGTTCATACAAACTATTAAACGTATGGAATCCATCTGACAGTTCGCCAATATCGTCAACTCCTGCAACATCACATATTGCTTTTATTCTTTGCATCTCAGTATCAGTCATTCTTCCCTCCTGCCTGCTGATTGAGTCATTCATCCTCAACCTCCATGGTAATGAGCTCGCTGTACGGGAAAGTTGAAATAAGCTTGCAAAATCCGACCCATTCATCAAGTTTATGATTCTTACGAGACTTGTAGATGTTAGCAAGAACCTCGTAGTTCGTCATAACTGTTCGTTTCTGGTTGTAGCTGCTCGGAAGAAGCTGGATCATCTGCCACCAATAGAGTTTGTCGTGGGTTTCAAGATACCTTTCCCGATTGTGATTCAGGAATCCGACAACATCGCACAACTCGTCGTAAGGCCAAATTTTGCCGCCGTTCCATGCGTCAATACAAGTGTTATCCTGATTATGATCACTCTTGTCAGGATCGTAATAGCCGAGATGCTCGCATGAGAAATCCTCCATAGTAAATTCTTTTTCTGCAATCTTATGCATAGTGCTGCAGGAGTTCGCAACCGTACCGACTTTGTACGTATCGAACTCTTTCCACCAGTAGAGCGGAGCTGTGATATCCATGTACACGACAATCATACGTCTGTACTTTGCGTGATCAGTTCCAGCCATAGCGAGCTTCTTCATAAGCTCAAGATCATTAGGGCCAATTATCACATCTCCGAGTTCTCCGGACGGCCACGGAAACGTATCGCCATTAATCGTGTATGCATCGGTATCAATTGCTCTAAAAATACTGTCCGACTTATCCCATGAATTCATAGGATTCCTCATTCCACGAATTGCTGCCTCCCAACCAACAATATCAATGAGTTCAAAGCTAATCATAAGTTTCTCCTTTCTTTTGTGAAAAAAAATAAAAGAGCCTAAGTTCCGTGACTTAAGCTCTCGCTGCACAATAGATGCTACTTATTCGATTTTTTCTTGAACCATTCCTCGGCATAGTTTTCCAGTTCCAGCTTTCCGTTATCTGCCATGCTGCAAATCTCTTTAATCTCTTCCGGAGTAAGTTCGCCGATGCCTTCAAGCCACTTCTTGAAGTCTCCATACGGTCTAAATCTTTCTCCATACTTCGACGCGACTTTCACATAAGACGCGATAAATCTGGAATAGTAAACAGTGCCAATAGCTTTGTTTTCAAAGTTCCACATAATTAATCTCCTTTCGTAAGTAAAACATCTTTACCATAATATGCCATGTATTATTCGCGCACTTTTGTAAAAATAAAAGAGCCCTTATTTAGAGCTCTTTATCGGGTTTTCGAGTGGATTACCCCCATGCTATTAGATCGTCGAGCGCGTTATGCATGTACTCTATGTTCATGACATGCAGCAGTTCGCTTAATGGTATAAAATCGCCATGTTCTTTAAGATCAAAACCGTTTGCCGCTGCATGCTCGTTATACACCTTCAGCGCCTCTTCGTACGACATGTGCTTAGAATCATTACTAGGTTTTATCATTCGAAATCCTCCTTTCTATAAAGCAGCATGCAATTTTAGCGTTCCCACGTTATCTCCGATATTCGGATCCCAGTCTCCTCCTCGAGCACCATGACGTAATCGTCCCAGTGTACGTAATCGGCGTTAAGACCGCTAACCTTTTCATTAAACCGTCTTAAATATCGCTCAAGATCCTCCTTCTCGAAATCAAACTCATCGTGCAGTGACATAAGGGAACACATTGCTAAAACACTGTAGACACGATCCTCTATCTTGCCGGATGCGTCCCGCAATTCTTCAGGGCTTATGGAGAGCCCAATGCCATGAGCTCCCCGCCATTTAAGTTCCTTATCAAATTCGGTTTCTCCGACTTCTTTGATGCGTTTCGCTGCATAGCTCATACCATCAAGTCGGGCCGCTGCCTCTTTACTGATCCGCATTTTCTTCCTCTTCGTATGGACTGCACTTTACTTTTATGCTGGCTCCATCGTCAGTTTTGCCAGTGATAAGGCACTCTCCGTTTTCGGAAATAAGCTTTAACACCTCCTCTACGACTTCTGACTTGCCGATATCGATTGCTCGATAATAGCAGGCCGTAAGCAAACCACCAAGCGCTGTGAACATAAAACCGGTTACCAGCTTCTGTTTTCCTTTAAACGGGTTGTTAAAATGCATATTTTTCTCCTTTCAAAAAATAAATAAAAGAGACCGCAAGTATTTTTACTTTTAGTCTCTTTTATTATACTTTAATTAAAATCTAATTCGGTTTTTCCACCGCTTCCAATTCTCAGGATGATCAAAAATCAGACCATCAAGAGTGGCGTAATATCCGCAACCATCGGTTTTGTTTAGATACCTCTGAAGGCGCTTAGCCTCACTCATTCGCATTAACCCTTTATATTCAGTAATGCTTGCTCGCTTTACTGGATATAAATGAGGGCTATTTGCTACATAATAAGCAAGCCCCTTATCAGCATACTTGCCGACTGCTACCGATACGTAGCCAAACTTATTCTTGTCATACATAATATAAACCTCCTTTATTGTGTGAAAAAACGTTATTCTGCATAAAGGAGTATGTAAATTTCGCGACTATTCAAATTTGTTTTTTTAGTCTAATATATTTTACTTTGCGACACCTCTAAGACTTACAACTTTCTCTCTGATCGCATAAAGCTCGTCCAAATTCATCTACCCGGCGACCCCATCAGATCTCTAGCATCCGGAATCTCGTAAAGCGCGTCTCTTATTGCGTACAGTTCGTCAAGAATACCGATATTGCGATAATCAAACTTCGTAATTTCCCGGTCGATCAGAGTCACAACATCTGAAGCTTTAATCAGTTTTTCTTTTCTTTCTGCCATGGTTAACTTCCTCCGAATCATATTTATTTAGGCACCCCCAACCGCAAATGTATGTGCTTATATTAAATTCATCCCGCCTTTTGTATACCCATGCTGCTGCATCTGGTGGGTAAAACCTTTTTCCGCAAACAGGACAAATTTTTTCTCTGGCTTCAAAAGCATCGTAAGATTTTCTCATATTTATACATCTCCTGCATATTTATGCATGAAATTCTATTCTAGAATAGAAGTATGCATCTTTTATTCAGTTTCTTCTTTATTTGTCGTGTTCCCGGTTTCTGTCGTCCGTCTCAGAATGATCGTCTTAAACAGACCGCCGGCAATGAGGATAGCCACCATTCCGCCACACACAGACTGGTTAGACTCGATGCCGTGGCGAGCTTTAGCGATTTCTTTCGCTCCGGCTGTAACCGCATAAATCGATGCTAAAATAAACTCCGGGTTTGCTCTTAACAGTTCTTTCATTTCGTTTCCTCCTTTTTTGTGAAAAAATAAAGACTCCCTGCAAACACCTTTCGATGCTCACAGAGAGTCCGTAACTTGGCTCATTATCGGGGTTCGTCCATCTTTCAGGATCTATACCGATCGTCTCGCCATCCGTCCATAAAGGAAGATGTATTTTACGCGCAAAAAGAAAAGAGCCCTATTTCTAGGACCCTTCATTGCTTAGATAAGTATCATGTTAAAACACTAAATATAACGGCATAGGATTACGCGGTTCACATCCAATATATATTACTTTGTCGACATATTCGTCGAATATGCTATTGGCATATTCCAAAAGCGATTCTTGACTATCAATATCAACACCTATACTTCTAACATCAAACGTGCCGATTTTAAATCCTAAAACGTTATATGCTTCATAAAAATTATACACCTCCATGATAATATCCTCCTTTCACAAGAAGGCATGTTATCTTCGCGAAGAAAAATAAAAGACCCTCTGCGCTTACAGAGAGCCTTTTCATCTAGACAAATGTCACATTTTAGTCGCCAACATAATGCCACAATTCTCCGAAATATTTTTGAGCTTCAGAGTAATCTTCTTCGGTAATCAGACCGTCGTTCAACGCATGTCGAAATGCATCGTAACGTGCCATCTGAACCGGATACGGATTATACTTCTTTTCAAATTCACAATACATTTCGTTCCAGTCTTTTGTGTTGCTCATGTCTTTTTCCTCCTTTTATAAATGGACACTATTCGTCCATAAAGGAGCATGTAATTTACGCGCAATAAAACTTACCCTCATTGAACTTCTTCTTATTCTTAAGAGCCTTACTGATGGCTAAATCGATACCAGACCGGCTCTTCAGATGATAATAGTACAAATCTGAGTAGGGGGTATTTAATCGATCGATCCTCCCGGAGGATTGCACCATGACCTTATAAGAATAGTTTTGAGAGTAGAAAATGATTGTATCTGTCTTGATACAGTTCCATCCTTCAGCACCAGCCGTATACTGTACAAGATATGCCCATGAGTCACTCTCAGGCACTTCCTGATGCTTATGACCGTTCCATTCGGCGACATCCACACCATGATAGAAATACTTAAATATGTTCTTCAGTATCTCAAGCTCGTAATCAAAGTTGTAGAAGATAATCGCTTTTGGATGCTTGTCCATGAGTTGCATGACAGCAAGTGCCCTAGACTCATCCGAATTTACAAGTCTCCTGAGTGCATAACAATACCCGGCGGCATTGACAATTGGTTCATCGTTCCATGGATCCCAGCGTTCACGAGTAATTTCTTTGTATTTCACCATGTCGTACGTAACATACACATCCTCGTGGTGCGATACTGTCTCGCGTTTGAAATCCATGTCCACAAGTATGCTGTTTCGCAAACGAATGAGCCTGCCCGTGTTTAAATACTTGTCAATTTTCGGATATTTCGTGAATCTGCTGTAGACAATATGCTCGCGTGTGAATTCGGATTTGTTCTTATAGAAACCATTGGCAATAAAGACCGGTATATAGTCCGCCCAACAGTCTCCCGGCGTAGCAGAAAGAAGGATCCAGTGATTGCTTCGGGCTATTTTCAGAAACGATTTCACCCATACACCGGATCCTACAACTCTCTGCTCGTCGAATATAAAAAATGCTCCAGTTATGTCTCTCCACTTTGCAATGTTGTTCCATGAGTCTATCACAACACGAACATCTTTTAATCCAGCGGAGCATAGCTCACCCTCCCATTCGAGAGTATCTCGTTTTCTTGCCGTCGTGATTATATATAACTTTTTGTCTTTACAGTTTCTATGGTAATACGCAATAGCAGTTCTGGATTTACCGCTGCCGACACCTCCGCAAAGGATGCAGCCGCATTTCATTCGTTTGACTGCGTCCTCCTGGTAGTCAAACAGGGTAATACCATCCATCATTTTCCTCCTTATCCGATATTTCTAAATAACAATGCCGTGTACAGCAGTGCCGCGCCCATCCACTGCAGGGTGACAGGTCCGTCTCCGTGCTCTGCCAGGTTAACAATCAGACTGCCGACCGCTCCGCATACCATCAGAGCCGGAAATATAATTTTCAGTTTATCAATCATCTGTCTTCTCCTTATACATAACCGGCTTCGAGGATTCGATATTCATTCCGGTTTCAAGACATTCGTTACAGGGATCCATGCGTTCCTCTCTGTCCCGATACTCGCAAGTAGGACAAAACAGATCAAATCGCACTTCTTTGTGAGTTGTATGCATATTGCCTCCTTAATCAAACGGAAGCTGCTCGACCGGTGCCTCATATTCGGCATACTTCTCTTCCCATGGTGAGGATGCCTGCGTAACGTGCATCTCCTTGAGATATGCCTTGATATGAGTTTCGCCATTGTCGTCTTCCCAGAATCTCGGACGAATTGTCATGTCGATATTCTGAATCTCGATAAAGTCAAGATTGCCGACAGTCTCCTCGTTCAGCTTTCGCCGTGCTTTATTCGTATACAGATAAACTTCTGCCGGTGGAATGTTCGGGAATGACCTGAAGCTGACTGCAACCTGCAGAGTCATAAACGGTCTGTCTCCCTCTTCTCTTGCTTCTTTGATTCGCACATTCCAGCCATCATCTCTGAGCTTATTTGCCAGATCCGGATCATCGATAATTACCGCAAAATTTCTTTCACCATTGCGATTGAACCTGCCTTCGCGTCCTTCGAAATTCTTGAATGTGATTCGCGCATTTTCAAAATTAATTGGTGCAACAAATTTTCCCTTCATTTCTTTTCTCCTTCGTGTTCGTTGATGCGGTCCATCCACCGCTTTAATTTGATTCTTTTGTTGAAATTCATTTCTGATCTGCTCAATACAGTTGAATTAAGGAGGGCTTCGATGCAGTTTTCCACATCTCCGGCCTCCTCGTTCAGGCTTTCCCATAGCACGGCCATTTCGACTGGTGTGGGATTTTCGTTTCTCTGTTTCCTTGCCATCTTGAGACACGCCTGAGCAAGCTCTGTGCATTCTTCAGCGCACTGTTCAAGCAATGCCGGCGTGCCTATCACTTTTGCTATGTTCATGGTTAGTCCTCGTCAAACGGAATCGCTTCAGTCGGCGGATTCATGTCTAAGATTGGTTCGTCCGAAACAAACATCTCGAAGTCGCCATACTTCGAAATTGTGTCCCGCGCCTCATTCGCAAGTGCAATGTAATAACTCTCGTCAATATCGCTTTCTTTACCAAGACCCTTTACAAGTTCCGATTCGAGCCATCGATATCCTTTTGTTCCGGTCGCCGCATAGTATTTACCATCAGTGTAATGATAAAGAACTCCACCTTTTCCACCCGGCTTAATCGGACAGAACTGACCGACTCTTCCTACAAAGATATAGTTATGACCTTTGGCGATCTTCGGCTCAAGCTCCTTCTTAATGCCATCGTAAGTTGTATCTGATATCAGTCCCTTTTTGAACTTATTCGATGCCTTGTCGAGTTCTTTTTCAAGTGCGCTTACATCAGGCAGATCCTCGTTCATATCAAGATAGAGATCGCCTTTTGAAACCGACTTTGTCTCACAGAGATCGTCGAATTCAATTGACTCATGGCTGAAGAGCTTCTTGAATACATACGGAACCTGGAACTGAGTACCTGTAGCTGTCCATTCTCCAGCATGCTTACCGTCCTTGTACTTAGCGATATATACAGCATCATTTACTAAGCACATACGGTCATACGTAGCCTCGTGTTCGAAGTTATAGCCATAAAGCTTACCGTAGTCCATGACAAACTGGATGATTTCCGGAGTGGCATTTGGAATTTTGATCGAGTCTGTCTTAATATGAGCGACTGTAAAACCTCTGTTCTGCACCTCGTGTTTAAGATTCACCATGAACAGAGCTCCACGCTTAGCCACAATGTTGTCTTTATTGCGGTTATCACGGAACTGATTCTCAAAATTAGCTGCGGTAAGACCATAGACACTGTTGATTGCAATCTTCAGAGCCTGAGCAAGATCCGCTGCCGCACTCTCGTCCGTAAGATACTTAGCTAACTTTCCACCCAGCATAGTTCTCGCCCGCTCGTACTCTTTGTGCTTAATCGCAATACGAGTTTCGAGTATTTCACGGAACCGTTCGGTGTACTCGTCACCAAAGAGAGTTTCCGCGACGATGCTGGAAGGATGCATGGACGCAATATCAAGCAGGGCGATATTTGTGTAGATTCCCGGTTCAGCATAGACATAACCCCCTTCTCCTACTTCTTCGCCTCTGTAGATTGATTTACCATGGTCATATGTATAACCTGGAAATATCGGACGCCGCTTGCTGTCGAAACAGCTATAGCATTCGTTCGGATCATCCATGGACATAAACGTTGCTACTTTTGCGTCGGTCATGTCACCCATATCACGATAGTTGAACTGATCCTGTGGATGACGATTATTCCCGAAGATGATCTTTGTTGTCAGCGAGTTAGTAGTGTCATTAGGTGTGCCTCCTGCTACGTCAGCCAGAATAAGCCTTGCTGTCCAATCAGCTTTCCGCGCATTAAATGTCGCTTCTGTAGCCAAGACGTCGTTATCACAATACTCAGCAACTTTAGTCCACATGTTCTCTGGCACTGGTTTATCCCATGGCAAACCTAATTCCTGATGATGAATTCCAAGCTCAATCTCGAATTTCTTCAACGACTGTTTTTTTGAGCTGAAGTCATACACATCGGTATAGCTTACGTTGTAAGCCTCGCCGAAGAAAGCGTTTTTATCGCCTCCAATAATTCGTGTAGATAAATTGTAAATCTGCTCATTGTTGTAACCGAGAAGTCGACCATACAGAATGTGATTGTCATATCGTCTGCAGTTAAATCCTACAAGTTTAAATTTAATAAGTTCCTCAATGTCTTTCGGACTCGGATTTATCATCCTGACAACCGGTTTACCATCGCCTTCAGGTTTCCAGTTCACGAGCAATAGGTTTGGAAATACCTCAATGTCATAGAAGACAAGATTCGCGTTCGGATCATCTACCGATTCTGATGGTTCGTCGGACTTGAACTTCATTTTTCCGACAAGCTTCATACAGTAATCCGATTGATGTGTACTGTTGCAGGCGAATTCGAACACTGCAGATCTCATATCCGAGACGTCATACTTAAGATTGCTGTTATAAGCATCGTCAAGAATCTTATAGATAAAATCGATACTGGGTTTCGTGCCGGGATGAATTTCCTTATGAAGATTTCTTGCTAAGAGATTCCTCAGACTCCTTTCGCTTTTTATAGTTTCGGTGTTTACCATCTTTTCTCCTTTCACCGGTAAACCTGAACTGATTGTCGCAATAGGCAGCGTATTACATTTTGTGAGCTTCCTTCTGAGCGATGAACCACCATTAAAAACCTTGATCTCCACATGGTCAGCAAAGACAGAACTGAGCTTTGAGGTGTCTCCCGAATAAATATAGTGAAGATGTATTCCTGCTCCGCTCTTGCTTAGTTCAGCATACGTTGGTGGCCACTTGCTTGCGGCTTCGAGATTCTTTTCGAAAGATTTGTTACCATGCTCGTCAGGAATATCAAAGTCTATGACGATGTGGTTCTCAGGAAGACGTACGAAATGCACTTTAGAAGTGTCAATATCCTTCAGCTTCGTAGTAACATCCACCCATTTGGTAGTCGGCTTATCCTTCGAAGATGCCAGCTGTGCCGGACAGTTCGAATACTCTGCGTCAAATACTGATGCGTTATCCCCGAACTCGATCTTGTAAGTTTCGCCATGATCTTCTTCCTCCGAACCCTCGAATATCTCAGTTTTGAATCCGGTGTACGTATTACTGCTTCCGGTTCTTTCATCGTATTCCTTAAAGTAGTTCTTGAGTTCTTCTTTGAACTGCCTTTTCGGGAACGGATATGCAACCTTAGCCTCCTCACAGTAAGTTTTGTACAATTCCCATGCCTGCTTCAGAGTGACGCCATCATCTTTGGTGAAAATATTGTAGGAATCCACGATGAAGTTGTAGAAATCATTAGACGCGCCAAGCATTTCTGTCGGAATATAGTCGTCATACATATCTCTATTGTCTTCGTATACTTTGAGACAGTGATATGCGATTGCTCCGAGCTCAAAATCTATCTGCCTGACTGCCTGCCGATATTCCCTTGCCGTAAGCTTGTCTCCGGTTGGTTTCACATCAATAAGTCTCCTGATAAGACCGGATTTGGCATCCGTGATCTTTACGGGCTTATTTGTACCCATGAAAAGAAAGCACTTAAAACGGTTTGCATATGCCGATTTAAATTTCTCGTTCACGGTCATTAATTCGTGCGAAACCAATGAATTGAGTCTTGTGTTGTCTTCAATGTGGGATAAGTCACCATCGTGCTGAATAGCAACGAGAGGATTTGCTTTGAATGGTTCGAGTGCAAAAGAATTGTTAGAAGAACCAAGAGCCTTTGCATCGAATACAGAATAGTAACCATCAAATAACTGCTGAATGATATTTAGAACTGTTGACTTACCTGTTCCCGCGGCACCATAGAGCACCAGGAATTTCTGCAGTTTCTTTGAGTCACCATTAACGATCGAGCCTATAGCCCATTCGATCTTCTTCCGTTCTTCCGGAGAATATAATACCGACATCAGCTTGTCGTATGCCGGTGTGTCACCTTCTTCGAGAGGATAATTCAGGAATTTGCTGGCATAATCCTCTTTGACCGTCTTCTTATTTGAGAAGATGATTGTCTCATCAAGCATATGAAAGTTGTCTCTCATCTGCTTCTGACAGTATTTATGCCATCGGTCAATCATTCCTGATTCGGCATCCCATAAATGTAATACTCTAACTCTATTGTCTCCGAAACGGTCTTTGTTTTCTTCGGCATACTTGTCGAGTTCGTTGTCGATGAGGTTCTTTGCGTCTTCCTCATCCGTTGACCATAGCCCCTTGTCCTCAAGCCACACCGCATAGAAATCGCCACCTCGGATCATCAGATCAGAACTTCGTTTGACGATAAACTTAGGATAGATCTCAATTACATCGCGCTTTGACGACTTGGTCGAGATCAATAAGAAGTCAACCATCGCACATCAGTCCCCTTTCTCTTCAAGCTCCTTTACTCTCTGCTCAAGCTTGTAAATACCATAGTCATGCAGCGTATAAAGAATCATTGCGCCGACAAACAGCATAATGCCGCCCCCTAAACGGCGACTTCTTCTTCGCTTTTCTGCTGCGATATGACGTTCGAACACTTCGGTATTGTGATTAACAACATCCATGAGCTCAGCAAAACCGATAAATTCATCTGGATTTGCGTAATATTTCTTCATATAAGTTCTCCTTTACAGCACCATCATGATAATTTTTACCGTCAACGCAATCGCTAGAGCGCACAGGCAGCCTGTAAGTGTATAAGACACCATGTTGCCGATAATATTTGCGATCTTGCTGGCTTCTTCTTCTTTTCTTTCTTCGTCCATCACATCTCCTCGTCAATCATCTCATCAAGATACCAGTTAAGCTGATACCAAATCTCTACGTTTCTTAAGTCTTCTCTGGGATGTCTAAGTGTGAATAATCCTCCCTCACCATTTGGCTTGTAGCTTCTTTTCAGAAATCTTTTAATAATTCTTCTTGATTTCGAAGCGTCGTAATGCCAGTCATCCTGATCCATGAGACCGAGGCTCTTGATCATGCCCCAAAACCATTTTTCTGTGCGGTCTCCAATCTCCGGATCGTACATAATATGCTCTTCGCAATCGATAGCCAACGAAACCATCATTTCAAGAACGGAACACCAGTTATGATCTAGTTCTATTGCCATATCTTCATAACTTATCGACTTCTCGTACGCATAGCGATATCTGAGATTTATTCCGTTTTCATATCGATTTGCGTCCATGTCGATATAGAATTCAAACTCTGTATTAAATAGTTCTTCTAATAAACGCAAATAAGAAGGCCGAAGCCCAATTGCCCCGACCTTCTTAAGCATCCAATAGAAGTAATCTTTTTTTAATTCACTTACCATTCAACGCCCTTTCTGGGAGTATAATTACGTTCATCTCGCAGAATCTCATAATCCACCATCCTTTCATCATTTCTGATATAGACCGCATCATCTTCGTACTCTCCGAAATGAGACGCAAAATCCTCACCAATCATATCTGTAATGTCGTCGTCAACCGGCTCATCCTCACCGTCCGTAAGCGTACCATCGGCATAGAGTCTCAGCTCAATCGTCTCATAGTCTGAGAACTCGCCGAATTCGTCATGAGTGATTACGTACGGTTGATCCATGGGCTCTTTCAAGTACCTCTTTTCGTAGTGTGCCGCCGAGTCGTTATACCCGTTTTCGCGAAGCTTCTCGACAAAGTCCTTGATATCTCCTTTATCAGCATTAAAACGAACGGCGGTTTCTTTCTCGTCTTCGGTCTCTGTTTTAGGCTCTTCTTTTTTCTCCTCTTTGTCCTTACCGGGAGAAAGAAGCATTCTTTTATAAAGCTCTTTTACTGACTCGATCTCCTCATCAGCTTTTTTCTCATACTTATTCTTCAGAAAGATCCATGAGCTCCCAGCTCCTATTGCTGCTCCGAGTAGGAAATAGAGCATTTTGTTCATAATTATTCTCCTTTTCATTCATTGTCATGGCTGTAATAGCTAAACCGCCAAATAACAGGGATACACTAAGAAGTGCACCCCCGATGATATGACGTTTTCTCGGATCACTTAATGCAAAGTCAATCATAGATATAATTGCTTTGAAGTCTTCCATATCATGTTCCCTTTTTGCCCATGAGAACTGCTACGCCTGCTACAAAAAAGATTCCGGATAAAGCAGATAACGTATAAGATACTAACGCCATCATATCAATACACCTCCTTCAAACTTGTCGTAAATACAGCCGTCAACATTGAAGTCAATTGCATAAGCCATATCGTACGTACCATCTTCATTCGGCAGGCAAACCTCATGAATCTTGAAATCCACATAACCGTCGCCATCTGCATTTACGTTCTTCTTCGGCATCCAACCGCAGACCATGCCGGCTTTAGTCCTCTTGAATCCGAGAGCTTCATATGCCTCATTAAGAGTTACAGGCTCTCCGATTGTAAGTCTGTCGTTCAGGTAATTACGACGAGACTTAAAGAACATTCTCAGCTGATCCGGATCGTTCAGCCAGTACGGATTCGATCTTGTGAAATATTTTACATATTCACTTTCGGCATTCGGATCGGCAACGTTGATGTTCTTCTTAACCGTCTTCTCTTTACCTTTATCGTTTACAGTTGTCTCCTCAATCTCTTCGTCATGGATGTTGAGCTTGATCTGCTTGTCAACCTCTTCACCGAATCGTTCAATGACCCGTCCGCGATATTCCCTGAAACCCTGATCAAGAGCCACATATGCCGCAGTAATCGCTGCGTTACGCTTTCTCAGAATATTATTAGAAGTCACAATAGAACCGATCGAGAGGATTCCGAGTCCCACTGACGGAGCATAAAGTCTCACGATTTTGAGAGCTGTCTTACCATAGACAACTGCAGTTTCGCGTCTGATATCAACTTCGTCTTCTCCTGCATCCTCGATTTCTTCTTTCTTATCGTGGATCTCCTCGAGTTTCTCTTCCATATCGTCCATGATATCCGGAAGCTTCAGAGTTGCTCTGCATGCCATGATCCCGGCTCCAACAACCCCGATAATGCCTGCGACAATAAGAATTTCCGGACTTTTTTTCTTTACACCATGTTTAGCGGTATTAAGTGCACAGTTAACATTCTTCATTAAATTGTTCATCATAGAGTATATTCTCCTTTACTTTGAGATATTTATCGGTCAATCGGTGACGGGCTAGGCAAATTAATTCGGTAGCCATCGTAATCTCTTACAATTGCGTCGTTTGGAATATTCGTCCACCCATAGCGGTTATCTGTGAAATTTGATGAGGACGACATATCGAGGATGTCATAGACATCCGCAACTCTCACGAGCCCGTACCGCTCGATCAAGTCTTCCATGGCAAGCAAAACACTCTCTGCGTCGCTTCTATCTGGAATAATAATGTCGTTAAAATCAAAAGAAGAGCGTCTGGAAAATGAATTCCTCTGCTCTCTTTTGGGACCGTCGTATAAACTGCTGTATGATACTGGCGACGAATAACCCCCGCCGCTTTTTCTTCTGGATTCACCATAGAGGAACATATCGATTCCGCTTTTTACGATGTCCGAAATAGTCTTCTTAACCGCGGGAACCAGAACATCTGTAATAATGTAGGATCTGACATTTGCAGCATCCTCCTGAAGAATGAGATCGCTAAATTTGCGAATTCCCGATTTCTTTTTCGTTTTTGATGAAGAAACAATCGCGTTTATACGGTGCTCTTCAACAGGCTCTGTTTGAGCCCGCTCCTTCGACTTGTTTGAATTTGATCTGTAGTCTTCCATCTATCTCCTTTCAACCGGCAAGTAATTTTCCGGGCAGAGTAACTTTTGCTTCTGCGGTTTTACCATGGCGTTTCTTCCACTGGTATGCCAGGTTGCATCTCGCCTTTGCCTCAGACACTGCGGATGTCTCAGCCCACCATCTATCTTCAACAACTTTTCCGAAGACAAGAACTGGACCTTCGTAGAAGTATTTTTTCTTCATCTTTCCTCCAAGAAAAAAAAGAGAAGGCTCTGTGTAAGAGCCCACTCTTTTGAATAAACATCTTTCAATCAAAGTTACTTTTCTTCTTTATCAACCTCCTTTGCTTTTTTTCTTTCTGAAAACATATTCGCAATTCCGGTAGCAGCCCGAGTTGTTACATATACCGCTGTTTTCGCTGCCAAGTAGCCACCAGCAGCAAGTAACATCACTGCAACTGCACCGAAAGTATATGTCTTCGGTTCCTTTGTTCTTTCGTCATTTCTCGGTTCGTTGTCAAGATTTTCCATTTTTATATCTCCTTTCATCGAAATATAACATGTTTATTTTCATTAAATCCTTTGCATTTTTCGCGTAAATAATAAAAACAAAAGAGGCTCAGTGATAGAGCCCCTTGATCTGAGATGTCAGTGCAGGTCCTTAAATTCGTACGAAGGCCCGATTAGATAATCGATAACGAGACATGGCTCACCGATATCAGTCAACTGCGAGCTGTATGTAACATCATCGACAATACTGTAAGCATTGTTCCAACCTATATCATCTCCTTGCTTTACCGACGGCAGTCCCAGCTCCTGATAATACTCGTTCTGCGATATATACATTTCGCTGAATATTCGCTTTCCGAGATTTATCACAGCGGATTTCACCTTCTCAATATTTGAATAGAAATACCGCCCGGTAAGCGTTTCATAACAAAGATGGTTTCCTCTGCCTGTGTAGATGACGTTTTGCTGCGATACCGGATTCTTCTCGACATGATCCTTGGCTATCTGATCTTGTATCTCCTTCTCTTTCTTCTCTCCAATCGTCTCGAGTGTCTTCTCGCGATATTCTTTAAATGCAGTCTCAGTCATACCATAGGCAGCTGCTAACACCGCATTTCTACGTGCATCGATCTGATATCCGCCTAATATCATACCCATGGATATACCAGACAACACTGCCGCGGGAATATAGCATGTCCACACCGTCTGAACCGTTTCGATTGGCGTTAGTTTCTCTTTTTTCAGTTCTTTTTTCTTCTCTTCAATCTTCTCAGCGGCTTCCGGTGCGGCACGCCCAACAAGCACCATAGAACCGAAGAACCCCGCAATACCGAAACCGATCAGTATCGCAGGGCTTTTCTTTATCGCAGCTGTTTTGAAATTATTTATAAAATTACCTTTCACCAGTTCGAGTTTCATTACGCTCCTTTCATCTCATACCATTGATCAGGTCGATCACGAACTCTACCGCATCATTTAATGCCACGAACGTTTCACACATATCCATGTTCTTCGACATCATCCATTTAGATGTTTTAAGCGATAATAGTGACAAATCTCTTAACGGATCTTCGGATTTAATCACCACGTCAATAACTTCTCGATATGCCCATCTGTTCAGAGAAGCCTCTTTAAATCGTTTAGAGTCCATATGAATCGACGGCTCTTTATAAAATTCGTCCATGCTATCGTATATAACACGAATTAAATATAGCTTCTCTTGTACACTCATTTGTTTGTTTCCTTTTCTTTTTCCTCCATCAACCTATCGACCTCTTCCTTTACATAATCTTCTGTGATTTTTCCGTCGACCATGGACTGGATCCAACCGACGACTAAACCTGCTATTCCGAGTGCCATGCTCAAACTCTGTAATTTTGTTGGTTTCATTCTGTTCTCCTTTCAAATATAAAAAATAAAAGAGAAGGAACCATACGGAACCTTCTCCATTACGGACTTTGTAATTTTCGCGTATACTGTTTAATCTTCGTCGCGATAGCGTTGCGCGTACGATTTTCTATAAGCGTCTTTTACCGATGAAATCTCCTTGTCAACATTTTTCTCGTACATCAAGGAGGAAACTCCAGCGCCAATTACTTTTGAAAAAGCGGCTAGCATTTCCTCGCTTGTTAAGATTTCCATCCCGGTTTCGCTAATGAGACGCATGACCTTCATCTCAACCGCCATGTTTATACATTTAGTGACAACGTCCTTCACGCCCTCCCGTGTCATATTGTCATTTGCAAATAACCCGGCGATAACAATATCCAAAATCTCGTCTTCGATATATGCTTTATTCTTGTCCATTCTTATCTTTCCTTTCTGCATTATTAGCCTCATTCTCCATCGCAGACAAAATATGTTGCATATCTAACGCACCAACAGTTAAATTGTGTCCCCATGTCAATTTGAGTATGTAACGAGGATCATGATCAGGTGATGTACCATCATGAACAAAACCAATGATATGTTTCGTATCAATAGCCCCAGTAATTACATTGTCTTTATTTATTAGTACATAAATCATTCTTCCAGCCTCTTTTCCACGTATATCGGAAACCCATCAGGTAAACTGTTAATCATATTGTGCAGTATTTGATATGCGTTGATTGCCCCGATCACATACGGGTTCCTGTCGCAGCTTAGGAGTTCCTCGATATTGCGGTCGATTCCGTGGTTAATCTGTTCTCTGAAATCCGGGGTTAGTAGCTTATACATCGTTCCCTCCTTCGTATGGTTCTGGTAACGATATGCATTTTTTGAGCAACGCACTGTCAACGATGCTCAAGCACCTTTTGCGGCAATATTCTTTTACCTCTTCTTCTGTTACTTCGGGCTGTGCAGAAGCAAATGCCATAAATCGGTCAATTATGCGCTGATATTCTTCCGCTTCGTCCCATCTTTGCTGATTGCAGAGTTTTTCTTTGTAGGCATTTAAATGTATCCTGATAATTTCGAAATCGTTATCAGTCAACCGTTCTGGCTGTACGGATGGCTTCATCTTTTCTCCTTTCTTTTCACCACGAATCTTCGTCCCAAATTGAATGCGGCCCGAACGGATATGAAATGATATAACACTCGAGCCCGTCGTCCATTGTGCATTTCTTATGATCGAAATCGATAAATGCGTAGCCATAGAAGTCATACGCCGCCGGTGTCCACCCTATATCGTCGCCACCGTCGATTTTGTCAATTCCCAAGAATTCATAATATTCATTGATCGGAGCGTATCCACGAATTGCAAAATTACGGTTCAAATGATACTCGGCTTCGCGCACATCTTTCGGTTTTGCGTTGAAGTATCGCTGGCTGTATGAATCGTAAAATAGATATTCCTCATCATACAGAACCACATCCTCAGCACCTTTAAGATGATCTTTTGCTATCTCTTCCTCGATCTCTTTCTCAGCGTCTTCACCAAGAAGCTGTATTACCTTGTTCTTATGCTCTCTATAAGACCTGTCAGCTAATGCTAAAGCACTGATAAGAGATGCCTGCTGTTTCTTATTCATCGCATTAGCACCAAAAATACAGGCAATCGTGCCTACGCCTATACCGACTGCTGGCAAATAAACAGGCGCAACGACAAAGAACGTCTCTGTTTTTGTGAGTCTGTCTTTCTTTGCGTCCGCAAGCCTCTTTTCCGCTTCTGGAGTTTCGAGTACAGCCATGACAGCTGTACCCACTACTCCAAGAGAAGCAATAACGCTCAGTATTGTCGGTACCGAGCGTTTAAACCTCATTCTTAAGTTTCTCCTCATCCTTTCTCCTTTCCGGTCGCCATGAGATAGTATGCTTTCTCCCAGATCTCTGCTCTCTGTTCGGCCATAGCAAGCTGTTCTTTGAGTCTTGGAACCGCCGGATCATCTCTGTCGACCATAACCGGTACCTCGACTGTTTTCTCAACGATCTTTTCGACCGGAACCTCAACTGTCTTTTCAACAACCTTTTCCACCGGTACTTCGACCGTCTTCTCTACAACAACCGGTTCAAGACCAAGGCAGGTAGCAATCTGAGTCTTGATCTCTTTAAACGCCTCTTCAGCAAGCCATGCTTTTCTACAGTCAAGTGATTTAACTGGTTTGGAGAAAATGCGTCGACAATCGACATAATACATCTTGCCTTTGAGGTTGATCGGGGCACAATATTCTTTGTTGTAACGCTCGTCAACGAGACGTACGTCCAATCCGCAAACACTGTTTCCTGCAGAAGTCAGCACCAACAGCATAGTATCAACGCGAGATGTTGCGTTATAATATCCATTCTCGTATTCCCATATTTCGCCAGGCTGTTCAAGATGAACCTCCTTGAAGCTGTTGATTCTTTCACTCTTTTCCACATTCCGAATAGCTTTTGAGGCGGTCGGATCAGAATATCCTTCGCTGTTCTTATTCGGACCGTACTTGTCTGTTGGCTCTGCCTTTGACTCAGCTGCCTTGATTTCCGGCGGATTCTTAACCTCTACCCATTCGTATCCCTTTCTCGGGATGCTGAATGCATTGTCTGGGTACTTCGGTTTGATATGTGATGTGAAGAGGCATTTGATCGTATTGCGATTTATACCGGTGAGTTCTGAAATCTCGGAAGCCGTGGCATGCCCCATGACTCTAAGCGTTTCCACAATTTTGTTGATGTCTTCATTTCTCTTCTCGATTGCTTCCTTTGTCGTGTAACGATTCGTATGCATTCTCTTTTCTCCTTTCTTGAATGCGAGTTTAAAGAAAAAAATAGAGGACCAGCGCATACGGACGCCAATCCTCTCACAATAAACTTTGTAAATTTCGCGCAAAAATAAAAGAGCCCTACTTTAGGACCCTTTTGCGATTTTTATAATCTGATTCCAGATTTTGTCGTCTATGCAAAACGCCAAAATACCCCCGGAATACGGCCATGAAGATGTCCACCACGGAACTCCAAATACATCGCACGCGTCCGCCGCTATCTGCGGTTCAATGCCCGCCATGTTTCCGTGAGGAGCAATGGCCCTATTCCAATCAAATTCACCATAATTGTATATTTGCATATTCAAAATCCTCCTTTCATAAGGAGCCGTGTTAAATTCGCGTCCTGTCAAAAACAGTCTCCCATGACTGCTTTGGTAACGGCTTCATCTTGAGCGCGTGCATCAGATGTCTGACCGTAACGGTAGGATAAACGCCATTGTTAATCTCACTCGCGTTCTTGTCGAAGAACTCTTTAAATCCTTCTTGCATGTATATATCGTTAACAATCCATGGGTCGATCGCGCCCCAGGATGTAGTCTTAGCTTTCTCGTCAAATCTCTGCTGTATCACGGCAAGACCCTTGCTTCTGATCTTGTATAGTGTGCAGGAATTATAAAGAGGATGGTCACTAAGCACTGCTTTTCCGAATACTGCTCTTTTATGCGTGTCTTTTTCGTAGTAATATCGCATAGTTCCTCCGAAAAAATAAAAGAGCCCTTGCTTGCTTAAGAGCTCTTTTTTCTTGTAAATCTCGACGATTATGCAACCGGTTTGATTGTGATGTAAAACGAAGTTAACACTTCTCCTCCATGCTGAACAATTCCGCCAATGTTGCAGGCTTCTAAACTCCTCAGTTTCACGAATGTCGCTTCTCGTGCGTTAATTGCATTCAGAATCGGTTCCTGCTTACTTCTAATGAAGTTGCAGTATTCGGTTCCGCCAGCCCATGAAAGTTCGTCGTCTTCTTTCGTGGTGTGTGGTCCGAATTCTTTATTCCATTCATCGTAATGCGGATTCAACTCATCGCAAGCAATGCTACGCAAACGACAGTATTCTGCTTTAACTGCGTTTAAAGTATATGTGTCTGCTAATAATTCAAACAACGGGTTGTCAAAATGAAATATTGCTTCGTACATAGTTTCCATCTTCTTACTCCTTTCTCTAAAAAGCGAGTTGCTAATAGTCATAAAGGAGAATGCATTTTTCGCGAAAAAATAAAAAAGCCTCAAGCGCTATGCTCAAGGCTCATTTTCACGTGTTTGCATAATTCTTTTCTTATACTCTTCGTAATATTTGTTCACTTTCTCATACTCTGCCACCAAGTCCTCTATCCTTTTTCTCGTCCTTTCACTTGATTTCAACATAAGACTGCCAAGATCAATATCATGAAGTTTGTCGTTGTCCATTCTCAATCTCCTTTCTGTTTTTACAAACACCCGTTTCATAAACGACCATGCATTTCTCGCGAAAAATAAAAACCCCATGCATCTAAGCACAGGGTTTGCTTTTGTTCCGTATTTATCTAGCTAATAATCTCGGTTTCATTATTTGCCACTCCTCCTCAGTGGCGAAAATTCTTATTAAGACCTCTCCCTCAAGCTCTGATACATCCATCAGAGTATCGCCAACGATCTTCAGAATCTCGCTAATCCTTTCAGAGACTGAGCAAATGCAAATTTCTCCCCTTTTCATATATCATTACCTCCCCAGATAATATTCGGCACTATTGCCATAATAGTACCTGTAAATCTCGCGAAAAAACGAAAAGCCCATGCTAAATAAGCACAGGCTCCGCGTTTTGGAAATTTTTTATCTTTTTCTTCCTTTCCTTCTACATATCCGGTCATACATGGTTCTAAAGGACGTAGTGTAAGGTGTTTGATCGTGTTCCTCGAGTTCTAGTGTTCTGTCAAACGCCGACGTATCGAACAGAGCCCAAAAAATGCTACCGGAAACAGCGGCTATTACCTCCACGGTTCGAAGGATATTCTGCCATTTCGAGCTCTTCTTTTTGTCTTCCACTTCCACTTCCAGGGCGTTAATGCGGCCAGACATTTCCTCGTAGCTCGCTTCAGTTTTTTCTTCCTCCATCCGCTGATTACGTAATTTCACCAGTGATTCCGTAATTCGACTCTGTTCTGACGAACCGGGTTCTGCTTTATCCAGTTGTTCCTCGAGCATTTCTATTGCCCGATCCAGTCCCTTTTTGTCATTATTAACCACAATGTGTCTCCTTTCTGATATTAAAATCAAAGATTTTTAAGTTTCCATTACAGCCGATGCATTTTTAGCGTCACAGAATCGGCATAACGTATTTTGTCGACGAAATCCGGCTCGATCGCGAGATAAATACCATCGTTTTTTGAAACAACCAGTTCGCCCGGATATTCCACATTTTTATGCAACAACTTAAAAAAGAGGAAGCCCAAAGCTACCCCAGCGACGAAAACCAAAATGTACAGCATATGTTCTCCTTTCGTGGTATAATTAGTAAAGGCGTTATGGAAAAGGAAGCACCTTTATAATTATTCCCCAGATAATTTGCCCCCATAACGCCTTAAAAAAATAAAACCCCATGCGTTAAGCACAGGGTTAATACTTACTCTTCTTCCTGATTTTTAATAATTTCTATCAGGTCTTCGACAAGTATGTCAGCTTTTAAATTTACGCTAAGTCTCGGTTTCTTACCAAGTTTAAGCTCGAGTTCATCGATTTCGATTTCTGAATCGAAACCATATTTCTTCAGAGCTTTAACTATAATCTTAGAAACCATCTTCTTCATAAATTTTGTTCTGATAATCATATCTGCCATAATCCTTTCCTCCTTGAAATATATTTTATTTCATAAAGAGAGATGCATTTTTCGCGCACTATTTAGCAGCCAAAAGAACTTCCTATATCGGTCGTAGTACATGTCCCGTTCGCACGGAATTTCATACATTGTTTTAAGCTTTGTGAACGCCAACCCCTCTGTTACCGCTTTAAAAATATACGGACCGAGGATTTCGTCCGTACCATACGCCACCGACTCTACAAGCCGCATCTTTTCTTCCAGCATTACTTTCTCGGTCGCGATGTCTCCAGTCGGATCATGAACACTCACTTTATTATTGACGCTAAAAAAAGACGTACCGCCAATCCCTTTTTCTTCGAGTTCGGTGTACGTCTGCTTCCATTCCTTATATTGTAAGCAAAAATAATACAATTCTAGGTACCGTTCTTTGCTGATATACCATCGATTTTTCTTTGAAATCTTTGCGCGAATCTTAGTTCCCATTACCGCACCTCCTGATCGAAATCTGAAGATCAGTAACCTTGGCAATGCGTCTGAGTTCGCCTAATGTCATACGATCAAGGTTGCTAAGATGCACACTGAGAGTTGACTTAGGAATTCCTGAGCGCCTGGCAAGCAAATTCTGCTGTCGTATTCCCTTTTGATTCATAGCAGCCATGATCTCAGCCCGGATCATGTCGTCCTCAACTTGTTTACTCGTTCTAGCCATAATATGCCTCCTTATTATTTGATGAATTGCATATTAAGGCTAAAAGCTGTCGGCTGTGTGCGGTTAATTCTTTTTGTGAATTGATTTCATTTCGGTGATCAGGTAATATGTGGCTTTGAAAGGAGGAATACCATGAAAACTCATTTATCGAGAGACGGAACCAAAGTGTGGACTCAAATTTATGTCGGCGAGGAAGGAGGAAAGCGTAAATACGAAAGAATATACGCCGACACGAAAGAAGAACTGGATATAGCGGTTCTCGAACACAAGATCAAGCTGAAGAAGCTGAAGAACACGACAGATATGACTTTGAGAGATGGCATCACTGCCTATATCGACTTAAGATCCCCGAATCTCTCTCCTGCCACCATAGCAAAGTACAAGACAATTCGGGATCACGCGTTTCAGGATATTATGGATCAGAAAATGAAAGACATAATAGATCTGGAGTATCCGGTGAGTCAGGAGGCAAGAAGGACTGTCGGGAACAAGAATCAGATCATTTCAGCTAAGACGTTAAAAGACGAATATTTTTTTATCCGAACTGTTCTGAAAAAGTACACGCCGAGAGTATACAGAGAAGAGGTTCGCTTAAAACCGGTTAAGAGATCTTTTCCACCATTGATAGAACCGGAAAAAATAACAGAAATTGTATACTGCACGGAGCTGGAATTGCCTGTCATGCTTGCGATGTGGTTATCCATGACAGTATCCGAGATCAGGGGACTGACGAAAAGCGAGTCTATAGACGGCGATTACATCACAATTCGATCGGTACTGCTCACCATCAAGGGAAAGGATGTGAGAAAGGATCTGGCCAAAGAGGTGACACGCAATAGGTCGTATAAGCTACCAGAACGCCTCAAAACGCTCATAAACGAGGTCGAGGGTGACATTCTATGCCCCATGACAAATGCGGCCCTTACAAAGCGTTTCTATCGCCTCCTGAAGGCAAACGGATTACCGCATATCTCTTTTCACGAACTCAGGCATATAAATGCTTCGACCATGGCTCGATTACAAATACCTAAAAAGACAGCTTGTGAAAGAGGCGGCTGGAGTACGGAGTATGTAATGGACAGAGTCTATACTCAGGTTTTTGACGAGGAGAGAGAAAAAGCGGACAAAAAAATAAATGCCTACTTTGAAGGAATTTATGCAACAGTTTGCAACACTTTGGCGAGTGATTTATCCTAAAAAGTAAGCATTTAAGGGAAAAAATAAAATCGGGGCAGCGAGATTTGAACTACATCCAGCCACCCCGAAATTGTCTTTTTACCATGATATTTGTTTACACTCGCCAATAATTGACCGTTCATGAGTGTGATATTTGTTCACAATGACGGGACAAAATCACACTCAAAAACGGCTATGCAACAGCATGCAACAGGCAAATAGTTTGGCTATCAAACATTAATTAAGCTATTTAATCCCTTGGTCCAACTTTTCCCGCCTACAATGCCGTCACCTTTAAGCCCGTTCTCAACCTGCCACTTTATTGTAGCAGCCTGTGTAGCCGGACCAAAATCACCATCTGCTTTTACATCAACAATAACCTGCCAGATCGAAACCGCATCTCCTTCATCTCCTCGCTGGATCTCAGGCATAGTAACCGTGATCTCGTCTGTCACGACCGCGTCCGGAGTCTTTACGATTGCGTCTTTACCCTTGACAAATTCAAATGCTTCTTTTGTGTAACCGAACGGGTCTGATCCACTCGCAGGGAAACAGAAAAACGTCCATGTAGACCCCATTTTATTCTTCACAATTGTCTTGTTCGGAATGTAGGCAGACCTGTCTTTGATTGAGCCGGTGCTGATTGACTTTATATCGGAGAAGCAATCATGTTCGTCTATATATTGAGGCAGAGTTCGGTTACCTTTGACCAGAACGTCCCGGACCGCTTCGACATACTTACTCCCCACAGATGTATTATCCATAAAGTATGCTGCTCGATAGAACCACCCGCCCTCTCTCACCCAGGTGTAGAGTCCTGCTCCGTTAGTACCGTATTTCTTCATTCTGCTCTTGGATGTTTCAAGCAGATTCGCCATGAGAGACGCTTCTGCTTTCACACCCTCAACACTCCCCTGTTCCTGAACACACAGTCTTGCAAGTTTCTTAAGCTGAGTCTCAGTCAGATTATATTTCTTCCCCTGATATACCATAGATATTACCTCGTGCTATGCAGCTGTGAAATGGTCTGAACCACTTTGTCATATCCAAGAGTTGCACATAAGAATGACAGGATAATAAGCGCAACAATATACACCGCAATCTGCGGAGTAAATGCTGTCTCTGTCAGGATCAGATATGCAACGCTGATACCAACCGCATATATAATAGAAAGAATAGTCGCGAGAATATTGCTGCTGTATTTCTTACCCTTCTCGTCCAGAAGCTTTTTGATGGCCTCAGTTGTCAAGCTCGTCATCACTGAGCACACCATCAGGATCATCAGAAATTTCTCCATCTTTCTTCTCCTTACGAATAATTGTTTTGACGATTGTAATCGACGCCATGCAGAGGAATTCGCCTCCGATGACAGTCATAACGCGCTCGATCAGCACATCAGGAACATCGTTCTTCACCCAGAACGTGACGATCATGATTAGAACAAATACCGCCAACCATCGCCAGAGATTAATAATCAGCTTGTCCAGAAACTTCTCGGTCTTCTTCATTTTGAATACCTCACAGGAAGTCATTCTTTTCGAGTCTTTCAGCATACAGTTTGTCGAAATACTCTATACTTGAAGCTGTCTGATTATTTTTGAACTCCGGGTGATTTTTGCAATATCTCTCATAAACCGTGATGTCCGAGTGACACTGATCAAAAGAATCTTTTGTATGTCTTCTCCCCTCTCGAACCTCGTCGATAAAGCGAAGAAGGCGAACACGGCATTGCACCGCTTCGCCTTCTAACCGTTTCTCTTCGTTACTATCGACCTTGGCTTCAAGCGTATTAATCTTTGCTTCAATGCGCTCAAGTTTTTT
>Ga0326511_10000907_pt1 | contig 25362 bp, 25 predicted proteins | sample 0_2496_0518_D_FD_203701 | JGI IMG/M metagenome (GOLD analysis project Ga0326511, IMG submission 203701) | Bovine rumen microbial communities from UC Davis, California, United States - 0_2496_0518 | ecosystem: Host-associated > Mammals > Digestive system > Stomach > Rumen | place: USA...
TGACCGCGCACGAGATTGACCAGCTCGAAAGGAAGATCACAGTCAGCATAAAAAAGAAGTTCGGCATCATACTCACCGGCATCGGCATCTACGCCGTAAGCAGCGGCGACACTGAGATCATGGTCATGAGGGAGAAAGTGAGCGAGGCTGTGCTTGCCCATAAGTACGCGCTCGGCGTCCACGGCTTCTTCGCAGATCTCAAGGAAAAGGAAATCGCCTTTGACGCGGTCATTGACTTCAGCATAGACAAACGGGAGGCTGTACAGGAGCTGACTGAGGAGATCGTGAAGCTTTATCCTGGCTTTACGGTGAGAATCAGCCCGGACTGCCACATTACGGACTGAGCCGCAGAAAGGAATAACAGAAAGCCTGCCGCTATACAGGTGCTCCCCTTAGGATTGCGGCATGGCAATTTTCAATTCGGGCTGACAGTTTTCAAGAGGACAGCTCTTCAGCAATGGTCCAGCCTGCAGACTCAAGTATCCCCTGACTGACTATAGGGAATGCCGGCGATCCGACCCAGGGCAGCATCCTGACCTGCAGCCAGGCAATGAGCTTGTTCGGATGCTCATGCTTCAGGATTGCGTCTTTTGCGAGACGTTCGGCATCTCTTTCGGTGATGCACACATTAAAGACCTTGGCAAGTTCCGACGCCATACATTCTGCCTTACCAATGATGGCAGCATAGCCAGGAACAGCCACCGGAACATGCACGACATTCACGATGGCTGCCAGATCTGCGTATCTGCGGATAATCTCCGCACACCTGGTCTTCTCTTCTTCGGTCATAGACATAGCAGATTCTCCTAACATATTGATCCAGAACTGCAGTCATGCACTCAGCCAGGCTGTGCCTATCCTCTCCATGACTCTGCGCGTCCGAACCTCTTTCTTAAGGCTGCGGCTCTGCGATGCGCGCGTTTCAGCAGCCAGCCGCGCTTATCCTAAAGATCCTTCACCGCGCCAGTCAACTGTTCGGTGCATACCGGCGGCCTTCTTGAGGACAGCTCATCAGCCATAAGCCATCCAGCAGATTCGATGATGAAAGCACTGTCTGCCGGCTTTGCAAACTGACCGGGAAATGGCTGCGCTTTGCTTTGTTCCATCAGCTTCTTTTTCAATGCCTCAGTAGCGAGGCTCCAGGCCTCGCTTTCAGTAATTGAGAGGCCAAAAACTGAAGAGAGCGCCATCGCCATCTTTGTTGCCGCAACAACAACGACAGGAACAGGCAGCGGTGTCAGGACCTTCAATCTGAAAGGGAGTACAGCGAGTGCAGCGTGTCTGTTGATAATCTCCGCACACCTTGTCTTCTCTTCTTCTGTAATAGACATAGCAGTTCTCCTCATATAACGGCCATCAGCGGTGGCTTACGGTGTAGCTGAACCAGAGCCATTTTCCCACACCTGCCGGCAGTCTCAGCCGCGCCTCAGCATCCTCACAGGAATTCCGGCAGATCATGAGTTCAGACATTAGGCTGCAGTCCTGGGCCGAAAGGATGCAGCACTGACTGATATTCATGCGTTTCAGGCAGCCCTGCACTCCTAAAGATCCCTTAATTCCACAGGCGGCCTTTTTGAGGAGAGCTCATCAGCCAGGATCCAGCCGGCAGCCTCAAGAATCACCACGCTGATGGTCGGTGCCACGAGCTGCCCGAGCCCGGGCAGCAGCTTGCTCAGCTCCTTGGCAATGACTTTAACCGGCTGCTTCAGCGCCTGCTGCTTGATTGCCGAAATGGCCAGGCTTTTGGCTACGCTTTCAGTGATTGAGCCGCCGAAAACCGCAGAAAGTGCCATCGCCATGGTAGTCATTGCCACAGTATCGACGGCCACGCCCAGGCCAGGAACAGGCACGGCGTTGCCGCCGGCAGCCAGAACAGCGTGGGTGTGGATAATCGCCGCGCACTTGGTCTTTTCCTCTTCTGTCATAGACATATGAATTCTCCTCACAAATCGCTCACAAACGGCGCCTGAGCGGACAGCCATTCTGCCCTGCAGGCGCCCTTTTATCTCCGTGGCTCAGCGCATGATGCGGAGCGTCACCGGAGCCCACTTCCATCACCAGCCTGAGCGTCAGCCGCGCCTCTGGTGATCATTGCGGATCTCATCAAGGCAGTCCTTCTCAAGAACGCCATCCCTGCGGAAAGAGCTCACAGCAGCGGCCATAGCGCAGAAATTCATGAATGTTCCCTTCCCGTCCGGAACGTAATCGGCCGCGAAGTCCCTGCTGATGCCGAGGCTGCCGGCAGTCTCAACCGCGTCGATGTTGGCGCCGAGGAAAACAAACTCCCAGCCGCTCTTTCTCTGCTCCTCAATCATGCTCCTGACATTCTTGAGGGAGTACTCACGGCTGGAGTTCTCCATGCCGTCAGTGATGATGACGAAGAGGACCTTCTCCGCGCGGCCTTCATCAGCTGTGCTCTTCTGCACGTTCCTGATCTTGTCGATGGTGGTGCCTACAGCATCAAGGAGAGCGGTTGACCCGCCGGTGCAGTAGTCATCGTCAGTCATCGGCCTCACTGCCGCGATGTCAATGCGGTCATGGAGCAGGGTGTAAGTGTGGTCAAACAGCACGGTGGTAACGCGGCACTCGCCATCGAGTCCCTTCTGCTTCTCCAGCATGGAGTTGAAGCCGCCGATGGTGTCCTTCTCAAGGCCGTGCATGGAGCCGCTCTTATCGAGGATGAAAGCGAGCTCTGTGGAATTCTTCTTCATGGTGAACCTCCTGTTTTCCGAATACATTCGCATAATAAGGACAGGAGGAGGATCAGAGGTCGCCTTGAAAGCGACAAATTATCAGTACCGGTACTGATGATTTTATGGAGCAGCCTGATGAGATCACCGGTTTGTCATAAAGACAGCAGCGACAGGGTTCAGATATCTTGCGCTTTCTTACAGATTTGGCTGTTACGAATCTTGCGCTTTCTTACAGATGAGACCGATCTGAACCTTGCGCTTTCTTACAGATTAGGCTGATCTGAATCTTGCGCTTTCTTACAGATTAGGCTGATCTGAATCTTGCGCTTTTGTCTCATTTTTATACATAATTATTTGAAAACAGGGAAAAATATTATGATGTTAAAGTGCAAAACATATGATGAAATTCTTCACTGGAAGAAAATGTGCTGCAGACGGACTGCCCTGCTTATAGAAGAAACGGAATGTGTCGGCAAATAAACCATTGCCTGGGAATTCGGCAGGAACGGGTACAGATCATGCCTGCTGATAGCATAATGTCAGCTTTCAGAGCCAGGCGAAAAGAGCCTGGCTAATTGACAGCAGCAGGCACAACCTGCTGCACACTGACCGCCTTCCCGCCTTCAAAAACCACTGCCCAGCAGTCCATAGGCTTTGTTCCCTGCAGGCGCGGTCCTTCACTGTAACGCCGCAGCTGCTGTACTGCCTCAGCAAGTTTTTCTGAAACTGCCTTTTCAGACGCCTTGCTTTTGGACAGGTACTTGAGCTCAATCAGCAGCCTGTGTCCGTCAGGCCTGGCGTTGTCGATGTATATGTCAGCCTTGCCATGATTTCCGGTCTCATACTCAAGAAACGTACTCAGTTTCCCGGACTGTTCCTGCCTCAGAACAAAATCGAAGCACATCTGCAGTGTCCGCTCATTGAATCCGGAGAAACCCGAGTCAGGCAGTTCAGCGATGATTGTCTCCACCTGACTGATCAGAGGGCTGATATCAGCCTTCTCAACCAAATCAGAAAGGTCGATGCTGCGGCTGTCATTCAGGCCGCAGCGGTTCTCTGTGTAGCTCAGAAAAATTCGATAGTAAATCTCATTCGGACACCGGTACATTAGCTTGCCTGAACCTGTTTCCTGAGCCGGAGCAATTGTCAGGTACCCCAGATACATGAGCATGGAGACAGCCTGGTTGTAGTCAAAAAGATTTGACTGGTTGAGATTCAGCGCAGCCGGAGGAGCCGCGTAGATTTCATCACGCATGAAAATGCGCTCAACAATATGCCCCTTTGCCTCCGGGGCTACGACAGCAAGCATTCCTTCAAGCTTGCCGAGATCCGCCCCTGCATTGTCAGGAACAAGCTTAATTGGCATTGCCCCGGCAACAGTCAGCTCCTTGAGAAAAGACAGGCACATGGTCGAATTGAAAATCCGCTGCCCTGCCCGAAAAGAGAATGTATACCCGTCGTAGTATTTTTCCATGACAGGAAGAATCTGCTCTTTGGTCAGCCCGTTCAGCTGGCTGAAATCAACAGACTCATCAATGATTTTTGAGAGCTCTTCATGGGTGAAGCCTGCCATGGTGTTGCACCATGGATCGTTGCTGATATTTCTGCAGATATTGAATCCGGATGTCAGTGAGTCAAGCGATACTGATGAGACTCCAGTGATGAAGAAACGCGATATGGGCCTGCTTCGTATCCCGCCGTAAGACTCCTTAAGACAGGCATAAAACTGCTTGATGAAGCCAGTATGATCCTTCGAGGTAGAAGTAATTTTTCTGAACGCCTCAGCATCGCGGGTAAAAATGTCATTGACGAAATGATCATATTCATCAATGATGATATACAGCCGTTCCCTGCCGGAGGAGCGTCCCCGGAAGTTGGCAATAAAGGACCTCATAAGATCAGCCGGCTCGGCATAGAGCTCTGCCTTAAGCTCACTGTAAGGGAGCCCCAGCTCAGGATACCTGTCTGAAAATTCCTTCAGGGAAAAGGCAAGCACATTGGTAAAACTGCTCTTTACCAGTTCAGGATCGCTTGATACCGTGGAAAAATCAAAACGCACGCAATAATAGCTGCCGGCAAGAGGAGTCCTGTGATCATGAATCCACATGCCGCTGAATGTTTCATCGAAGCTCTCAGCCAGAGACCTGTCATAGTAGTTCATGAGGATGTCAGTGAACAGCGTTTTCCCGAAGCGCCGCGGACGGAGAAAGACTGAGGACTTGCGGTCAGGATCTGCTTCAAGCTGCCCGATAAACATCGTTTTGTCAGCAAATGTCAGATTGTCAGCATTCACCGCAGCGATAGAAGTATTGCTGGTACTGATATTCTTGAACGCCATAGCAAATCCATCCATGCAGGTAATACAGCCTGATTACATCAATGACATCATACCCTGCCCTGAAAGCCTGGTTTCGCTTACTGGAGCCGCAAAATCAGAGATACTTTCCCGTAACCGAGCTCTCGTTCGCCTTAATCTCCTCCGGAGTGCCCTCGGCGATGACCCTGCCGCCATCAGTTCCGCCGCCCGGCCCCATGTCGATGACCCAGTCAGCGTTCCTGATGAAGTCAAGGTCGTGCTCGATAACAATCACTGTTGCGCCAGCCTCTATGAGCTTTTGGAACACTCCGATAAGCGACTGCACGTCGAGCGGGTGAAGTCCGATGGTGGGCTCGTCGAAGACGAAGACCGCACCTTCCTGCCCGCGTCCCATCTCGCTCGCGAGCTTGAGCCGCTGCGCCTCGCCGCCCGAGAGCCCCGGAATCTCCTCGCCGAGCGTCAGGTAGCCGATGCCGAGGTCCTCCAGAATCTGAAGCCGGTCCCTGACCGCCTTCAGGTCCTTCACAGACTCCAGGGCCTTCGATATGCTCATGCCCATGAGCCCGGGGAGGGAGAAGCCCTTCCTGCCCTTAGGCGCATAGATGATTTCCGAGGCGCTCTTCGCGTATCTGGTGCCGTGGCACTCCGGGCAGTCGATGTCAACATCCGGAAGGAACTGCACGTCAAGGCTTATCGAGCCCGTTCCGTCGCACACCGGGCAGCGGAGCGATCCGGTGTTGTAAGAGAAGTCCCCGGCCTTAAGCCCTTTGTCCTTCGCGTCCTTTGTTTTCGCGAATATTTTCCTGAGCTCGTCATGCACTCCGGCGTAGGTCGCGACGGTGCTCCGCACGTTGATCCCGATAGGCGTCGCGTCGATGAGCTTCACAGACTTAATGCCCGGTGCGTCTATTGCCTTCACATGAGAAGGCCTCGCGCCCTCGCCGGTGAGCGACTTCAGGGCAGGGATCAGGCTCTCGAGCACCAGCGTGGTCTTTCCGGATCCTGAGACGCCGGTTACGGCGATGAGGCGTCCCTTCGGAAAATCCACTGCGGCAGGCTTTACCGTATGTATCCCCGAGGTCTCAAGATGGATTCTCCCGAGGCTGAACATCTCAGCAGACGGCGTTCTGGGCCTCACGGGCTTCTGCGCCCTGCCGGAGAGGAACGGCGCGATCTTTGACTTTGCCGAGTCGCAGATGTCGGAGAGCGTTCCCTCCGCGACGATCCTGCCGCCGTTCTCGCCGGAGCAAGGCCCCATCTCGATGAACCAGTCAGCGCTTCTGAGGATGCCGGTGTCGTGATCAACGAGGATCACGCTGTTTCCGTCTTTCTTAAGATCCTCTATGACACCCCGGAGGCCGTCGATGTTTTTGGGATGAAGGCCGATTGAGGGCTCGTCGAGCACGTACATGACGCCCGTGGATCTATTCCGCACCGCCCGCGCGAGCTGCATCCTCTGCCTCTCGCCCGTGGAGAGCGTGGCCGCCGCGCGATCGAGCGTAAGATAGCCGAGCCCCAGCTCCATGAGCCTTCCTGCGGTGAAGAAGAACGGCATGGTGATCGACTCAGCCATGTCCTGCATCTCAGGAGGGAGCGAGTCAGGAACCTTCCTCACCCACCCGACAAGCTCAGAGAGCGGCATGGCCGCTGCCTCCGCAAGCGATATCCCGAGAATCCTCGGCGCCCTCGCCGCATCCGAGAGCCTGCTCCCGCCGCACTCCGGGCAGACGCTCTCCTTGAGGAAGCGCTCCACCCTCTTCATGCCCTGCTCGTCCCTGACCTTAGAGAGCGCATTCTCCACCGTGCGCACGGCGCTGAAGTAGGTGAAGTCGAGCTCTCCCGCGGAGTTGCTGCCGTTCTTTGGCTTGTAAAATATATGCTTTTTGACAGCAGGCCCGTGATAGACGATCTCCTTCTCCTCTGCAGTGAGCTCCCTGAACGGGACGTCAGTCCTTACGCCCATCTCGCGGCAGACATCGGTCATGAGCGACCACATGAGGGAGTTCCAGGGAGCGACCGCCCCTCCGTCGATGGTGAGAGACTCGTCAGGCACCAGCGTAGACTCGTCAACCTCCCTCACGATGCCGGTGCCCCCGCAGCGCCGGCAGGCCCCGCGGCTGTTGAAGGAGAGATCCTCAGCGGCAGGCGCATAGAACCTCGCGCCGCACTCAGGGCAGACCGACTCGATGCCCTCAGCGCAGGCAAGTGACGGGGGCACGTAATGCCCGTTCGGACAGCGGTGAGAGGCAAGGCGCGAGAACATCAGCCGGAGGCTGTTGAGGAGCTCGGTGCCGGTGCCGAAGGTGCTCCTTATCCCGGGAACGCCGGGCCTCTGCCTTAAGGCAAGGGCTGCCGGGACATGCAGGATCTCGTCGACGTCCGCGGCCGGCGCTCCGGTCATGCGCCGCCTCGTATAGGCGGAGAGCGACTCCAGGTAGCGCCTCGAGCCCTCGGCGTAGAGGACGCCGAGCGCCAGGGACGACTTCCCGGAGCCTGAAAGCCCGGTGATGCCCACAATCTTATGGAGCGGCACATTCACATCGATATTCCTGAGGTTGTGCACGCGCGCGCCGTAAACTTCAATGCTGCTAGGTATATCAGACCTTTCCTGCTCTCTCATCAGAACTCCTCAGGCAAGCGCCTTCTTGACTGCGGCCCTGAGCTCAGGAACTGCCTCAGCCTCGAACCAGGGGTTGCGGCTCAGCCAAAGCCGGTTGCGCGGCGACGGGTGCACCAGCGGGAAGAAGTCCGGGAAATACTCGTGCCTGGACTTAACAGTCTCAGTGAGTGTTTTCTTAATCCGGTCGCCAAGGTAGTATTTCATGGAGTACTGCCCGATAAGTATGGTTAGGCGGATGTCAGGGCAGTTCCTGAGGATTCTGGGATGCCACTTCTCAGCAAAGCCCTTCCGGGGCGGCAGATCGCCGCTCTTACCCTTCCCGGGAAAATAGAAGTCCATCGGGAGCACGGCAAGGAAGCCGGAGTCATAGAAGAACTCACGGTCAACGCCCATCCATTCGCGGAGACGGTCGCCGCTCGGATCGTTCCAGAAGAGGCGCGACTCCATGGCGAGCCTCCCGGGCGCCTGCCCGACAACGAGGATCCTCGCCTTCTCAGGAGCCGCGAAAAGCGGCACCTGCCCCTCGGCGGTGAAGGCCGCGTTCTCGCTGTCCGCCATGATTTCCTTTATGAACCCGTCAATGTTCCCGTATGCTGCCATTCCAAACCTCACAGATCCAAAACCATGCTTAAGAAAAAGCCTCTTCCCAGCGGCATTTCGCGAGATCCACCGTTCCGTTTTTCCTGAAGGGAACGCCCTCACGGAGAAGGCGCTCTGCCTGCTCCGGAAAGGACGCTGCCGTCCTTCCCGCGGAATTCACCACCCGGTGGCAGGGAAAGCTGCCGAAAAACTGCGCCCGCGACATGACCTTCCCGACAAGGCGCGCGTTCCTCGGAGCCCCGATGAGCCTCGCGATGTCGCCGTAGGTGAGTACCTTTCCCGGAGGGATCTCGGATACCAGTGAGAGCACTGCCCCGGCAAAGTCATCATCGAGGCGGCGGGCGCCTTCCGTGCGCCTTCCCATGATGTAGTCATCAAAATCCATGAGCGCTCTCCGAAACCTCTTTCCCTCAGACGGAGACATTTCTCCGTCCGGACTGAGATTGTACCCCAGGCAGAATCATGGAGGAGATATCATAGAGTGTCGGAGCTCTGCAGCAGGGTTGCCCTGGGCATGAAAAAAGCCCCTCCGGCTTCAGTGCCGGAGAGGCCCCCTCCTCTTATATCTTTCAGATCCTGCGAAGAAGCGCGTCGATGCGCTCAAGCTCACGCTCCATCAGGTGCGCCCGCTCAAGGCTCTCCTTCCTCTTTCCAGAGAGGAACCTCTGCAGCCCGTCGGAATCCTGGTTCCTAATGAGCGAGAGGCAGCTTACTGTATCTCGCTCATCCAGCCCAAGATCCCTGACGCAGGACTCGAGCACTGCCTGTCTGTCATTTGCCTCCGGCATGGGCGTCCCCTCCAGGCGCAGTGAGAATGTCGGAACGGACCGCGCTATGCTGGATCCTGCCCTTGAGTCCTGGCTACTTCAGGCTCTGCCTGTAGAACTCAGCAATCTTCGCGAACGGGATCTTGTCCGTCCTGTCGTAGAGGTCGGTATGGTTCGCGCCCTTCACGATATAGAGCTCCTTGTTGGTGCCGGTGAGCTTTGAGAACTCCGTCCTGCTGAAATAGAGGGAGTGAGCCTTGTCGCCGTGGATCATGAGGACCGGCGTCTCAATCTCGCTCACATAGACGTCAATCGGCTGGTTGATGAACGACATCGTTCCTGTCTTATTCCAGCCCATGTTGGAATTGAGGGATCTCTTATGGTATCCGCGCGGAGTCTTGTAATAGTCGTAATAGTCCCTGACAAACTGCGGCGCGTCAGCAGGAAGCGGATCCATGACTCCGCCGGCTCTCGCATATGTTCCCCGGGCGTATTCGGCAGTTCTCTCGGCGGCAAGCGCCTTTTTCTTCTTCATCCGGTCAGCCGCGCTGTTCTCAAGGTCAAAATAGCCGTTCGCGCTGACGCGGCTCATGTTGTACATGGTCGAGGTGACTGTCGCCTTGATTCTCGGATCAAGAGCTGCCGCGTTGAGGGCCATACCGCCCCAGCCGCAGATGCCGAGTATGCCTATACGCTCAGGATCAACGCGCTCATTGTTCGAGAGGAAATCGACAGCCGCCATGAAGTCCTCGGTGTTGATGTCAGGAGATGCCGTGAAACGCGGCTCTCCGCTGCTCTCGCCGGTGTAAGACGGATCAAACGCAATGGTGATGAAACCCTGCTCGGCAAGGGTCTGCGCGTAAAGCCCTGCTGACTGTTCCTTGACGGCGCCGAACGGCCCGGAGACCGCAATGGCGGGAAGCTTCCCCCCGGCGTTCTTCGGGATATACATGTCCGCGGCCAGGGTAAAGCCGTAGCGGGTGCGGAACATTACCTTGCTGTGCTCAACCTTGTCACTCTTTTTGAAGGTCTTGTCCCAGGCGCTCTCAAGCTTGAGCTGAGCCATGGCAGCTGCCGGAGTCTCCGTGGATGAGGCATCCGTACCGGCGGCTCCGGAGGCTGTTCCGGCAAAGGCAAAGCAGAGCGCCGCTGCCGACATGGCGGCAGTCTTCTTCATGGAAATTCTCATTCTTCTTCTCCCGTGACACCTGTAAGGCATCGGAAACTGTCATCCCGATCGCTTTCTGAAATTGTACTGATTGCCTGAGAAATAGCCAATGATTAATATCTATAATCAGTTATCAGAAAATGTTATAGCACCGGTCAGATGACAAACAGGTGAAGCAGATGGAAATCAGGACGCTGAGGTATTTTCTTGAGGCAGCAAGGGAGCAGAGCATCTCCCGGGCTGCTGACAAAGTGCATGTCACTCAGCCGGCGCTCTCGAAGCAGATCCGGGAGCTCGAGACCGAGCTCGGACGGAAGCTTTTTGTCCGGAGCAGCCACTCGGTGCGCCTCACCGACGAGGGAATGCTCCTCCGGAAGCGGGCCGAGGACATTCTCTCCCTCGTCGACAAGACGCTCGAGGAGTTCAGGAATCTCCCGGAGATCACCGGAGGCACCGTGTATATAGGCTGCGCCGAGTCAAGGCTCGTCAGCGTTATCGCCGGAATCATCCGTGATTTCAGGGAGTCTTACCCTGGTTTTGTCTTCCGCATATCAAGCGGCAGTGCCGATGACACAGTTGATATGCTTGACCGCGGGCTTATTGACCTCGCGGTAATAGTGGAGCCGCCCAATCTTGCCCACTACAGCTACCTCGAGATTCCGGGCTTTGACAGCTGGGGGCTTATCGTGAGGCGCGACAGCCCGCTTGCCGCAAAGGAGTTCATCACGCCTGATGACCTTATCGGAGTTGATCTCATCTGCGCTGAGCGCGCCATCAGGAAGGACATTCCGAGATGGTGCGGCGAGAAGGCTGAGAAGTTCAGGTACATCGGCTCAACAAACCTTGCCTACAACGGCTCGGTCTTCGTGAGGGAGGGACTCGGCTGCCAGCTGACCTTCGGCGGAATAGTCGACGTAAGCGGGGAGAGCGGCCTGAAGTTCATACCGCTGCGTCCGCGCCTTACCAACAGCCTCTATGTGGTCTGGAGGAAATTCCAGGTGTTCACGCCGATTGCGGGGCTTTTTGTGGAGAGGCTCAAGGAAAAGCTCGGGAAGAGCGCTGATGCCGTTGAGCCTATGAATGAGAGCAGTGAAGGCTGAGACTGCCAGGACTTCCGCTGCGTCTCATCTAACCCCTTGTTCTGGCTGTATAAAATAAGTTTAAGGCGGGAACAATTGCATTTTCTGCAAAAGTTCCCGCCTTAACTCCGGATTTGAAGCCGCAGCATGCCTGGCGTGCCGTATCTGAAGAGTCAATGTCATGGCTGAAAGCAGACAGCACACGGCATAGCAGCAGTCAACCCGTAAATAAATTCATTTCCCCAAAAGTTCACGCCTTAAATCACTGCTCAGAGTCCATATTCACATGTCATGTGGCTCTCTTCCCTGGTTAAAGGCCCTCATGGAGAGATGGCTCATCACAGTGTCATACCGCTGTTTTCAATGATGCCGGCTATTTGCCTTTCATGCTCTGAGACAGGGGTTTCATGTAATTTTTCCTGAGGGATGCCTGTCAGGCTGCTTATATTTTCCTTGTGCCAGAAGCTGTTTTCCCAAAAATAGTATTGATTGTCTTTCTTCTTGAAAATCCTGAAAAAACTTCTGTTGTTTTCCGTATTGTCATACACGTGGCAAATATCTGAGAGCTCAATCAGCGCAGGCAGCAATTTTAAGGACCGCCCATATCTGCTCAGGATCTTGTCTCGCGGTACATCGTGCCCTCCCTTTTCAACACGGTTCTTTACCCTTAAAACATTTATGTCTGGATCTGCTGTCAATACAAAAACTGCTTTGACGAAATAGCCGGACTCCTTTGCTTTTTTCAGTAACTCAATGTTCCTGGCGGTTGAAAGAACAGTTTCAAACGTGAAATCCTGCTTTCTGGAAACACACAGTTCCCTCAGGCTTTCTGCTTTCCTCGCAGCATCCAGATCAGATATATCATCAATTCTTTTGATGTCATCTGCATTTATGTACTCTCCTGCGATTTCCGCCCACCTGGTAACCGTGCTTTTTCCGCTTCCATTAGGGCCGGCAAATACCAGAACACAAGGTTTGGTCCTTCTATTCATCGACGTACTCTTTCCTTCCGTCCGGATATACTACATAAAATTTATCTTTTGATCGGTCATAGTACTTTCTGCTGCCGTCATGGTACAGCAAATATGGCTTATTGTTTTCATCCATCCGCTGGACCGAGTACCCCAGGGCCCAGGCCCGTTCATCCTCAACTTCGATGGCACGCTGAAACAAAGCTGTCATTTTGTCATCTGAAATGGTCTCATATGCGTCTGATTCTGTTTTGTTCATGACCAGCCTCCCTAGACACCTGAAATGTATGATATCCGTATAAGTGCACAATTTCTGAAAACATCCATATGCATCATCAGCAACAGAACCTCATTCTGCCTGATGATTCAAAGTAATGCAGGGCCCCGGTGGGATGCATCCCTGCTGAGCCTAATGGTACATCTCCGGCCTTCTTAGAGAAAGGAACGGCCTTCTCTCCTTTTCCCTCCGGGCGTCTTCCAAATCGATCTCGCAAGTGACAAGCCTTTCCCTGTCATCAGCCTTCACGATTACCCTGCCCGCAGGATCGATGACAAGCGACTCCCCGGCAAAGTCCATGCTGCCCTCTTTCCCGATACGGTTGCACATGGCGATGAAGGTCATGTTCTGATAGGCCTGCACGCGCATTTCCTGCTCAAACATCTCCAGCGGCTCAGCCTTCGTGTTGGCAGTCGGCACAATGACGAGGTCTGCTCCGAGAGCCGCGCAGGTCCTGATGCTCTCCGGGAGGTGGCGGTCAAAGCAGATGACAATGCCGACTTTCCCGAAGTCCGTTTCATAGACCCTGAATCCGTCATCCGAGGGCGTGTAGTAGTCGCGCTCAAAGAACTCCGGCGCGCTGAAGATATGGACCATCTTTGATATGCCCTGCACGTTCCCGCTGCGGTCAAGGAAGAGGCTCGCGTCATAGGGCCTTCCGTTTTCCCTGAGGTAGACATTCGGTGAGATGTACATGCCGTGCTCACGGCATTTGTCCGCTATGGCGCGGATCCGGCTGTCATCGGGATTGAGGAGATACTCCGAGGCATCCCTGCCTTCGTACTGCGCGAAGAACGGCGAGAGCTGCACCTCCGGGAAAAAGAGAAGATCGCTCCCCGCTGCCTCGTCGGCAAAGGCAAGGGTTTTCCTGAGGTTCTCATCCATGCTCTCTGACATGCTCATCTGCGCCATTGCAAGCTTCATCTCTGTCTCCTTCTGCCGGTGAGGTCCTATTTTAAGGCCTGAGCGATGTGATTGGAATTACGAAGACACCGTCAGGACGCACATATGCCGCCTCGCTGAGCCCGCAGATCACACAGAGAAATTCCGGCACCCGGCCGTGAGCGTCCCTGGCGATGCTTTTCCGGAGAGAGATGAGGGTTCCGGCCGCGTCATCAATTTCATTGGCCCCAAGCCTGATGTCAAACGCTCCCCATCTGCCATCATTCATTTCAACTACCGCATCGATGCTCTTTTCCTGATAGTCCTGATAATGAAAGAGCCTCCCGCCTGATGACTCTGCATAGACACGCAGATCATGCTCACAGAGCGCCTCGAACATGAAGCCCATGGTGCTGAGATCATCAATAAGGCCTGCTGCGTCAAGGCCAAGCAGCGCGCAGGCAAGCGACGGATCGGCAAGATGACGCTTTGCCATCTTCTTCTGGCGCACTGAAGTCCGCACATAATTGCTGAACGCAGGCTGATCATCTGTGAGAAAAAGCCTTCTGAGCACATCCAGATAGGAAAGGACTGTCGGATTGCTGACGGAGACCCTGTCATGGTTCAGGATGTCCCGCCGCAGCCCCCGGTCAGAGACACACCTCGATTCATTGCGGGCAAGAGCCCTGAGGAGTGCCAGAATCTTCCCTCTGTCGCGCCGGATACCGTCCGGCCCGGCCTCAGCCCTCCCGAGGATATCCCTGAGATACTGCTGCGGAAGAACGGCCGCCTTCTCACCGGAAACACCGAGGCTCTCCGGCCATCCTCCCCTGACTATGAGGCCAGCGAGACGGGAAAGGCTGATGCCGCCCGTCATATGCGGCCGGAATGTTCCGTCAAAGAGCGAGCTAAGAGACACGCTCCCGTCGGAGTCTCCGGTCTCGGAAAGCGTCATAGTGCGGAGGCGGAGATGAGGCATTCTATCCAGGACTCCATGCGGCTCTTCTTTCTCCCTGGGGAGCGAGGAGCAGGTGAAAATGAACTGCCTGCCTGTACCCTGTACTGATGCTGCGGCTGCAGCAGCGTCCAGTACTGCCGGAGCCTCCTGCCATTCGTCAATCAGCCTGGTAGCAGCGCCTCTGAGGGCAAGTGCAGGCTCCATCTCCGCAAGCATCCTGTTCCGGAAATTTCCGGAAGGATCGCGGAGAAGGAGCACGCTGCCTGAGAGCTTCCTGGCCGAGCTCGTTTTCCCGCAGTGCCCTATCCCCTCGATGAATACTGCCCCGGAATCACGGAGGCGCTCTCCTGCGGCTCTGTCCAGTATCCTCGGCCGGTATCCATCCGTGCCCGCCAAAGAGATGTCATCCTGCATCTGTTTTATCGTATTCATGAATTATGTTTTATCAGATTCGTGAATATGACTTTATCAGATTCGTAAACACAACTTTATCAGATTCAGTAAAATCACATACAGTTCCGCAAAACCGCAGCTCATGACCTCTGGCCCCGGGAGCCTGATGCTCTCAGCAGGACACCTCTTTGGCAGCGGGAGTCGCCCGATTTTTCAGAAACCTGACCTCACGTGCATAAAGGAAACGGCAAACCTGATAATCTATAATTCATGGCACTTTTTTTGAATCTGTCATAAAGGCTCTCTCTGTCCGTGCAAAGACCAGTCAGAATTACGGCACGCAGTGGCCGCTTTCATTATGCGGCCAGCCTGAATGGCAGAGTTCAGTACATCAGGGAAAAACAAGGAGCAGACATGCCAAAGAAGCTATTCGCGGGACTTGCGGCCGCCGCGCTCATCGCGCTCATGGCAGCATCCGCACAGGCAGCGGAGAAGGCCGCCGAGGACAAGGCTGCCGCGGACGCGGCAAAGCTGGGGCTCCCCGTTGTCAGCTACTACCCTCTCGCACCGGAGATTGTAACCAACTACACCGCGTCACCGAGGCATATCGGGCATGTCAGGATCCGCGCGTCGATTGTTGTCGCCGACACCGCTGACGTTGACGCGGTGAAGAAGTACGATCCGGTAATCCGCGACACGCTCATATCGATTCTCAATGAGTCGACTGCCGAGGACTTCGAGAACAAGAGGGACGAGCTTTTCAAGAAGATGTCTGACAAGACCGCCGCTGCTGTGAATGACTACGCCAAGAGGTCGCTCGTCAAGGACTTCATCGTCGACAACCTCATTTACCAGGAATCACGCTGACACACCGGGGAGGAGAGGCTTATGGGAAAATGGAACTTTTCGGGAGCCTTTGCATCCTGCCTGCTCCCTGCCGCCCTTCTCCTCATGGCTGCCTCCCAGTCGGCGGAGGCGCGCGAGATCATCGACATCGACTCCGACGCGGCGATTGACTACTACGAGAGGCACTTCGACAGCCAGGGCTTCAGCCGCGACGGCACGCGTGACGGATGCACTCCTTCATATGAATACGACAGCGACGGGAAGAGCCGCGGCAGGAGAACCTGGAGCACCGATGACGCGGCCTGCCCGGCGCTGCGCCGCTATGACAATGGAAGCGGAGCCTCGGAGCTTCCCTGCCGTAGCCATGACTGCCAGGGGAGGCGTGATCATCACAGACACTACGGGAGCCGTTACTGAGTTCAGTCCCTGAGACTAAGCACGCACCGGCAGTTCAGTGAAGATCCGCCGCGGCATGAACGCCCGTGCACATGTTCCGTCAAAACGTTTAAAATCTCACTGTTTCAAAGACACCTGAAACCGCCCTCTGCAAAGGGCATAAATCACGGGGACATCAAATGCTATTTCAGTTAATCAAGCGCCTGGCGCTTTTCGCTCTGGTAAACGCGCTCTGCACGCTGCTCTGCTATATCGTTATTCCGCTTGTGATGAGCTTTTTCGGAATCGACCTGAACAGAAGCTCGTTCTTCCTCGTCTCATGTTTCGGCTACGGAATGCTGGGCTCGGCCATCAGTGTCCTTCTCTCAAAACCGATGATAAAGAGAAGCTACGGCGTCAGGACGATAGCGGTGCCGCGCAATGACGATGAGAGGTGGCTCGTCGAGACCGTGAAGCACATTGCGGAGAAAAAAGGCGTCGGCATGCCAGAGGTAGGCATCTGGCAAAGCCATGAGGTCAACGCATTCGCGACCGGCTGGAACAGGGACGACGCGCTAGTCGCCGTCTCCACAGGCATACTCTCCCGCATGAGCCGCGACGAGCTTAAGGCGGTGCTCGGGCACGAGCTCTCGCATGTTGCGAACGGCGACATGGTCACCATGGGAATCATCCAGGGCATCATCAATGCCTTCGTGCTCTGGCTCTCGGTCATAGTCTCAAGGGCTCTCTCCGGCATGAATGACAGGAACCGCGGAGCTGGCTCGCTCGCCGGCTACTATGTCATGCAACCCGTCCTCCAGATAGTCTTCGGCCTCCTCGGCACCATCGTTGTCAGGTGGTTCTCAAGGTGGAGAGAGTACCGCGCTGACGCAGGCTCGGCTGAAGTTTACGGCAAGGACGCCATGATCGCCGCCCTGCAGGCGCTCCGCTCAGGCCCGGAACCTGAGAAGCACGAGGACGGCACCGGCTGCCTCTGCATCAATGACGCCTTCTCCTTCATGGAGCTCATGTCGACCCACCCGACCATCGAGAAGAGAATCGCTGCCCTGCAGAAACTCCCGAACTGATACCGGCGGACAATTTTTTCTTCCCCGGAAGGCGGCCTGCAAGCCGCCTTTTTTCGTATTCCGCAAAAAAATTGCGTAAAGCGCAAAAAAAATACAGCGCCCCTCACAATTTAAGTCATGCGTCCGATACCTCGGAAAATCTTTGGAATAAAATTTCAGGATTGCTTATTGCACGCGCAGAAAAAGCGCGCAACAGGATAAAAACAATAACTGAATGGGGGGATAAAACATGCCTATGAGCAGCCCGGCAGCCGCCAGCAGTGCGCAGGGGTTTGAAACAGGTGTTTTCACGTCTATCGATCAGACCAAGATCCCGTATATCCACTGGAGACAGATCACCGAGAGGAAGGACGGCAGGAAGACCGCAGTCGTATTCATCCACGGGCTCTACTCAACAGCTGAGGCCTACAACAGGGTCCTGCCGGATCTCTCCGCCATGAACCTGAGCAGCTCCTCCGTCTACGCCATAAGCATCCGCCAGAGCGGAAAAATCACCATGGAGGAGAAGGAGAAGAAGAAGTGGAAGTCCGACAAGGACAAGGACGACAAGGAGAAAAAAGAGGATGAGTCCAAGGCCAACCTCGACAAGAACACGCTGACCGCCTCTGTTGCCGACCTCAACATGTTCGTCCGCATCATCTCTGTACGTGAGTCAATAGACATGTCCTGCTTCGTCGTGATAGGCGAAGGCACCGGCGCCGTGCTCGCGGCAACCTGGGTCCACGACTTCGCCCCGAGGATCAGGGGACTCGTGCTCGTATCCCCGGCGCTCGGCACCGGCGGCTGGCCGGCCAACGCGCTGAAGCTCCCCGGATTCCTCACTAAGAACGGCGTCAAGTCAACCTGCCCGGTCGAGTACCTGACGGATGACGAGAGGCTCAAGCCCATCTTCGCGCAGGGAAACACCGCGGAGAGGACTGTAACCACCATGTTCATCTCCGACTACCAGACCTGCGTGCAGAGGCTCGTGAAAGATTCCGGCTCAATATTCGCACCTACCATGGTCATCGCCGGATACGGCGACAAATACCTCGACATCAACAATGTCAGGACGTTCTACTCGAACCTCGGCTCCGTGAGGAAGGAGTACCACTCCTTCGGCGCCAACCTCCTTGAGCCGCTCTTCTCCATGCAGAGAAGCACCATCGCGATAAGGATCGGAGAGTTCATCGATCACCTCTATGTGCTCCCTCCCTTCGAGCCTGACTACGTGAGAATGGACCGCTGGAGCACCAGCGCGGACCAGTACAGGCAGCTCAAGGCCGACATCAAGAAGTACGACACGAAGTGGTTCAACATCAAGAAGAACCTGATGCACAAGGCCGGGCCCAAGCTCTCACCGGCAATCAGCCTGGTTCTTAAAAACGGCATTCTGAATGACGAGACCGAGCAGTACATCACTGACAACAAGATAAGAACCGTCAACCCGGTCGGCATGTGGCTCGACAGGAAGTTCCTCCGGAACGACGTCATCTCCGCCTGGCGCAAGAACAAGAACGACTTCTACAGCATCGTCGAGACCCTCGCCAAGAACCTCATCGACCAGGAGCGCCATATCAACCTCCTGGACATCGCGGCAGGAAACGGCAGGCACACGCTTGACACCATCTCCCGACTCAAGCGTTACGACTCCCTGACGCTCCGCGATCCGAACGCGCTCAACGTGCAGGCCGGAGTGAACGCCATCAGGAGGAGGAACCAGATGTTCCACGCTGAGTTCAAGCAGAGCAACCCGTTTGAGCCGTCATCCTACCATTTCGACAACAAGTTCACTGTCGTGCTCGCCGGATGGATCTTCGAGACCAACCCGAGGAATGACGATATCCTCATTGCGCTCCGCTCCATCGCAAACTGCATGGATTCAGGCGGATACCTCGTCTACACCAACCATCCCTGGACGCCCAACCCCGGCAAGTTCGCGGCCATCTTCGACTCCAACGAGTTCAATGTCCGCAACAGAAGCCAGGCTGAGCTTGACGCGCTCGTAACCATGTCAGGCTTTGAGAAGACCGACCAGCTCTGCGATGTGAACGGCATCTTCTCCGTCTCAGTCGCTGTCAAGATATAGAGCACTGCGCTGAGCCCCTCCGGAAGAGGAGGGGTACCATCACAGATGAGGCCCTCCGGGGCCTCTTTTCGTATCAGCCGAACACCTTGTCCAGAATCATCATCAGGATGAAGCCGACGCCGAAGCCGGTCGTACCGAAGTCCGAGCCGTCATTGCCGCTTGCCTCAGGGATGAGCTCCTCGACAACCACATAGAGCATTGCCCCTGCCGCAAAGGAGAGGAAGAAAGGCATCATCGAGATAAAGGATGAGGCAAAGAAGATGGTAAGGATCCCGGCAATAGGCTCAACCGCGCCTGAGAGCGTCCCCATGACGAATGCCCGGAACTTTCCGGTGCCGCCTCCCGCAAGCGGCATGGAGATGACTGCTCCCTCAGGAAAATTCTGAATGGCAAGACCGACTGCGAGTGTCAGGGCTGCACCTATCGTCATGCCCTCACTGCCGCTCATGAGCCCCGCTATGAGGATGCCGGGAGCCATGCCCTCCGGGATGTTGTGGATGGTAACCGCCAGGCAGAGCATCGTCTTCCTCCCGAGCTCCGAGTGCACGCCCTCCGGATTGTCAGAGTTGAGGTGAAGGTGCGGTATGAGGTTGTCGAGCCCCAGAAGCGCCAGCATCCCGGCGGCAACTCCTATGCCGGCAGGTATGGCGGCAAGCTTTCCCATCCCCTCTGACGCCGACTGATCGATCGACGGGAGAAGCAGCGACCAGACCGCGGCGGCCGTCATGACGCCAGAGGCAAACCCCAGCAGAAAATGCTCGAGGCGCCTGCTGAGAGCGCCTCTCATCAGAAATACGCAGGCCGATCCCAGTGTCGTCCCGATGAACGGAATTGTCAGGATCAGCGCAGCGCTTTGCGTGCTTATTGACATGTTTATTCCTCCTTTTCACCTCCTATTCTAATTCAGCACCGGAAAAACGCCAGAAAAAGGAGCTTTTGCGGGGAAAGCGGACATAAGCCTACCGGCATGATCGCAGGAAAACTCCAAGGAGACTCGCGATGAAACTCACTATTCTCAAGAAGTTTGATCCCTTCATCCTACTCACAGGGGAGACGGGGCAGCTTTCGATAATGCGGCGTGATCTCAATCCTGCCATGGTGCCGCCGGTGCCGGAAGAAACTGATGATGATGCTCCGCCGCCCTGGAGCCGCGGAGGGGAGGCGAAGGGCCTTATACCTGACGCTGATCCCAGGGACATTCTCAGATCCCAGCGGGGGCTCCTTTTGAAAATCAAGTCCGAGGCCGGCTTCAGCGACGGGACCTTCCGGGACATCATCATCCCGGTGCTTGAGCGGGCCGCCTCGTGCACGGGGCTCCTCCCCGCGAGCGGGTCGCTCCACCACACAGGGCCCGGCGGGCTCTTCCGCTCAGCGCTCGAGTGCGCCTTCCTTACCGCGAGGATCCTCCGCGGCTATGTCTTCAGCCAGACGCCGGATCCCGGGGAGAGAGCCGAGGAGCAGAGAAGGTTCACCGCCGCTGGCATGATCGCCTCGCTTGCTGAGGCGCTTATCACGGTCTCGACGAAGATCTCCGCAGAAAGCCCTGACGGAACCCTGCGGTGGAACCCGTTCGCCCTCCCTCTCCACGAATGGTGCAGGAAGAACGCGCTCACGGAATACCGGGCCTCCTTCCCCTCAGTCAGGGAAGGGGAAGGCACCGAGGCTGCGGAGGGGCTCATGAGCTTTGTCCTCACGCCGGCGGCGGAGGGCTACCTCAGCAGATGCGGCTTCTCGCTTCCCTCGGCAATACCTGGGATCACACTGCGGAATGAGCCTCAGGACGGAGCGGAGACCATCATCAGGAAGGCTGTCAGGGAGGCATCCCGCTACTCAGTGCTCAGGGACACCGTACTCGGAGCCGCCACAGGAGATCAGACCGGCACCATACCTGACTCAATGAAGTTTGAGGCGCTCATCGGGGAATTTGCCGGAAGCCGCGGAGTGAACCGCAACGGATCAAGGCTCTGGGTCCTGAGGCGGAAGTATGACAGAGAGCCCGCTGCGTTCCTGGTGTTCGCCGGGCTCTTCGATGCCGCGTCAGCCATGAGCCGCAGCGGCACACTCCCCGCCGGCTGGTGCGGAAAGGATGAGGACGAGCTCGCACGGAGGCTCCTTGAGAAAGGCCTTGTGAGAAAAAATGGCGCAGGGGCCGTCATCTACGCCGTTCCGGCAGTGCTCCGCGATCACGGCGTGAGGCTCAGGATGCTAGAGCTCACCAGGTTCCCGCAGGGCACTGAGCATGATGAGCCGATTGACGCTGACTTCCCTGAGGTAGCGGAAAAAGGCAGAGGAGCGGAAGAGCAGCCGGAAAAAGAGGAACAGGAGGAGAAAGGAAATGAGGCATCTTAGGAACATCTGGTCATTCAACCTGCCGGCAGTCCTCTGGCTTGACGCTGCCGCAGTGTTTGCCGAGACGTCATTCTCGCTGGGGGCAGGCCTTGTGCCTGATGCCGCAGGGGAGATCATGTCAGCCGCGGCGGCAGCCTCATCGTTCGCCCTTTTCCCCATAGCCTGGAAAAGGGCCGCGGAGCGCCGCGCCATCAAGGGACGGAAACTCGCCTTCATAAAAATCAGGGAGCTCATCGGCCTCATGCGCTCAAATCCCGGACAGCTCTGGCTCGGGACCGGCTTTGAGTGGAAGGCGGCCCACACCGAGAGGATCATGACCATCGAGCGCTCCGGGCTCGGGCAGCGGATCAGGAACAGCTTCGGCGCGCCCTATCTCCACGGCGTCGAGACGCGCGAGAAAAACGTCTTCCTGCCTTTCTCGCATACCTCAGGGCATACGCTGATCCTCGGAACGACCGGTGCGGGCAAGACCAGGCTCTTTGAGCTCCTCATCACGCAGGCCATTGTCTCCGGCGACACGGTCATCATCATCGATCCGAAGGGCGACCGGGAGCTTCGCGACCATGCGCGCGAGGTTACTCTGCTCCTCGGAAGCCCGGAGCGCTTTGCCTTCTTCCATCCGGGCTTCCCCCGCGAGTCGTTCCGGATCAACCCGCTCGAGGACTTCAGCCGGAGCACCGAGCTTGCCTCAAGAATCGCCTCGCTCATTCCGGCTGGCAACAACCCTGCATTCAAAAATTACTGCGAGGAGGCCCTTGATCTGGTCATAGAGGCGCTGCTGGCCTCAGGCGAGCGCCCGACGCTGAAGCGGGTGCGGGACCTCATCGTCTCAGAGGACGACCGCGTGAGGCTCTTTCTCGCTCTCGCCGAAAGGCTCTCACTTGACGCGAATGTTCCCCTTAACGGCACCTCAATGCAGCCAGGGCAGAAGCAGCCAAGGAAAACGAACGACATATCAGTCGTTTTCTCCGTCCTGAAGAAGAGCCCTGCGTTCAGGGGCATGAGGGGCTATGAGGAGGCGCTCAACCTCTACTCGGTGCTCACCCGCGATCCGGTGCATTTCGAGAAGATGACCGCCTCGCTCCGCCCGGTGCTCACCATACTCACCGCAGGCGAGCTCGGGAGCCTTATAAGCCCGGACTACTCAGACCTCAGTGATGACCGGGAAATCCTCAGCCTCTCCTCTGCCGCGCGCGCCGGCCGGGTGCTCTACTTCGGGCTTGACTCGCTCACCGACTCCATGGCCTCCGCCTGCTTCGGCTCGCTCCTCCTCGCTGACCTCACCGCCATCGCCGGTGAGATCTACAACTACTCAGAGAAGAAGCCCCGGACGCTGAGCCTTTTTGTTGACGAGACGGCCGAGGTGATCAACGAGCCGTTCATACAGCTCCTCAACAAGGGACGCGGCGCCGGCATCAGATGCTTAGCCGCCACGCAGACCGTGCATGATCTGGAGGCCCGCCTCGGATCCGCGGCCAAGGCCGGCCAGGTCCTCGGGAACCTCAACAACATCATAAGCCTCAGGGTAACTGACGCCGAGACGCAGAAGTTCTTCACCGACACGCTCCCTGAGGTGTCAGTCCTGGTTCCCTCAGAGTCTGAGAGCTCGCAGACCAGCTCTGAGAGCCCGCTCACCATGTCCGGCTCCGAGAGCACCGGAATACAGGAGACCAGGGAGCCGGCCGTTCCCCCGGCTGCGCTCGGCTCGCTCCCGAACTTCGAGTACTACGCGAGGATCTCGGGAGGGAAGCTCGTCAAGGGGCGCTTCCCGCTCCTCACGGGAGACAGCGCACCGGAGGATAGGAGCCCGAAAAGCGCCAGGAGGAATAACGCGTCCGGGAGAGGAGGAAAGGAGGCATCAGAATGAAAAACCTTCCGCTTATACTCGCTGCCGCAACGGCAGCCGCAGCGTCATTCTCCATCGCAGCCGCATCTGACGAGGCGGAGTACCGGAGAGCTGCCAGAGAGGAGCTCCGGCTCCTTGAAGCCGGGCGCTTTGCCCCGGAAATCCCGGAGGCGGCAGGAAGCATCATGCGCTCGCTTGATAATGGGACGTCAGGGGAGTCTCTCAGGGAATCATCATCCCTGGAGTTCAGGAAGGAGAAAGAGAGCGGCGCCTCACAGAAAGGAAAAGAGAAAGAAAGGAGACACGGCAGCGCCGGAGGAAGCTTCGTCTCCGGGAAATACCGCGCGGCCTTGTCGCTTGCCGTCCTGAGGCTGCTCATCCTCAGGAAAAGCGCGCTCCACCTCATCACTCTCTTCGGAGCGTCATTCATCGCTGGGCTTGCCATATCTACCGCGAGGAGAACCTCGTTCATCCCGCCGCGCCCCGGCGCCAGGTTCATCGCCGGGATCACGCTCGCGATGTCCTTTGCCCTGCTCTCAGCGCTTCTGGTGAGGCCGCATGCGGAGACGCCCTCTGAGCTCATCCTCTCCTCGGCTGCCCTCCTAATCGCGGCCGGGCTTTCCGCCTCGGCGCAGCTGAGGACCGAGAGTGTCTGATCTGCCGCGCTACCCGGAGCAGTTCCGCGGGTACCCGCCTGTCTCGGAGGAGGCGCTCCTTGCCTGGCTCGCGCCTCTCGGGAAGGAGATCATTGAGCTCACACCGCCTGTCTTCAGGGAGCTTATGAAGGAGAGGATAGGATGGGCCGCATCCTGGTTTCATCTTCTCCCCGCCTCAGGCTCCTTCCATCATTTTGAGGCGGGAGGGCTTCTCCGGCACTCGCTGGAGTGCGTCGCAATTTTTCTCTCTGACCAGAGGGAGAGTCTCAGTGAGCCGATGCTCTTTGCCGGAGCCCTTATGGCGCTTACCCATGATATCGGAAAGCCCCTCTCTGACAATGTGCTCACCGACGCCACCGGCAGAATCAGAAGAAAATCCTTCACCGAGACGCCGATGGAGTTCTCAAGGCGCATCGGGTACAGGCCGTATTTTCTCTACTGGGTGAGGAACAGGCACGGCAATCACGACAGAATCCTGCCGTCCGTCGCCGGAATAAGGATTCCCATTTACATCCGCGACGCGCTCGCCGAGAGGGGAGCTGGCATGGCGGAGCTCGTAATGGCGCTTATGGGGAAGCCCTCAGGAGATGCTGGGAGGAGGATACTTGACGGCGTGCTGCGCGCCGACATGAAAAGCACCTCTGACTACACGCTATCGTTCAGGGAGAAGTTCATACAGGGAGGAATAAGAGAGGATCTCGCGCTCTTCATTGCCGCGGACGAGCTGAGATCAGATCGGAAATACGAATGTGAGAGCTGGAATCGGGGAAACCTTAAGGAGAGGCTCCTGGGAATGGCGGAGGAGATATCTGACGGGAGGGAAAACGGCAGCGCGCCGGAAAAGGACAGTGAAGCCCTCCGGCGCGCTTTAGGCTTTGCATCCGGCACTTGGCCGGCAGCAGCTTAATCAGAAGAAATACTTGACGATACGCCATACGAAGCCGAACATGCCCTTCTCCTCAGGGCAGCATACCGTGGTAACACGGGGCTTCGGACGGTTGCACGGATCGAACGGAGCTACCTCTTTAGCAGGATCAACAACCTTGTTCTCTTCTGTCACTTTTCAATCCTCCATAACGGAATTTGATCTGCCGCCGCGGTGCGGCAGCTGAAAAACTGTACCTGGCTGAACAATTCATCCGGAAAGGCAGAATGCTGCCAGCTCCTCCGGAAATACTGCCTATATGATATATGAGAACGAAGAGAATTTCACAGCGGAAGGAGATTTCCGTGAAGGACGGCAATATTCTTGCAGGGCCTACGCACGAACCGCATCGTCCGGGCCTGCAATTTTGCAGTACCTGATAATTCCATTGATCGCAAGCTCTGGATCATCCCGCAGTTTCAGCATCAGCCGGCGCATCGAGATCTTCTCGCTTTTCTTTGAGTACTCTGGCTGCAGCATTGTC
>Ga0326511_10000909_pt1 | contig 25355 bp, 40 predicted proteins | sample 0_2496_0518_D_FD_203701 | JGI IMG/M metagenome (GOLD analysis project Ga0326511, IMG submission 203701) | Bovine rumen microbial communities from UC Davis, California, United States - 0_2496_0518 | ecosystem: Host-associated > Mammals > Digestive system > Stomach > Rumen | place: USA...
TCTTGAAAAATCTCAGTCATCACAGCAGAATGCGGCATAAGAATGAAAGGAGAAAAACATAATGGTACAGGTGATAATAGACAGATTTGAAGGCAATATGGCACTTGTTGAAATAAGCCAGAGCCGTTTCTCAAAATTGCCTGACATACTTATTCCTGACGCAAAAGAGGGCGATACCGTAACAATAGAAAAAGCTCCCATATCGCAATTCATGATCTGCAAAACAGAAGGAAAATTTGCATATATCCTCACCCCTGACGGAAAATATGCCATAACCAAAGACCTTGCAGACGGTGCAAAAGCAGGTGACTATCTTACATTCACTGTTGACCAGACCGCTACAGAGGTTCGTCAGAGTAAAATAAAAAAGCTGATGAACAACCTTTTTGAATGATCTGAATTTGTAATTATGCTTGACGAATCGCAGCAAAAACAGTATAATGATGTTATTAAATTAAAAATTCAAAACGGAGGTTGATATCATGTTTTTAAACCAGCTTAACGATACCGAAAAGGAACTTTTTATCCAGCTTTGTAATCAGGCTGTAATGGCTGATGATGTTCTTGAAGTGGATGAAATGGAATCCATTGCTTTCATGTGCCATGAAATGATGATCCCGAACAGCACACCCGATGAGGAATTGCCTGTTGATTCTATACTTGCACAGCTTAATCTTATAGCTTCAAAACATCAGAAGAATATTATGGCCATTGAACTTATTATTCTCCTCAAGCGTAACGGTTTTCTTGATGAAACTGAAATCAATTTCCTTGATAATATAAAGAAAAAACTTGAGATCAGTGACGAAAAATTCAAACATCTTGATAGTCTTGCAAATATTTATATTTCTGTAAAAAATGAAATTACCGATGCAATAGAAAACTGATAAAAAATTACTCTCCCGCTCTTATGAAACGTGAGAGTTTTTTATTTTCTGAGCATAAGAGAACATAAAAACGGCTGCGGATTTTACCCCGCAGCCGCCTTTAGTTAGTTTTACGTCTATTTATTCAGTTTGAACAACTGTTCTATAATCACATTTCAGCGATAGCAGCCTGTGCAGCAGCAAGACGTGCAATCGGAACTCTGAACGGTGAGCATGATACATAGTCAAGACCGATCTTATGACAGAACTCAACAGATGACGGGTCACCGCCGTGCTCACCGCAGATACCGCAGTGGAGTGTGGGACGAGTCTCTTTACCGAGTTTGAGAGCTGTCTTCATAAGTGAACCGACGCCAACCTGATCAAGCTTAGCGAACGGATCGTTCTCAAAGATCTTTGCATCATAATAAGCTTCAAGGAACTTACCACTGTCATCACGGCTGAAGCCGAATGTCATCTGAGTAAGGTCGTTAGTACCGAAGCAGAAGAACTCAGCTTCCTTAGCGATCTCGTCAGCTGTAAGAGCAGCACGTGGAATCTCGATCATTGTACCAACTTCATACTTGAGTTCTACACCAGCAGCAGCGATCTCAGCATCAGCTGTAGCTACTACTACGTTCTTAACGAACTTAAGCTCCTTAACCTCGCCTACGAGCGGAATCATAATTTCAGGCTCAACCTTCCAATCCGGATGCTTCTTCTGTACGTTGATAGCAGCACGGATAACAGCAGATGTCTGCATCTTTGCAATTTCAGGATATGTAACTGCAAGACGGCATCCACGATGACCCATCATCGGGTTGAACTCATGGAGAGAATCAATGATAGCTTTGATCTGCTCAACTGTCTTACCCTGAGCATCAGCAAGCTTCTTAATGTCAGCTTCTTCTGTGGGTACGAACTCATGAAGCGGAGGATCAAGGAATCTGATTGTTACAGGATTACCTTCAAGTGCTTCATAAAGAGCCTCGAAGTCGCCCTGCTGTACGGGGAGGATCTTAGCAAGAGCTGCTTCTCTCTCCTCAACTGTATCGGAGCAGATCATCTCTCTGAATGCATCGATTCTGTCACCCTCGAAGAACATATGCTCTGTACGGCAAAGACCGATACCTTCTGCACCAAGCTCACGAGCCTTTTTAGCATCAGCAGGTGTATCTGCATTTGTTCTTACTTTAAGCTTTCTGTACTTGTCAGCCCAAGCCATGATTCTGCCGAACTCGCCTGCGATCTTAGCATCAACAGTCGGGATAGCACCGTCATAGATGTTACCTGTTGTACCATCGAAGGAAATTACATCACCCTCGTGATACTCTTTGCCGCCAAGTGTGAATACTTTATTTTCTTCATCCATTACGATAGCAGAGCAGCCTGATACGCAGCATGAACCCATACCACGAGCAACAACCGCAGCGTGTGAAGTCATACCGCCGCGAACTGTAAGGATACCCTGAGCAGCCTTCATACCTTCAATATCTTCAGGTGAAGTTTCAAGACGAACAAGAACTACCTTCTTGCCTGCATCAGCCCAAGCCTTAGCATCTTCAGCTGTGAATACGATCTGACCGCAAGCAGCACCGGGAGCAGCACCAAGACCCTTGCCGATAGGTGTAGCAGCCTTAACAGCCTTTGCATCGAACTGAGGATGGAGAAGTGTGTCGAGGTTTCTGGGATCGATCATTGCAACAGCTTCCTTCTCGCTTCTCATACCTTCGTCAACGAGGTCACAAGCGATCTTAAGAGCAGCCTGAGCAGTTCTCTTACCGTTTCTTGTCTGGAGCATATAAAGCTTACCATGTTCTACAGTAAACTCCATGTCCTGCATATCTCTGTAGTGGTTTTCAAGTGTTTTGCAAACTTCTGTAAACTGAGCAAAAGCCTCAGGGAACTTGTCTGCCATTTCCTGAATGTGCATAGGAGTACGAACACCGGCAACAACGTCTTCGCCCTGTGCGTTTGTAAGGAACTCACCGAAGAGACCTTTAGCACCTGTAGCAGGGTCACGTGTAAATGCAACACCTGTACCGCAGTCATCACCCATGTTACCAAATGCCATTGACTGTACGTTTACAGCAGTACCCCATGAATAAGGAATATCGTTATCACGGCGATATACGTTAGCTCTCGGGTTATCCCATGAACGGAATACAGCCTTAACAGCTTCCATAAGCTGAACTTTAGGATCTGAGGGGAAGTCCTCACCGATTTTTGCTTTATACTCAGCCTTGAACTGGTTAGCAAGCTCTTTCAGGTCAGCAGCATCAAGCTCGATGTCCTGAGTAACACCCTTTTCAGCCTTCATCTTATCGATGAGCTGCTCAAAGTATTTCTTACCAACTTCCATAACAACGTCTGAGAACATCTGGATAAATCTTCTGTAGCAGTCATAAGCCCAACGAGGGTTGCCTGACTTTTCAGCAAGAACCTCAACAACCTCTTCATTAAGACCGAGGTTAAGAATTGTATCCATCATACCGGGCATTGAAGCACGTGCACCTGAACGAACGGAAACGAGGAGAGGATTCTCCTTATCACCGAATTTCTTGCCGGTGATTTCTTCCATCTTGTCGATGTATTCCATAATCTGTGCCTGGATTTCATCATTGATTTTCTTGCCGTCCTCATAGTACTGAGTACAAGCCTCTGTTGTAATTGTAAAGCCCTGAGGAACAGGGAGACCGATTGTGGTCATTTCTGCAAGGTTAGCACCCTTACCGCCGAGGAGTTCACGCATATTAGCATTACCCTCTGTGAACAAATAGACCCATTTTTTAGCCATTGGATTTTACCTCCTGGAAATTTATTTATCGACTATGTCGGTTGCATATATTATAACATACATCTTCATCAATTTCTATTGTTTTTTGCAAAAAAATAGAATTTTTTTCAAAAAAAAACATAAAAAATCACTAAGTATATTTTTATTTGCCCCCGACATTCCGATTAACTAAGCAATACAGCCGCAAAACAGCCATCAAATTTTTTGTCCGGTTATAAATTCTTATAGCGTTCCAAGGCATTTTTAGCCCATTCACTTCCTATATTAAGAAAACCGGGTATTTTATCTTCATCAGAAAAAGCCTTTTTCACCATTTCCAAAGAATTCTGATAAACCTCAAGCCTTGTGGACTGGATATACGACCTTTTATCGCCGCCCACAAAGAACTGAAAGCTTATTGTATTCTTTTCGACATTATGATCAGTATAATAGCCCGAATAGACATTATGTCCCGTATCCTTTGCCACTAAATCAGAAACAGTATATTTTGTGAGTTCAAGTGCATAATCATTAAGACCGTTTTCAAAGACAACGATTTTTTCCTTTAATGCATTTATATCCGGTACTACACGCTTACGAATATCCGCAAGGTCTGTAAATTCCTTTTCAAGATCGGGATCTACTACCTTCTGCCGTGTAACAGCCGGAATATAGTATATCATAAACTTTCCTGCTATATCATTATAAAGCACAGGATGCTGGAATCTGGAGCTGAAACCGCATTTTTTACATTTCCAGCGGAAAATTGTTTCGTCGAAAATCATTTTACGCAGATCTGTATCTTCTGCTGTATTTCCGCTGAGAAGCAGGTTAGTGGACGACTGCTGATTACATTTCGGGCAGACCACATATTTTGAAATACTTTCCGCCATTTTTTCACCCCGTTAATTTTGGTAACGAATACATTATATCACATTTTTATCCATTTGTCATAAAATATTTTTATTTTTTGTACTTTTCTAAAAAAATGACTGCTGTACCCTTTTTTCAAAAGTACAACAGTCATTATTTCTATCAGCAGTCAATTGCCAATTGTTATTAAACGAGTTCGATAACAGCCATTTCAGCAGCGTCACCGCGACGGGGTCCGATCTTTGTGATTCTTGTGTAGCCGCCGTTTCTGTCAGCATACTTGGGTGCAATATCTGTGAAAAGCTTATTTACTACGTCTTCCTTTGTAATGAAAGCCATAGCATTACGCTTGTTGCTGAGGTTTTCTACCTTAGCCATTGTTATAAATTTTTCGGTAAGTGCACTTACCTCTTTAGCACGAGATACAGTGGTCTCGATTTTGCCGTTTTCGAGCAGGAAGGTAACCATAGCTCTGAGCATTGCAGTTCTGTGAGCAGTTTCTCTGCCCAGTTTTCTTGTTCCCGGCATTCGATATTCACTCCTTTATTCGTAATTATTCTTCATTTGAACGAAGTGCAAAACCAAGCTTTGTAAGCTTGTCAATAACTTCATCAAGTGACTTGCGTCCGAGATTTCTTACTTTCATCATCTCGTCCTCAGTCTTGTTTATAAGATCCTCTACAGTGTTAATATTTGCTCTCTTCAAACAGTTGAATGAACGTACACTCAGATCAAGCTCCTCAATAGTCATCTCAAGAGCCTTTTCCTTGCCCTGATCGTTCTTTTCAACCATAACCTCTGTATTAGTACCCTTATCCGAAAGGTTCACAAACAGATTAAGATGCTCAGTAAGCACCTTTGCAGCAAGAGATACTGCCTCCTGTGCATTGATAACACCGTTTGTCCATACATCAAGCATAAGCTTATCGTAGTCAGTGATCTGACCTACACGAGTGTTTTCAATATTGTAATTTACCTTAAGTACAGGGGTATAGATAGAGTCAATCGGCAATGTACCTATAACAGCTGCGTTTGCGATCTCCTCTTTATTGCGGTCTGCGGACACATATCCGCGTCCCTTGCTGAGCGTAATTTCCATATAGAGCTTAGCGCCTTCACCAAGAGTGGCAATATGCATTTCAGGATTGAGTATTTCTACATCAGAATCCTTCTTTATAGAATCAGCTGTTACAATGCAGGGGCCTTCTGCACTGATAGAAACAGTCTTTGGACCCTCACAGTTGAGCTTTGCAATAAGTCCTTTCATATTAAGAACTATTGCAGTAACATCCTCCTTAACACCGGGGATTGTTGTAAACTCATGAAGAACTCCGTCTATTTTGATAGATGTAACTGCCACACCCTCAAGGGATGAAAGCAGCACTCTTCTCAGGCTGTTGCCGAGCGTATTGCCGAAGCCTCTTTCAAGCGGTTCAACGACGAATCTGCCGTATGTTCCGTCAGCGGACATTTCCTCAGTATCGATTCTTGGCTTTTGAAATTCAAACATCTGCTAACCTCCTTAATGTGAAACCTGTTTATGCGGATGGATTACTTGGAGTACAACTCTACGATGAGATGCGGTGCTACTTCGTAGTCGATATCTTCAATAGCAGGCATTCTTACTACCTTTGCACTGAATGCTTCCTTATTTACTTCAAGCCATACCGGTGTTACTCTGCCGGCTGTCTGTTCTGCAACAGACTTCATCTTTGTGCTGCTCTTACTCTTATCTCTGAGAGTAATAACATCTCCGACCTTTACTCTGTAAGAAGGAATATCAACCTTGTTGCCGTTCACAAGGAAATGACCATGTGTAACGAGCTGTCTTGCTTCTCTTCTTGTAAGAGCCATACCCATTCTGTAAGCTATGTTATCAAGTCTGGATTCAAGGATTGTAATAAGGTTATTACCTGCCTGACCTTCCATCTTTGATGCAAGCTCAAAATAATGGTGGAATGGCTTCTCAAGTACGCCGTAGATGAATTTGAGCTTCTGCTTTTCTTTAAGCTGAAGTCCGTACTCAGAAACCTTTCTTCTTGCATTTGCATTAGGATTTCTCTTAGATTCCTTATCTATTCCGACAACAGCCGGGCTGATGCCCAGATATCTGCATCTTTTAAGGATCGGGTCTTTATTTACTGCCATTTTCAAAGCACCTCCAATATTTTATACACGTCTTCTCTTCGGAGGACGGCAACCGTTGTGAGGAATCGGGGTAACATCCTTGATCATGCTTACCTCAAGACCTGCGGACTGGAGAGCACGGATAGCTGCTTCACGACCTGCACCGGGTCCCTTTACATATACCTCTACGCTCTTCATACCATGCTCCATAGCTGCCTTTGCTGCTGTTTCAGCAGCAGACTGAGCTGCAAAAGGTGTGGATTTTCTGGAGCCTCTGAAACCGAGCTCACCTGCACTTGCCCAGGAAATTGCATTTCCCTGAACATCAGATATTGTAACGATAGTATTGTTAAATGTGGACTGAATGTGCGCAGCACCCTTTTCAATGTTCTTACGCTCACGACGTCTGCGTACAGTAGCCTTTTTAGCACTCTTCTGAACTGCCATCAGTTATTCCTCCCTGATTACTTCTTCTTGTTTGCCATAGTCTTTCTCTTACCCTTTCTTGTACGAGCGTTTGTCTTTGAACGCTGTCCGCGAACGGGAAGATTTGTGCGGTGACGGATTCCTCTGTAGCAACCGATTTCGATAAGTCTCTTTATAGCGAAAGCGTTGTCTCTTCTGAGGTCACCCTCTACTCTGCAGTTATGGTCGATATATTCCTTAATCTTAGCTACATCCTCGTCTGTAAGATCTCTTACACGAGTATCGGGATTAACACCCGTTGCTGAAAGTATATCGTTTGATGTCTTGCGACCGATACCGAAAATATAAGTAAGGCCGATCTCGACTCTTTTATCTCTCGGCAGATCTACGCCTGCAATACGTGCCATATTTCGCACCTCCGTTTAGTATTATGCGTCATTAACCCTGACGCTGCTTATGCTTGGGATTTTCACAGATAACCATGATCTTGCCCTTACGCTTTATTACCTTGCATTTTTCGCAAATTTTCTTTACAGAAGGTCTGACTTTCATTGTGTTATCATTCCTTTCGATACCCCTTAGGGAATTATTACTTACTACGCCATGTGATACGACCCTTTGTGAGATCGTATGGTGACATTTCTATCTTAACCTTGTCGCCGGGAAGTATACGAATGAAATTCATTCTCAGCTTACCGGATATATGAGCAAGGATAATATGACCGTTAGGAAGTTCTACTTTAAACTGTGCATTAGGAAGAGCTTCTCTAACAGTCCCCTCTACCTCAATTACGTCTTCTTTAGACAATACAATTACCTCCCTGTAATGCACTCTTATGCTCTGCCGAACATACTGAGTGCCTCACTAAGCCTACTGTCATCATTTAATTCCTGTTCATCAAGAACAGTACGGGTAAACGCCAGATGAATAAGCTTTTTTTTCTTTGCGGAGGAGATCTTACGTGTCTTTCCGTCCGCTATGAAAGCTATATCACCGTCTGTACGCAACACCGCAAAAAAGCTGCCCTTATCATGCCCTGCCTTAGAACAAACTACCGTTCCCCTGAAGAAATTCATATCACACCTCAATCGGGGAGCGTCATTATGACCGGCCCGTCGGGAGTTATAGCTATCGTATGCTCAAAATGAGCTGATAGCTTACCGTCAGCGGTCACTGTCGTCCAGTTGTCATCAAGTACCTTCACCTTATGAGTTCCCTGATTCACCATAGGCTCTATGGCAATTGTCATACCCGGCAACAAACGCACACCACGTCCGGGTATGCCGTAATTAGGTACGCTGGGATCTTCATGCAGCTTCGCACCTACTCCGTGGCCGACAAAATCTCTAACCACCGAGTAACTGCGTGCCTCGGCATATTTCTGTACTGTGCTGCCTATATCGCCGATCCTGTTTCCTGCCACAGCAGCCTTTATACCTTCATAAAGAGCCTGCTTTGTAGCATCAAGAAGTGCCCTTGCCTCCTTTGAAATATCTCCGCAGGCGAAAGTGTAAGCATTATCTCCGTGATAGCCGTTAAATTTAGCTCCGACATCTATGCTTACTATATCTCCTTCTTTAAGGATCTTTTTAGCACTCGGTATGCCGTGGATGACTACATTATTAACCGAAATACATGCACTTGCAGGAAATCCGCCGTAACCGAGAAACGAGGGAATTGCTCCCTGTTTCTCGATATATTCACGGACTATTCTGTCAATTTCCAGTGTGGAAACACCCGGTTCAACAGCCTTACCTGCTTCACGCAAAGCTCCGGATGAAATTCTGCCCGCTTCTCGCATTGCTTTGATCTCACGGGACGTTTTCAGGATTACCATATTACTTATGCCTCAATAGCCTTAAGGATAAGAGCAGTAGTCTGTTCAACTGTATCCTGACCTTCAACTATTGAAAGCTTACCCTGCTTCTCATAATAGTCTTTGAGAGGCTCGGTCTCCTTATGATAAATCTCAAGACGAGCTTTAACTGTATCGGGATGGTCATCCTTACGCTGAACAAGGGCGCCTGCACATCTGTCGCAAACACCTTCCTTAGAGGGGAGCTTATACTCCAGATGGTAGCTTGCACCGCATTTTTCGCAGACACGGCGTCCGGACATTCTCTTAACGATTGCCTCGTCGGTAACCTCGATATCGATAACCTTATTAATCTCAATACCCATTGTGTCCAGAGCCTCAGCCTGAGGAATGGTTCTGGGGAAGCCGTCAAGAATGAAACCGTTATTACAGTCATCCTTTGCAAGTCTTTCCTTGATGATACCTATTACTACTTCATCAGGAACGAGCTGACCTGCATCCATGAAGGATTTAGCTTTCAGACCCATCTCAGTACCGTTTTTCAGCGCTTCTCTGATAATATTACCGGTTGAAATGGTGGGAATGCCTAAACGATCACAAATAACCTCTGCCTGTGTGCCTTTACCTGCACCGGGTGCACCGAGTAAAATGATGTTCATAACTATTTGCTCCTTTCGTCTTTCAGATTTTATCTGATTATATTAATCCAGGAATCCCTTATAATGACGCATCATTAACTGAGATTCGAGCTGCCTCATTGTCTCGAGGGCAACGCCTACGAGAATGATTACTGAAGTACCGCCGAGCATAAGTCCGGACATACCGGAAATCTTAGAAAACAGAAGCGGAACTATAGCAATGAATGCAAGGAAAAGAGAACCGATAAGAGTGATTCGGGAAATTATCCTTGCGATAAAGTCTGTGGTGGGCTTACCGGGACGGATACCCGGAATTGTGCCATTATTCTGACGAAGATTGTTTGACATTTCCAACGGATTATACTGTATGGTTACATAGAAGTAACCGAATCCGATGATCATGATGAAGTAAAGTGCAATATACAGCCAGTTTGTGGGGCTGAACAGATTGAAGAAGCCTTTCCAGAAATCAGAAAGGTTATTCTGATCAAGGAACATTAGAATTGTCTGCGGAATAGAGAGGATCGAGCTGGCGAAAATTATAGGCATAACGCCCGACAGACCTACCTTTATAGGCAGATATGAACTCTGACCGCCGTACATCTTTCTGCCGACCATACGTTTTGCATACATGATCGGAATTCTGCGCTCTGCATCATTCATGAATACGATTACCCAGATGATAACAAGGAATATCACTACAAAAATAGCTGAGTATACAATACTCATTGTCTGTCCTGCGATACCGAGCTGGATGTTCTGCCACAGTACAAGGAATGTAACAGGCATTCTTGCTATGATACCTACGAACAGGAGAATTGAAATACCGTTTCCGAGTCCGTTCTGGTTGATCTGCTCACCGAGCCACATCATAAGGGCTGTACCTGCTGTAAATACAAGTATAATGGTAATAGCAGCGAATACAGCACTTACATTCCAGCCTTTGTATTCCACGATATTGCGGATGCTGCCATCATCAGCCTGAACCTGTGAGCGGAGCAGATAAATATAGTAAGCAGTACCCTGAATAATACCAAGGGCAACTGTTACATAACGAGTGATAGTTGCAATTTTCTTACGTCCCTCTGTACCCTCTTTGCTCAGTCTTTCAAGAGCAGGTATCGCTACAGCAAGCAGCTGCATGATAATTGAAGAGTTGATGTACGGAGTTACCGACATTGCGAACAAGGTTGCGTTTGAAAACGCACCGCCTGAGAACATATCAAAATATGAAAGCATATTATTGGTTTTGTTCCAGTTGTCTGTCAAAACCTTAAGGGCTTCGACATCCAGAAAGGGAACGGGGATAGCCGAACCCAGTCTGAATATGAATACTATAAATATTGTGAAGAGCATCTTCTTGCGAAGATCAGGTACTTTCCAGGCATTAGCGATTGTTTTGAACAAATCAGATCACCTCAGCCTTTCCTCCTGCAGCTTCGATCTTCTGTTTAGCTGACTCTGAGAATGGTTTTGCTGACTCTGAGATCTTCTTGAGCTTAACGGTAAGTTTCTTTGTGAGATTGCCGTTTGCAAGGATCTTGATACCATCGAAATTATTGTCGATGATACCCTTTTCTACGAGAGCTTCTGCAGTTACCTCTGCACCATCCTCAAATACCTCAAGAGCGGATACATTGATAGCAACAATTTTCTTTGCGAAAATATTGTTAAAGCCTCTCTTTGGAATTCTTCTTTGAAGGGGCATCTGACCGCCTTCAAATCCGGGGCGGATAGAGCCGCCGGAACGTGCCTTCTGACCTTTATGACCCTTGCCTGCGGTTTTACCCCAGCCTGAGCCATGACCTCTGCCGACTCTTTTAGAAGCTTTTGAAGCTCCCTGAGCAGGTGAAAGTTCGTGCAAATTCATTGATCGCACCTCCCTTTTAAATTATGCTTGCTCAACCTGAATGAGATGACTGATTTTTGCCACCTTACCCTGGGTCTGTACATTATCGGGCTGAACCGCAGTATTACCCGGCTTAAAAAGACCGAGTGACTGTGCAGTAGCAATCTGGTCCTTTGGTCTGCCGATCAAACTCTTTTTAAGAGTAATTTTGAGCTGTGCCATATTGCTTTCCTCCCAATTATTATAAAATTTCCTTTACAGACTTGCCGCGGACAGCAGCAACTTCGTCTGCAGTTCTGAGACTCTGAAGACCTGCGAGTGTAGCACGAACTACGTTGCAGGGGTTATTTGAACGAAGAGCCTTAGTTCTGATGTCCTTAATTCCGACTGCCTCGATCACGGCACGAACCGGACCGCCTGCGATAACGCCGGTACCGGGAGCAGCAGGTTTCATAAGAACCTTACCTGCACCATAAATACCTGTAACCTCGTGAGGGATTGTTGTACCCTTAAGAGAAACCTTTACAAGATTCTTCTTGGCATCTTCAATACCCTTGCGGATAGCATCCGGAACTTCGCCTGCCTTACCGATACCGAAACCTACTGTTCCGTTGCCGTCACCTACTACGATGAGAGCAGCGAACTTGTAGATACGACCGCCCTTAACTGTTTTAGATACACGATTGATAGCAACAACGTGTTCTTTCATTTCAACTGTAGATCCGTCATTAAAAGCCAAAGTTACTCCTCCTTACTTAGAACTTCAGGCCGCCCTCACGAGCGCCTTCTGCGAGTTCTTTGACACGGCCGTGGAATATGTATCCGCCTCTGTCAAAAACTACCTCTGTGATGCCCTTATCGGCAGCTCTCTTTGCGATGAGAGCACCAACCTTGCGGGCAGCTTCTTTGTTACCGCCGTTACCATCAAAATCCTTGTCCAGAGTGGAAGCTGAGCAAAGAGTAACACCCTTTACATCATCAATGATCTGAGCATAGATGTTGCTGGTGGAGCGGAATACGTTAAGGCGAGGACACTCAGCTGTACCGCTGATCTTACCTCTGACTCTCTTATGACGTTTAAGTCTTGCCTTATTCTTATCAGGCTTATTAACCATGGTTGATTCACTCCTTTATTACTTCTTACCCTTGCCGGCTTTACCTTCCTTGCGGCGAATAACTTCGTTAACGTACTTGATACCCTTGCCCTTATACGGCTCCGGCGGACGCTTTTCTCTTACTTCCGCAGCGAACTGACCGACCTTCTGCTTGTCGATACCCTTAATGATTATCTTATTGGGCGTAGGAGCCTCAATAGTAATATCATCTGTATCGGATACGATAACCTGGTGTGAATAACCAAGGTTCATCACAAGGTTCTTACCCTGTTTCTGTACACGGTAGCCGACACCGTTAACATCGAGTTCCTTCTGGAAGCCCTCTGTAACACCGACAACCATGTTGTGGATGTTTGTACGTGTAAGACCGTGAAGTGATCTGTTAAGTTTGTCGTCGTTGGGACGAGAAACGATAACTTCATTACCTTCAACCTTAACATCCATGTTTGTGTGATAATTCTTTGTAATAGTACCCTTAGGGCCTTTTACTGTAATAACGCCGTTGTCAACTTTAACCTCAACTCCGGCGGGAATATTTACGGGTTTTCTTCCAATTCGAGACATATCTGTACCCCCATTACCAAATGTATGCCAGAACTTCGCCGCCTACATTCTCCTTGCGTGCCTGACGATCAGTCATAACACCCTTTGAAGTGGAGATAATAGCAACGCCGAGTCCCTTCATAACCTTCGGCATATTTTCTACGTCGCTGTAAATACGAAGACCGGGCTTTGATACTCTTCTGAGACCTGTGATAACAGGTGTTTTGCCCTCGCCATATTTAAGTGCGATCTTAATAATACCCTGCTTGCCGTCATCTACAACGGAGAAGCTCTTAATATAGCCCTCGTCGAGAAGGATCTGAACGATAGCCTTCTTGATGTTGGAAGCGGGAACTTCTACTGTATCATGTTTTGCAGTATTTGCATTACGGATTCTCGTAAGCAGATCTGCGATTGCATCTGTAATCTGCATAATCAGTTAACCTCCCTTTCGCCTTACCAGCTTGACTTCTTAACGCCCGGGATTTCGCCCTTATAAGCAAGCTCCCTGAAGCAGATACGGCAAATACCGAATTTACGGAGATAAGCATGAGGTCTGCCGCAGATCTTGCATCTGTTGTAAGCTCTTGTAGAGAACTTCGGCTCTCTCTGCTGTTTCATTTTCATAGATGTCTTTGCCACGGTAATCCCTCCTTATTTAGCAAACGGAGCGCCCATAAGTGTGAGCAGCTCACGAGCCTCTTCATCTGTTGTAGCTGTTGTTACAAAACAGATATCCATACCACGAACCTTATCTATCTTGTCGAAATCGATCTCAGGGAAGATAAGCTGTTCTTTAAGACCCATATTGTAGTTACCACGACCATCAAAAGCGTCAGCCTTGATACCACGGAAGTCACGAACTCTGGGAAGAGCTACATTGAACAGTCTGTCCATGAATTCATACATTTTTGCACCTCTGAGTGTTACCTTAACACCTATCGGCATACCTTCTCTGAGCTTGAAGTTAGCTACAGATTTTTTTGCCTTACAAACTACAGGCTTCTGACCTGTAATAGCTGCAAGATCTGTTGAGATAGCATCGATAGCCTTCGAATTCTCTCTTGCCTCGCCTGCACCTACGTTAATAACGATCTTGTCGAGCTTCGGAATCTGCATTACGCTCTTGTAGGAGAACTTCTTCATAAGAGCAGGAGCAGCTTCCTTTTCATAGAAATCTTTCAGTCTTGCCATGAATGTTTACCTCCTTAAAGTGCTTCGCCGCACTTCTTGCAAATGCGTTCCTTTGAGCCGTCCTCAAGGATCTTATGAGCTATACGGGTAGGCTTTCCGCAGCGAGGGCAAACTATCTGTACCTTTGAAGCGTACATTGCACCTTCAGCCTCTACGATACCGCCTGTTTCGCCCATTCTGCGGGGCTTAACGTGCTTTGAAACGAGGTTCACCTTTTCGATGATAACCTTGCCTTCTTTGGGGCTTACTGCTATGATCTTGCCTTTTTTACCCTTCTCGGAGCCGCTGAGAACTACTACTGTGTCACCTGTTTTAACATGAACCTTATTATTCATTCTTCGCACCTCCAATTAAAGTACCTCGGGAGCGAGTGAGAGGATCTTCATGTAATCGTGGTCACGAAGTTCTCTTGCTACCGGGCCGAATATACGGGTACCCTTCGGGTTTTTGTCATCTCTGATGATAACGGCTGCATTTTCATCAAATCTGATGTATGTTCCGTCATCACGGCGTACGCCCTTTGCAGAACGTACAATTACTGCTTTAACTACATCGCCTTTTTTTACAACGCCGCCGGGTGCTGCCTTTTTAACGGAAGCTACTACGACGTCACCTATATTTGCGTACCTCCTGCCTGTACCGCCGAGAACTCTGATGCACATGAGTTCCTTTGCGCCGGTATTATCGGCAACCTTGAGGTAGGTCTGCTGCTGTATCACAGTGCGTTCCTCCTTTTCACGAGGGCTAATTATTTAGCCTTCTCTATAATCTCAACTAAGCGCCATCTCTTATCCTTTGAAAGCGGACGGGTCTCCATGATTCTTACACGGTCACCTACACCACATTCATTGTTCTCATCGTGTACCTTAAGTCTGATGGTACGCTTGATAATCTTATTATAAAGCGGATGCTTTACGCTGTCCTCAATTGCAACAACTGCTGTCTTCTGCATTTTGTCGCTTACTACCTTACCAACCAGTGTTTTTCTAAGGTTTCTTTCCAAAGTAGGTCTCCTCCTTCCCCTTATGCGTCAGCCTGCTCAGAAAGTTCATTCTGACGGATAACAGTCTGTACTCTTGCAATGTCCTTCTTTACTGCCTTAATACGCATCGGGTTTTCGAGCTGATTTATTGTAAGCTGGAGGCGAAGGTTGAAAAGCTCTTCCTTGAGGCTCTGAAGCTTGTTTTCCAGCTCAGCAGGTGTCATTTCTCTAAGTTCTGAAGCCTTCATTATTCAGCAACCTCCGTTTCTTCCTTTGTTACAAACTTTGTTTTGATCGGCAGTTTCATAGCGGCAAGACGGAGAGCTTCTCTTGCTGTCTCCTCAGGTACGCCGCCAAGCTCAAACATTATTCTGCCGGGCTTAACTACTGCTACCCAATACTCAGGTGAACCTTTACCTGAACCCATTCGAACCTCTGCAGGCTTCTTTGTAACGGGCTTATCGGGGAATATCTTTATCCAGACCTTACCGAATCTTTTGCAGTAACGTGTCATAGCAACACGGGCTGCTTCGATCTGGTTTGCTGTGATCCAGCCCGGCTCAAGAGCCTGAATGCCGAAATCACCGTATGTTACCTTGTTGCCGCGGAGAGCCTTACCGGTCATACGACCTCTGTGAACTCTGCGGTACTTTACTCTTTTAGGCATTAACATAATTACTTGTTGCCTCCTTCCTTACGAGGCTTGCGGCTTTCATTAAGAACTTCGCCTTTATAGAGCCATACCTTGATACCGATAATACCGTATGTTGTCTTTGCCTCTGCAAAGCCGTAATCGATATCAGCTCTGAGGGTCTGAAGCGGAATAGTACCCTCGTGGTACTGCTCTGATCTTGCGATTTCTGCACCTGCAAGACGACCGGAGCACATAATCTTTATACCCTTTGAATTTGCTCTCATTGCTCTGCCGATTGACTGTTTCATAGCACGACGGTATGACACACGTCTTTCGAGCTGCTGAGCAACGCTTTCAGCGATAAGCTGAGCATTTGTATCGGGATTCTTAACCTCAACAATATTGATTGCTACGGGCTTGCCGAGGATCTTTTCGCACTCCTGACGGAGTTTTTCGATCTCTGTACCGCCCTTACCGATAACCATACCGGGTTTAGCACAATGGATGTGGATTCTTACCTTGGCAGCGTCTCTTTCGATCTCGATCTTAGGAACGCCTGCAGCATTGAGCTGCTTCATATTTTTAAGAGTCTTACGGAGGTTGTAGTCCTCAACGAGTGTATCGCCGAAGTCTTTCTTGCTTACAAACCAGCGTGAGTCCCAATTCTTGATTACACCTACACGAAGACCGTGCGGATTTACTTTCTGGCCCATTTGTTTACCTCCTCGTCGATTATTCTTTCTCTTTGAGCACCAGTGTGATGTGAGATGTTTTCTTGTCTATTCTGTATGCACGACCCTGTGCTCTCGGACGAATTCTCTTGAGAATCGGCCCCTGACCAACATAACACTCAGCTACATAAAGCTTGTTTACGTCCATATTGAAATTATTCTCTGCATTTGCCATTGCGGATTTGAGTAACTTCTCAAGATCCTCACAAGCAGCCTTCGGGGTGTTCCTCAGAACTGCCATTGCGTAATCACAAGGCTTATTACGAATAAGGTCAAGAACGATCTGAACCTTTCTCGGTGAAATGCGGGCGTATTTAAGTTCTGCCCTTGCTTCCATGTTCATACACTCCTTTCAGCCTTACTTTGATGTCTTGGAACCGGCATGACCTTTAAAAGTTCTGGTAGGTGCAAACTCACCGAGCTTATGACCTATCATATCCTCTGTTACGAATACCGGCACGTGCTTGCGTCCGTCATGGACTGCAAATGTATGTCCTACGAAATCCGGATAGATTGTTGAAGATCTGCTCCAAGTTTTGAGAATCTTCTTTTCACCGGTTTCATTCATCTGCTGAACCCTTTTTAACAGCACAGGCTGTACATAAGGACCCTTTTTAACGCTTCTGCTCATTGTTCAAAGCTCCTTTCTGTAGCCTATATTACTTACCGTTTCTGCGCTTTACAATAAGCTTGTCAGAACGTGTATTCTTTCTGGTCTTATATCCGAGTGCGGGCTTACCCCAAGGAGTAACAGGACCGGGACGACCAACAGGAGATTTACCTTCACCACCGCCATGAGGGTGATCATTCGGGTTCATTACAGAACCTCTTACGGTAGGTCTCCAGCCCATATTACGCTTACGGCCTGCTTTACCTACTTTTACGTTAGCATGGTCGATATTGCTTACCTGACCGATAGTAGCCATACAAGTCTCAGGAACGTTTCTCAGTTCGCCTGAGGGAAGTCTGAGCAGTGCGAGCTTGTTTTCTCTTGCCATAAGCTGTGCCATATTGCCGGCACTTCTTGCGAGCTGTGCACCCTTGCCGGGATAAAGCTCTACATTGTGAACGAAAGTACCAACCGGAATGCTTGTAAGGGGAAGTGCATTACCAACCTTAATATCTGCATCGGGGCCGCTTACAACCTTATCGCCTACTTTAAGACCTACAGGAGCAAGGATATAGCTCTTTGTTCCGTCTGTATACTCGATAAGAGCGATGTGAGCTGTTCTGTTAGGATCATATTCAAGTGTCTTTACTTCAGCTTCGATACCGAACTTCTGACGCTTGAAGTCGATCATTCTGTACTTTCTTCTGTTTCCGCCGCCTCTGTGACGAACGGTGATTCTGCCGTAGCTGTTACGGCCTGACTTTTTATTCTTAGGTGCAAGCAGGCTCTTTTCAGGCCCTACTTTTGAAAGCACCGTATAATCTACAACCGACATATTTCTTCTCGACGGAGTTGTCGGTTTGAAATTCTTTATTGCCATTTATTTCACTCTCCTCATGATGGCTTTGCGGAGAACGGCATATTCTCCATTCATTCTGCCTGTCAATTCAGGCTTACATCATGCCCTCGAAGAACTCTATCGGCTTGCTGCCCTCTGTAAGAGTTACATAAGCCTTTTTCCAGGACGGTGTATAGCCCTGAGTTCTTCCCTGACGGCGAAGACGACCTCTTACGCTTACGGTATTTACTTTAGCTACCTTAACGCCGAAGATTTCCTCTACTGCCTTAGCTACATCGATCTTAGTAGCCTTCTTTGCAACCTTAAATACATATTTGCCGGATGCAACGCCTGTCATGCTCTTTTCTGTGATGACGGGCTTAATGATGATGTCACGAGCTGTCATGCGTATACCTCCTCAATGTTTTTAATTGCATTCTTTACGATAACGAGCTTGTCAGCATTCATTATATCGTATACATTAAGTGTATTTACCTGAGCGGTTTTTACACCGGGGATATTTCTTGCTGAATTGATAACCTTTGTATCAACTGAATCAAGAACGATAAGTGCCTTTCTGTCAGCACCGATAGCTTTCAGCATATTAGCTATTGTCTTTGTGCTGAACTTATCTACAGACACAGCATCAACAACAACAAGCTGATCATCTTTAAGCTTGCTTGAGAATGCTGATTTCATAGCAAGTCTTCTTACCTTTTTATTTACAGTGAATCTGTAGCTTCTGGGCTTCGGAGCGAAGACGATACCACCGTGTGTCCACTGAGGAGCTCTTGTTGAGCCCTGTCTTGCATGACCTGTGCCCTTCTGCTTCCAGGGTTTTCTGCCGCCGCCGCTTACTTCTGAACGAGTAAGAGCAGACTGTGTGCCCTGACGGTTGTTTGCGAGGTAATTAACTACCATCTGATGCATAACAACTGTATTGGGTTCTATACCGAATACGGACTCGGAAAGCTCAACATCGCCAACCTTGTTGCCCGCCATATCGAGAACTTGTATATTAGGCATTGTTATTCCTCCTTCCCTTACGCTTTAACGCTGTCGCGAATTACTACGATACCGCCGTTAGGACCGGGAACAGCACCCTTAATTGCGATAAGATTATTCTCAGCGTCAACCTTTACAACTGTGAGGTTCTGTACAGTAACTCTTTCAGCTCCGAGATGACCTGCCATCTTCTTGCCCTTCCATACTCTTGACGGAGTTGAGCAAGCACCCATTGAACCGCCGTGACGAGCAACAGGACCTGAACCGTGAGTTTCCTTAAGACGATGGAAGTTCCATCTTTTGATTACGCCTGCATAGCCCTTACCTTTGCTCTTGCCTGTAACGTCGATCTTCTCACCCTCAGCAAATGTATCTGCCTTGATGATAGCACCGATGCTGTAAGCAGAGATGTCTGCAACTCTGAATTCACGGAGTGTGCTTTTGGGAGCTATGTCATTCTTTTTGAAGTGACCGAGCATAGGCTTTGTGATGTTTACAGGATCGTTTTTGAACTTCTCGCTGCGAACTCTCTTGCCCTTACCCTTGCCATTCTGTACTTTCAGCTTGATATCGCCGTATCCGAGCTGAACAGCCTCATAGCCGTCGTTTTCAACTGTTTTGATCTGAGCCACTACACAAGGACCTGCTTCAACAACAGTTACAGGGACAACTTTGCCCTTTTCATCGAAGATCTGTGTCATACCGATCTTCTTGCCGATGATTGCCTTTTGCATTTGTTTTTCCTCCTTGATAGGTTATTGGTCGGTTTAACCGACATGACCCCGGCTGCTTGTTGGTTAAATCAGAGTTTTATCTCTATTTCAACACCAGCAGGGAGTTCAAGACTCTGCAGAGCTTCAACAGTCTTGTTTGAAGGTCTGAGAATGTCGATAAGTCTCTTATGGGTTCTTGTCTCGAACTGCTCACGGCTGTCCTTGTACTTATGTACAGCACGAAGGATAGTTACTACCTGTTTTTCGGTAGGGAGCGGTACAGGGCCTGATACTCTTGCGTTTGTACGCTTAGCAGTTGATACAATCTTATCAGCTGCCTGATCAACTAACTGATGATCATAACCCTTGATTCTTATCCTTATTTTTTCCTTGACTGCCACAATAATCGCCTCCTTAAAATATTTGAGTTGGCGGGCGTTTTCATTTCCTCACACCCCACCGGGTGTTTCGCCTGTTTCCATTTAAAAAACCGGAGCAATTCGTATTCAGAATTGTCATCCGGGTGAGGTCTGAAAAAACAAAACATTTTCAAGTCGCATAAATCTACCCCCGACGAGTACACACCTAATGCCGCCATCGGGAAGTAAAAGTCATAACATGACCTGATATTCGTTTCGCCCGGTTTAAAATCGGACATACTCAGTGGAAAAACCGGCAATACCTGCCGCAACCTCCCACATCATCGCATATCTGTTGCAGTCTTGCTTATATATAATAACACAAGTCAACATTATTTTCAAGTGATTTCTTTGTTAATTATAGTAGAATTTCAATTGAATATTTTGTACAATTTAACAACAAACTTCGTAAAATATTGCATAATAATCTATCAACCGCAACATATATTTTATCAATATTGTTATAAACTCTTAGCATATTATGAAATAATATAAGACAAAAAAGAAAAAAGCTGCTTCAATATTATGAAACAGCATTTTTATTAGCATTTTTTACAAATTAAGCAATTATATATTTACATTAATGTCAATCAAATAAATTCTCTATAAAAAATGTAAGCTCTTTTTCTACAGCAGAAGTAAAGCAAGTCCTTCCCTTAAAATCTGTCATTGATTTTACAAATTCAAACTTTCCGTCTTTATTTATATATATCAATATTTCTTTCTTATAAGGATCAACTATCCAGTATTCTTTCACTCCGACAAGAGCAAACAAATTCATTTTTTCATTTTTATCTGTATTCTCGGTGCTCTTTGAAATAACCTCGGCGACGAACCAAGGAACTGCACTAATATCTACACCATTATAGCTTTTTGGGTTACAGCAAACAGAAAGATCAGGCATTCTGTATGCAGCTGTATCCTGTTCCCAGCGATAGCTTTGTTCCCGAAAAACCTCGCATGGCGGTTTTACTGCCGCTGTTACTGCAAAATCCAATTTTTTCAAAACCCTGTTATGCTCTACACTTGCTCTTGAAAAATCTATAATCTCGCCGTTGTCCAATATACTATATTTCACAGCTGCAATTTCCATAAATATCCACCGCTTTCATTCACCTGAAAAGCGGTCTGCCTGAACAGACCGCTTCGTGATCACTCGTTAATGACCTCTCTGTAGAGATTGATATACTCAGTAGCTGACTTAGTCCAGCTGTTATCGCTGTTCATAGCCCTCTGAACAAGTATCTTCCAGCCGTCACGCTGCCAGTAGCCTGCAATCGCACGTCTGATACATCCGAGCATATCCATAGCATCATAATTTGCAAAAGTAAATCCGTTGCCGTCTCCGGTTCCGCTGTCCTTGATAGAATCTCTGAGACCGCCGACTTCACGAACGATTGGTATAGTACCATATCTGAGAGCTATCATCTGAGAAAGACCGCAGGGTTCTGCCTTTGACGGCATAAGGAATATATCCGCACCCGCATATATCTTTCTTGAAAGCTCAGGAATAAATCCTGTGCAGGCACAAAGTCTTCCGGGGTATCTTTCATGCATGGAGCGGAAGAAGCTTTCATACTCCCAATCACCCGAACCAAGTATAACAAACTGAACATACTCCTCTCTCATAAGCTGATCAAGTGCAGACTTGACCAGATCGAGACCTTTGTGAGAAACGAGTCTTGTTACCATTGCTATAATAGGAACATCGGGATTTTGTTCCAGACCAAGACGCTCCTGAAGTCTTTGTTTATTTACAGCCTTACCTGAAAGATCATCAGCAGTATAATGTTCATACAGCTGAATATCGGTTGCGGGGTTGTATGAGGTGTTGTCTATACCGTTAAGAATACCCCTGAGTTTCCATGAACGGGCATTCAGTATCGGGTCAAGACCATGTGCAAACCACGGATCACGGATCTCCCACGCATAACTGGGACTTACTGTAGTTATTCTGTTGGCGGTTTCAATTGCTCCCTTCATGTAATTGATACATCCGTCATAATCCAGAATAGGTCTTCCGTGAGGCGGAACACCAACCACCTCTTCATACAGCTCTGTGCCGTATTTTCCTTGATATTGGATATTATGTATCGTGAATATCGTTTTGATACCCTGATACCATTCATTCTGTGCGTAAAAAAGGTTATAGTATGTAGGAACCAGTGCTGTCTGCCAGTCGTTACAATGGATAATGTCCGGTTTAAAATCTATATAGGGAAGCATTTCAAGAGCCGCCCTTGAGAAGAAAGCAAACCTTTCAGCATCATCATAATGACCGTAGAGTCCCTGTCTTTTGAAATAATACTGATTATCGAGGAAATAATATATAACACCGTTATAACGCATCTCGAAAAGACCGCAGTATTGTCTTCTCCACGAAACCGGAACAGAGAAGCTTGTAACAAATCTCATTCCGTCTTTAAGACTTTGAGGAATATCTTCATACAGCGGCATTACGATCCTGACACCGATAAGCCTTTTACGCAGTGCGTGTGGCAGCGAACCTGCCACATCTGCAAGTCCGCCCGATGCAGCAAAGGGCTGAGCCTCGCTGGCAACATATAAAACCTTCATAAATTTACGCACCTCCAACTTTATTATAGAGGATCCGACGCTGAAACAAACTCAGGTCAGATCCTCTGTGATTTTCTGATCTCAGAACTGAACCGGACTATTATACAACACTGCCCTTGCTGATATATACAGGACGTGATACATAGCCTACTATAGTTCTTTCATTCTTAAAGGTAACATCTTTATCAACTATAACATAACTGAGATTACCGTCAGCACCGATCTTGGTATCCTGCATTATAACGCAGTTTGAAACCTTTGTATTTTTGCCGATGTGAACACCTTTAAAGAGGATACAGTTTTCGACCTCACCCTCGATATTACAGCCGTTAGCGATAAGAGAATTCTTAACTTTTGAACCGAGACCGTATTTTGTAGGCATATCATCTCTTACCTTTGTATAGATAGGATTATCACTGTTAAAGAGATCTGCTCTTACTTCAGGATCCATCAGTGCCATATTTGCATTGAAATAATCTGTGATAGAAGTAATCATCGGTGAGAAGCCTTTGAACTCATAGCCGTATATATTCAGTTCCTTATATTTGCCCTGAATTATATCTCTCTTAAAGTTGAGAGTATTTCTGCTTATGCAGTTATCAACCAGTTCTATAAGAAGCTCTCTCTTTATGAACATCATGTTCATATAATAGCTGCAGGCACCCGAAACATCCTTTTTGATAAGAACATCAATAACCTTACTTCTTGAGTCAAATGAAAGTATAGCTGGGTCATGCAGTTTCTCAGGAAGAACATCTCTTTTGTAAACGAGAGTAATGTCAGCATTGTTTGCAAGATGCTTTCTGCATACATCCTGATAATCAATATTGCATACTGTATCACAGTCAGAGATAACGACATATTCCTGAGTTGAATTTCTGAGGAAAGGAAGGATACTGTTAAGAGTAGTCATACGGTTAGAATATTCACTCTTATCAGTGAAAGGCGGAAGAATAAAAAGTCCTCCCTGTTTTCTGGAAAGATCCCATGCCTTACCGTTACCTACATGATCCATGATCGACTGGTAATTGCTCTTTGTGATAACTCCTACTTTATTGATACCCGAATTTACCATATTTGAAAGCGGGAAATCTATAAGACGATATTTGCCGCCAAAAGGAACCGCACCCATAATTCTTACCTCAGTAAGTTCGCTGATGAGATTCTCATGCAGATTGGCGAAGATAATTCCCATTATATTATTGCCACGCATTATTCCTCAACCCCCTCTACATTTTTAGAAACCATTTCCTTGGGTGCGATTTTTGCACCTGCACCTACTACAAGGTTGTCACCTATTACAGCGATACCCCATTTATCTTTATCCTCTATTGTTTCCGGACGAGCACCGACAACAGCATTCTTGCCTATTACAGTATTCTCGGATACAATAGCATACTGTACAACCGCACCTTCTTCTATTACTGAACCCGGCATGATTATTGAATCCTGCACAACTGCACCCGGCTTAACAACAACATTTGAGAACAGTACAGAGAAATCTACAGAGCCGCTGATAGAGCAGCCGTCAGCAATAAGAGAATTCTGTACAGAAGCACCCTCTGCTATATACTGCGGAGGAACAACGGGGTTTCTGGAATAGATCTTCCATGATTCATCTGTGAGGTCGAGAGGAACATTGGGATCGAGAAGATCCATATTTGATTCCCAAAGACTATCTATAGTTCCTACATCCTTCCAGTAGCCCTGGAATTCATAAGCGAACATTCTCAGACCGTCATCAAGCATTTTCGGAAGAATATCCTTACCGAAGTCATGTGATGAACCTTCTGTTTCTTCATCTTCAATAAGATACTGGCGGAGCTTGTCATAGCTGAATACATATATACCCATTGAAGCATTTGTACTTTTCGGATGTGCCGGCTTCTCCTCAAATTCATAGACAGAACCGTCGGGATTTGTATTCATGATACCGAAACGTGAAGCCTCTGCAAGAGGTACATCTATAACAGCGATAGTACAATCCGCATTATTTTCCTTATGTGCAGCTATCATCTTTGAGTAGTCCATCTTGTAGATATGGTCACCTGAGAGAATAACAACATAATCAGGATTATATCTGTCGATATAGTTTATGTTCTGATAAATTGCATTTGCAGTACCTGAATACCAGTCTGCACCCTTTACCTGCTGATAAGGCGAAAGAACGCTTACACCGCTGTTATTGCCATCAAGATCCCATGGCTGACCGCTGCCTATGTACTCGTTGAGTACGAGAGGCTGATACTGTGTGAGCACACCAACAGCATCTATACCTGAGTTAACACAGTTTGAAAGCGGAAAATCAATAATACGATACTTACCTCCGAATGGAACGGCAGGCTTTGCTAATTTCTGAGTAAGAACGCCCAGACGGCTGCCCTGTCCGCCTGCGAGCAGCATTGCTACTACTTCCTGTTTTGGATACATTTCGTATTCCCCCTTAATTTATTTTAATATTTATGACCTACAGAATCATTCTTCTGCCTTTTTGGCTTTAGGCTTTGTAGTTCTTTTAGTCTTTGGCTTTTCTTCGGCTTTTACTTCCTTGCCGTCTTCTGCTGCGACCTTGGATTTTTTGGTAGTTCTCTTTTTCTTTTCTGTGCCTTCTGTAAGAGCCTT
>Ga0326511_10000910_pt1 | contig 25336 bp, 18 predicted proteins | sample 0_2496_0518_D_FD_203701 | JGI IMG/M metagenome (GOLD analysis project Ga0326511, IMG submission 203701) | Bovine rumen microbial communities from UC Davis, California, United States - 0_2496_0518 | ecosystem: Host-associated > Mammals > Digestive system > Stomach > Rumen | place: USA...
CTTAAAAAATTCCCCGGGGGATATTTTCATGAAAACGTTTCATCATCTAAAGGAGCCAGTAAGACTAAGTTAATGGCATGTATCATACCTCTCATTTGTGTTTCCTTATGTTTCTCCTTTTAATATATATTTAAGGGCTAGAACAGTGTTTGTAAGGTTTTATTGGTTCCTTTAAGTGATGAAATAGATATTTAAAACTATACAGAAAGGACTGATTAAGTATGCCAAGGCAGAAGATAATAGTCTCAAACTCTGATGAAAGTCAGCCAATGAGACCGGCTTTGACTCCAGAGGCACGAGAGAATCAGATGATTGCACTAGCAATGGACTTAGTTGAGCAGAGATTACGTAATGGAACAGCCTCTTCACAAGAGACAACACATTTCTTAAAGCTCGCAACTGTAAAAGAACAGAGAGAAAGAGAGAAACTTGAGGCTGAGATAAAATTAGCTAATGCAAAGATAGCAAGTTTGGAATCTCAATCAGCAAGTGCAACCTTATATGCAGATGCTATTGAAGCATTTAGTATTTATAGTGGAAAGAAGAACAGCGATGAACGATAAAAGATATTCTGAAATGATCACAATGCCAGAATTTGACGATAGATTCAGGTATGCCAAACTAGATGGCCAAGTAGGAAGAGACACATTCGGTTTTGATAGATATTTAAATCAGCAATTCTATCGTTCAAAGGAATGGAAACGATTACGTGACCAGATAATTATTAGAGATAATGGTTGCGACTTAGGTGTTCCCGGTCATGAGATCTCTGGAAAGATTTATATTCATCATTTAAACCCACTTTCTCCAGAAGACATAGCCGAATCAACGGAAAAACTATTTGATCCGGACAATTTGGTTTGTGTATCCGCAGAAACACATAATGCTATTCATTACGGAGACGAGTCTATTCTTGAGAAGAATAAAATAGTAGAAAGAAGCCCGGGCGACACTTGTCCGTGGAAGAGGAGGTAACTATGAATGAGAAAGATAGCATACTAAATTCAATAAAAAAACTTTTAGGTATGCCATTAGATTACACACCATTCGACACAGACATTATTATTCATATAAATACTGTGTTCGCCAATTTAGCTCAAATGGGCGTTTGTCCAAGCGAGAAAGGCTTTCAAATAGAAGATAGTTCCACTGAGTGGTCAGAATTCACAGATGACGACATGCTAATCAATAATGTTAAGACATATGTGTATCTAAAGGTTAGACTTATATTTGACCCTCCAGCAAATGGAACTATTATAGAATCAATAAACAATCAAATAAATGAATTAGAATATCGTTTATATATTCAGAAAGGAGGATTCTAATGGACTATTTAGAAATTAACGAACTTTACCATCATCAAATTAAAGGCGCTAAATGGGGCATCCGTCGTTACCAAAATTACGACGGTACTTTGACAGAAGAAGGTAGACTTCGTTACAACCCAAACTATAAAAAGAATAAAGCAGACGGTAGTGTACCAACTAAAGACAAAGAGGATGGTAATTATTATTATAAAAATAAAGATGGAGATAAGGTTCTTTACAAGACGAGAACTGATCAATTATCTAACGAAGAGTTATCTGATTTGTCTAAAAGGGTAAACCTTGAAAAATCTATTGACAAGGAAAACGAAAGTGTAGAATACCCTAAACCTCCTGAGCGCCCTAATACAAGTCAAGCTTTTAGGGATGCATCAAAACTTACAAAAGACATATCGGAATCATTACCAAAAGGCAATGGTAGAGTAGTTAAGAAAAACTACTCGAATCTATCTGACCAAGAATTAAAAGATAGAATTAATCGTCTTCAATTAGAAGATAACTATGGTAGACTTTCTGGTGATACAAAATACATTAAATCTGGTAGTGAAAAAGCTAGAGAATTTTTGCAAACAGCTGGTGCATTGTTAGCAATAACTGGCTCGGCGGTTGCCTTAGCTAATACTATAGCGGATATGCAAGATAAAAAAAGATTAAGGATGCAGCAAAGTATGCGGCAATCAGATATTTTAGATGAAGACGAAAACTCTTTAGAACATCACGGTATTCTTGGTATGAAATGGGGTATTCGCCGTTATCAGAATGAAGACGGAACTTTAACCGCTGAAGGTCAAGCAAGGTATGGAGGTAAAACTCATGTCGATGAACTAACAGATGAGGAGAAAGCAGACTTACAAGAAGCTGGTAGAAAAGACAGAAATAAGAAAATAGCAATCGGCGTAGGTGTTGCAGCAGCAGCTGCCGCTGTTACTGTAGGAGCTGTATGGCTTGCTAAAAGAAAGAGTGCGGCAAACATGATGCAGAAACCTATTGATAATTTACCTGATAATGATGATGACGTTCAAGACATTCTAGGTCGAAAATTTTCAAATTCTAGAGACACCATTAATGCAGAAGTTGTAGATGACGGTTTCAAAAGTACATTTGGCAAAAAATCGGCAGCACCAAAAGATACAGTTATTGATGCTACATATGATGAAGTTAAATCAAACCCTAATGCCAACAAAAAGTCACCTTTCGGTAAAAAATCTTCTAATAACGCTAGGGATACAATTAATGCAGAAGTTGTAGATGACGGTATTAAAGATAAATTTGGTAAAAAATCTTCTAATCAGAAAGATACAATAATCGATTCTACGTTTGAAGAAGTAAAAAATAATTTTGGAAGTGCTTCTCGCCCTAATGCTACAAAAGGTGAGAAATGGGGCACTCGCCCTAGCCAAGAAGCAGAACACCCTCATGCTACAAAAGGTGAGAAATGGGGGGTTCGTCCTCATAACGTTAGGGATACCATTAATGCAGAAGTTGTAGATGATGGTGTAAAGAGTATGTTTGGCCAAAAAGCGATAAATACAAAAGGAACAATAATTGATGCTACAATTAATGATGTTACTAATAATTATAAGCAAACTGGACAAAACAATTTAGGTTCACGTACAGCAGGTTTATTATCGTCAAAATCAGATCAATCATCCGGTATGCTTGCTTTACCATCGCCGGATCCAAAGGTTAAAGCAGTTATGGATAAAGTATCTACAAAGTCTGTAGATTCTATAAAATCCACAAGCTCGGTATCTGATAAAGACATAAGTAGTTTGATTGCAAAAATAGACGGTCCTAGTTCAAGTTTATTTAATACTAAAACTTATCAAAGCACACCTACTGTTTCATCTGGTACTCAAAAAATAGGGGATAAGAGTTTAACTAGAACTGTAACTGCTAATTTTACATCTGATGACGTTTCAGATTCAAAAGAACGAAGCTTTTTAAATAGATTTTACATGCCAAAAGAAAGATTTGATAGTAATAATGAAGCAGAATTCACTAAGAAATTTATAGATACATTTGGTGAAGCAGAATACAAAAAAACATTAGATCGTCGAAACCCTTTTGAAGCTAGAGGCTATAGTACATCTATTTCTAGAGATTCTTCCACTGTTAGACCAAGAGGTGTTTCCGCTAAGTCTAGTGCGCCTCAGAGCGTAAAGGATAAAATATCGGCATATAAAGAAAGCCATAAAGTAAGTAACAGTTCTGTATATGTTAAAAATGGAGCTCTATACAAATACCACAATGGTAAAGAAGTATTAGTTAATGGCGGTGCTGATAGCCGTTATACATATGTTACAAATTCTTCTGGTCAAATTTTAAGAAAGTTAAAAGAAAAATTTACACCAAAAGGATTTAGACATGCTGATTCTAGTGATTATTTAATATTTAGAGAAATGTATTTCTCATCTTTTGACACACTTGCTCACCATGGTATCAAAGGTCAAAAGTGGGGTGTTAGACGTTTCCAAGATCAAAATGGAACGTTAACTCCTGAAGGAAGAAAACGTTACAGATCAGATCAAGGAACTAGAGAAATACTTGAAAATACTAGTTCATATAATGATCTATCAAAAGCTAACAGAAGGGAATATGCAAATTACGGAAGAACTTCTGGAGGAAAGAAAGGCTTCATATTAGGTATGGGTGCCGGAGCATTGGTTGGCGCTGGAAAAGCCGTATTCGATACTGTTCTTAATAAAGATAGAGTAGGTAAATCTTTTGGATATTCTTCAGGTGCGATTGTTAATAGATTTGTAAGAAATACTATGCTTGGTGCTTTAGGAGGTTCTGTAGTTGGAACATTAATAGGATCTTCTGTAGGCAAGAGATCTGCTCAAGCAGAATTAGCAGATAAAGGTCACGAGTATACTAGCGCATTAATGAACGTTCCTATTCGTCGTTTATTAAGGAGTGTTTAAGTATGCCACTATCCAACACTGCTGTTCCTAAATACTACGGACAATTTAGGCAATTAGTATTAAATGGCGAGATACCAGTATGTCGAGAGGTAGCCATGCAAATGGAACTAATCGACCAGCTTATCGATAATGAAGGTATTTATTACGATGCTGATGCAGTAGAAGGTTGGATACAATATTGCGAAAATGAATTAACATTAACTGATGGTTCAGACTTAGTTTTACTGGATTCGTTTAAATTATGGGGTGAAGATGTATTTGGTTGGTATTACTTTGTAGAGCGAAGCGTGTATGTGCCGAATCCTGATGGAAGCGGCGGACATTATGAAACTCACTCAATAAAGAAGCGACTTAGAAATAAACAATACCTAATTGTAGGTAGAGGTGCAGCGAAGTCAATGTATGGAAGCTGTATGCAAAGTTACTTCTTAAACATTGATACAAGTACTACCCACCAAATTACTACCGCTCCAACAATGAAACAAGCAGAAGAAATAATGTCTCCTATTAGGACTTCTATAACAAGAGCTAAAGGACCATTATTCAAATTCTTAACTGAAGGTTCTATACAAAATACCACTGGAACCAAAGCGAATAGACAAAAACTTGCATCCACTAAAAAGGGAATCGAGAATTTCTTAACTGGATCACTATTAGAAATACGTCCTATGCGTATAGATAAACTACAAGGTTTACGTTGTAAATATTCGACAGTAGACGAGTGGTTATCCGGAGATGTACGTGAGGATGTTGTAGGTGCAATCGAACAAGGTGCCTCTAAATTAGATGACTATTTGATTATAGCCATGTCTTCTGAAGGTACTGTTCGTAATGGTTCCGGTGATACAATCAAAATGGAATTAATGTCCATTCTTAAAGGCGAATATGTTAACCCTCATGTGTCTATTTGGTACTACAAACTAGACTCTATAGATGAAGTTAATATGCCTGAAAGATGGATTAAAGCAAATCCAAATATTGGTAAGACAGTTTCCTATGAAACTTATCAGCTTGATGTTGAAAGAGCCGAAAAAGCCCCTGCATCAAGAAATGATATTCTTGCCAAAAGATTTGGAATTCCAATGGAAGGTTACACATACTTCTTTAGATATGAAGAAACTCTTGTTCATGAGAAACGAGACTTCTGGGGCATGGCTTGCTCCTTAGGAGCGGACTTGTCACAAGGAAACGATTTCTGTGCATTCACATTATTGTTCCCGTTAGCGGACGGTTCATTTGGTATAAAGACTAGAAGCTACATAAGTTCTATTGTCCTTTACAAATTGCCAGCAGCAATGAGAATTAAGTATGAAGAATTTATGAGAGAAGGATCTCTTGTAGTCCTAGAAGGTACAATTCTTGACATGATGGAAGTTTATGAAGACCTTGACAATTGGATTCAAAAGCATGAATATGACGTTCGAAGCTTTGGATTTGACCCATACAATGCAAGAGCATTTGTAGAAAGATGGCAATCTGAAAACGGTCCATTCGGTGTTGAAAAAGTAGTTCAGGGAGCTAAAACAGAATCTGTTCCTCTTGGTGAATTGAAGAACCTAGCAGAAGAAAGAATGTTATTGTTTGATGAACAATTAATGCAATTCGCAATGGGCAACTGTATCACGCTGGAAGATACTAATGGAAATAGAAAACTATATAAGAAACGCTACGAAGCAAAAATTGATAACGTTGCAGCTATGATGGATGCTTTTGTTGCGTATAAATTAAATAAGGAGGCCTTTGAATAATGGATTATTTGCAAATTTCAGAACTTTACCATCATGGCATAAAAGGCCAAAAGTGGGGAGTTCGTAGATTTCAAAACGAAGACGGAAGTTTGACAGAGGCCGGTCGTCTTAGAATAAAAGGCGCAAAAAGAAAAACTGATCTTGCAAAAACACAACTCGGTGTTGATTTAAATCAAAAGAATATTATGAAACCAGATAAAGATGCATCTAAATCATTAGAACTTAAAAAAGGAAGTAACGTGTATCATGTTACACCTAAAGATTTTAAAGCGCTTAATCCTGACCAAGATTTATTCGTGTCTGCAACAGAGTATGACAGAAATCTGTATAAATCTATGCTTACAATGCAAATGCGTAAAAAAGGTTTTGGCGTTGATACTCCTATAAGTGAAGTATCATTTAAGTTAAAAGAGGATTTGAAATCACCATCTAATGATGAACAAAAAAAGATATTTTTATCGGCGTATAATAAAAACAAAAAAGTATTTGATGATGATATGAAAAAGTATTATTCAAGTGAAAAAATGAATTCGTCTGAACTATATGATAAATTCATAAAAACATTGGATAAACCAAGTATATCGAAACAGATATTTTACAAAGAAGTTAAAAAGAATGGATTTAATGCTGTTCTTGATCAACATGATGTAGACAATAGTTGGATGCAAGCAAGTAGACCGCTAATTGTCATGGAAGCACTTAATGTATTAGGAGACATTAAAGTTTCCAAGATAACGGATAGCGATATAAAAGAATCACTTAAAAAACTTAATTATATTTAGAGGGGTGACATATGGGTTTACTTGAAAAATTAAAGAATGCTTGGAACGCATTCAGACAAGTTGAGGAGCCCACATATCGAGCTCCTACATATATTAATTATGGATATTCTTCATCGTCTAGACCTGATAGAATGTACTTCACTAGGGGTAATGATAGGTCTATAATTACTGCCGTATATACTCGTATGGCGGTAGATGTTGCAATGCTTGATTTCAAGCATGTTAAAACAGATGAAGAGAATAGATATTTAGAGGACGTTAAATCAGGATTAAATGGATGTCTTACTCTCGAAGCGAATAAAGACCAAACTGCACGTGCATTTATTCAAGATGCAATGCAATCTTTATTTGATGAGGGGTGTATAGCTCTGGTTCCAATTGATACGGATAAAAATCCTGATGACACATCTTCATATGACATTCTTAGCATGAGAGTAGGTAAAATTACTCAGTGGATGCCAGACCATGTTAGAGTGGAGGTATATAATGATAGAAAAGGATTTAAACAAGAAATCGTTATGCCTAAAGCAGATGTAGCGATTATCGAAAATCCATTGTATTCTATCATGAATGCTCCTAACTCAACATTGCAAAGGCTAATTCGAAAATTAAACTTACTTGATGCTATTGATGAACAGTCTGGTAGTGGAAAATTAGATTTAATTATTCAATTACCATACATTATTAAAACTGACGCACGTCGTCAACAGGCGGATAAACGCCGAAAAGATATAGAAGAACAATTAAACGGTTCTAAATATGGTATCGCCTATACAGACGGTACTGAAAAGATTACACAGTTAAATAGACCTGTAGACAATAATTTATTGAATCAGATAACTTACTTAACGAGTATGCTATATAGCCAGTTAGGAATTGACGAGACAATACTTAATGGTACTGCAGATCCAAAAACTATGTTAAACTATATGAACCGTACGATCAAACCATTAGCTCTATGCTTGGTTGACGAAATGAAGCGAAAATTCTTGACTTCAACAGCAAGAAGCCAAAAGCAAACTATTATGTATTTCTCTGATCCATTTGCTCTAGTTCCAGTGGATCAATTAGCAGAATTAGCAGATAAGTTCACTAGAAACGAGATTATCTCACCTAATGAATTTAGACAAAAGATTGGTCTTAAACCTGCTCAAGACCCTGCTGCGGATGAATTACGTAATAGAAATATTAATGCTGGTGAAGGTGAGCAGTTTGCTAACACCGGTGAAGGTCAAGAACAACAAGTCGCTAATACTAATGGTAATTCCGTTGGGGATTTGCCAATTTCAAATTTAACAAATGGAGGAAATATTCAAAATGGCTAAAGAAACATTCGATTTTAGTGGTTGGGCTACTAGAAACGATATCAAATGCTCCGATGGTAGAACTATTCGTAAAGATGCATTTAAGCATTGTGACGGACAAACAGTTCCACTAGTTTGGAACCACAATCATACTGATGCTGATAATGTTTTAGGTAAAGCATTATTAGAGAATCGTAAGGAAGGCGTTTATGCTTACTGTTCGTTCAATGGTACAGATAACGGTAAAAACGCTAAAGAATTAGTTAAACATGGAGATATCGTATCTCTTTCTATATATGCCAACCAATTAAAGCAAAATGGCGGTGATGTAATTCACGGCGCAATCAAAGAAGTAAGTTTGGTTTTAGCAGGAGCAAATCCTGGTGCAAAGATTGAAAATGTAATGGCACATGGCGAACTAGACGAAGAATCTGCTACGATTTGGAACGGCGTAACAGAATTTAATTATGACGTTGACGTTGATGTCGATAGTATTTCGCATGCTGACGCTCCTAAAGCTGAAGCAGAAAAAGAAAAGAGCCCCGAAGAAGGCAAAGAAGAAACCGTTGCTGATGTATATAATACTTTAACAGATAAGCAGAAGATGGTTGTAAATGCACTAATTGGCGCAGCTCTAGAAGAGAAAGCACAGAATAATAATCAGGAGGAAGATGAAAAGATGAAACATAATGCTTTTGAACAAACAAATGAAATTGAAACAAATGTATTAAGCCACTCTGACTTAGTTGACGTTATCGCTGATGCTAAGAAGACAGGCTCTTTAAAGGATGCATACATTGCAAAGTGCAATGAGAAGGACGTAGACCTACAGCATAGCATCCGTGATTTAGATGTATTATTCCCTGAGGTAAAGGCTATTAATAATACACCTGTTACAATCAACGATGATACTAACTGGGTTGCTAAGGTAATGGGTGGTGTTCATCATACACCATTCTCAAGAGTTAAGATGATGGCATTCGACATCACTGGCGAAGAGGCTCGTGCAAGAGGTTATGTTAAGGGTAACCAGAAGGAAGAGGAAGTAATCGGTGCATTAAGACGTGAAACTTCTCCTCAGACTGTATACAAGTTACAGAAGTTAGACAGAGATGATATTATTGATGTTACAGATTTCGATGTAGTTGCATACATTAAGAATGAAATGAGAGGCAAGCTAGATGAGGAAATTGCTCGTGCTGTCTTAATCGGTGATGGTAGATCTAAGGCATCTAAGGATAAGATTGACCCTCTACACATTCGTCCTATTTTAGGTGATGATCCTACTTATGTAGTTTCTAAGCAATTAGTGAGAGCTGCTGGCGCAGATGATTATGCATTTGCTAAGCAATTCATTAAGGATGCTATTAAGGCTCGTAAAGACTACAAGGGTAAGGGTAATCCTACATTATTCTGTACTGAAGATTTATTAACTGATATGCTTCTAATCGAGGACCGTAACCAGAGAATCATCTATGATACAATGGACAAGTTAAAGACTGCATTACGTGTAGTTGATATTGTTACAGTACCTTGCTTCGAGAACCAAACTCGTACAGTTTCTGGTCAGAACTTAAAGTTAATGGCTATCTTAGTTAATTTAGCTGACTATAATGTTGGTGCTGATAAGGGCGGAGCAGTATCTATGTTCGATGACTTCGATATTAACTTCAATAAGTATGAGTACTTAATTGAAACACGTTGCTCCGGTGCAATGGTTCAGCCTTATGGTGCTATCACTTTCGAAGAGCAAGTAGCAGCTGAAACAGAAGGCGAATAATAAGGAGAAACAATCAAAATGGCAAAATATTATGGGATGATAGGATTTTCATTGCAAAAAGAAACTAGACCAGGTGTTTGGCAAGAAATAATTCACGAGCATCCTGTATTTGGGGACGTTTATAAAAATACTAAAGTAACCGAAAATGGTGGTCAAGTTAACGACAGTATCGTTCTCAATAGTCAAATAAGCTTTATTGCTGACTCTTTTGCCACTGAAAATTCTCACAACATTAAATATGCAACATATCTTGGAACAAAGTGGGCTGTTAAATCCATTGACGTTCAATTTCCTAGATTAGTTTTAACCTTAGGAGGTGTATACAATGAAAAACAGCCGACTTGCTGTTCAAGATAAGTTAGAAAAAATATTAGGAAGTAAAAATGTATACTTCCAACCACCAGATAAATCAACGATAAAGTATCCGTGTATAGTTTATTCATTAAACGACGTGCCAACAAAGCATGCAGATGATAAAAAATACATAAGTACCTATCAATATTCAATAACATTAATCGATTATAACCCCGATAATGTATTTGTCGATGAACTTATGAAACTAAAGTATATTAAGTTCGACAGGCATTTTTCAACTCAGGGTTTAAATCATTACATGTTTACATTAAACTATAAACAAGAAAAGGAGAATAATTAATTATGTCATTTTTAATGGATTGGGATAAAGCCGGTGCACATTTTTATGAAACCGGTATTTCAAGAGGCGTTCTTTATCCAATTAACGCTACAAAAACAGGCGACAATAAGTACGGCGATGGTGTTGAATGGAATGGTTTAACATCCGTTAGTGAATCACCAGAAGGTGCTGAAGTTTCCGCAATTTATGCTGACAATATTAAGTATCTAAACTTAATGTCTGCAGAAGACTTTAAGGGTACTATCGAGGCATACACTTATCCAGATGAGTTTGCAGAGTGTGATGGTTCTGCAGAACTTCTTGAAGGAGTTAAGATCGGTCAGCAACCAAGAAAGATCTTTGGTCTTTGTTATAGAACCGAAATTGGTAATGATGAAACTTCCGAGAAGGGTTATAAGTTACATTTAGTTTATAACTGTTTAGCTTCACCATCTGAGAGAAGTTATGAAACAATTAACGACTCTCCAGAGGCTATTACATTCTCTTGGGAATTCTCAACTACACCAGTTACTGTTAAGGGTCATAAGGCAACTGCAGTAGTTACTATCGATTCTACTAAGTTAACCCCTGCAAAATTAACAGCATTAGAGAATGCTTTATATGGTACTGCAGCAGTTGAAGCAGATCCAGAGCACAATGTAACTGGAGTTGATGAAGTTAAAGCTAAGTTATTATTACCTGATGAAATTGTTGATTTATTAAGTAAGGTAAATTAATCAACATTTCTAAACAAATTGAGCGCCTATGAAATTACTCTGGGCGCTCTTTTTACTTAAAAACAATCAAAATGGAAAAATTAAAGGAGAAACAAAATTATGTTAAAGAAGACAATTAAGTATGTAGATTACAATGGAGTAGAAAGAGAGGAAGATTTCTACTTCGATTTATCAAAGGCAGAGATTACAGAAATGGAATTAAGCCAAGATGGAGGTATGTCCAATCTTATTCAAAAGATTGTTAATACAAAAGACATGCCAAGTTTAATTAAGATTTTCAAGCAATTAATTTTAAAGTCATATGGTGAGAAGTCTGCAGATGGTAGAAGATTTATTAAGTCTGAGCAACTATCAACAGAATTTACACAAACACCTGCTTATTCAGAGCTATTCATGGAGTTAGCAACGGATGAGAAAGCTGCTGCAAATTTCATCAATTCTATCGTTCCACAAGAAGTTTCTGAAAAGTCTAAGGAATTAGCTGCTAAGAATTAATTTAGAAAATAATAGGAGGCACTAATAATGCTTACTATAAACATAAAAGGTAAAGAGTTATATAACTCTAGTACTAGAGAATTTATTCAAGTTAAAGATACTACTCTGGCGCTCGAGCATTCTTTAGTATCAATTTCCAAATGGGAAGGCAAATGGCATAAGCCATTTATTTCAAAGGATAAAAAAACATATGAAGAAACTTTGGATTACATTAAGTGCATGACTATTACACAGAATGTAGATCCGAATGTGTATTTGGCTCTTAGTGAAGACAATATACAACAAATAAATGATTACATCGATAACCCGATGACAGCAACATGGTTTACTGAAGCTAAAAACCCAAATGCCCCATCTCCTCCTAGACGTTCTAGTGAACAAATTACATCAGAACTGATTTACTATTGGATGGTGGCACTACAAATACCTTTTGAATGTCAAAGATGGCATTTAAATAGACTATTGGTTTTAGTTAGAATCTGTAACATAAAGAATCAGCCATCTAAGAAAGCTAGCAAACATGATACAATGAGCAGAAATGCCGCATTAAATGCTGCTAGAAGAAAGAAATTAGGTACATCGGGTTAAAATAAACATGGAGGTCCCTATGTCAGATAATATTAAAATTACTTCAGACAGTGATTTTTCCAAAACGATGACTTTCTTGAAAAGATCAAGGAGAAAAGCTCGTATCGGCGAACAAGCTGATGAAATAGGGCATCAATGTGTGAAAGAACTGCAAAAGGTAACACCCAAAGATTCTGGCTTAACCGCGGAATCTTGGGATTACCAAATTGCTATAAACGGGAAAATAACAAGTATTACTTTTATTAATACAAACATTCAAAATGGATTGAATGTAGCATTATTATTAGAGTTCGGTCATGGTACTCCTTCTGGGCAATGGGTTGAAGGGCAAGATTATATCGAACCATCCATACGAAAAGTATACTTGGATGCTATAAATAGAAAATGGAAGGAGTTAACAAGATTATGAGTACATTAGTTGATGAACGAGTTGTCGAAATGCGATTTGACAATAGAGATTTTGAAAAGAATACTAGACAAAGTATGTCAACTATTTCAAAATTAAAAACAGCTCTTAATTTTTCAGGAGTTGCAAATTCTGTTAACCAAAGTGTTAACTCCGTTGATATGAATCCTCTTATTGCAGGATTGGAAAAAACAAAAGAATCTTTCTCTGCTTGGGAAATATTTGTCATAACTGCTATTTCTAATATATCGAACAGACTTGTAAATATGGGTATAAATCTTGCCAAATCATTATCTGTTGACAATATTTCAGCAGGTTGGCAACAATTTGGTGAATTAACTAGAAATACAGGTACAATGATTTCTCAATTAACAGGAAAAGGTATTGAAGAATCACAAGCCATAGATATGACCAATGACGCTATGGACAAATTTATGTGGTATGCGGATGCCACATCTTTCAAGCTTGAACAAATGACTAGTGCAGCAGCACAGTTTTTAAATAATGGTAAAAGTCTAGAAGAGGCATTTACAATTGTTGCTGGTATAGGTAACTTAGGTGCATCAGCAGGTAAAAGTGCTGCGGATGTTGTTCCTCTATTCGAGAGTGTTTCAAGAATAGGTGACAGAGTAATGACTCAACAATACGAGTCATTTAGACGAGCAGGAATAATGACTGAGGAATTCAGAACCAAGTTATTAGAAGCTGCTGCAGCTCAAGGAATTTTAACAAAAAGCACTGAAACATTTGATGGTTCTATAGAGTACTATTATAAAGATACTGCTATAACTATAGAAAACTTTAGAGATAGTATATCTGAAGGTTGGTTAAGTTCGGATATATTTTTTAACAGTCTTAATGAATATGGTCAATCTGTAGAAAAAATTTATGACTTGAATAAAAAAATGCAAGCAGAAGCAGGCGAGGATGTTGAAGTAAGTTCATATGCTGCTATTGAAGAATTTAATAAACAAGCAAAGACTGCTGTAGAGAATGCACAAAAAGTACTAGATTCCGCAAAAGAAGTCGGCGATGAAGCAGCTATAGCAAAAGCAGAATTAGAATTGTCAGCAGCAATGGCTGATCAATTTTCTGGAAAATGGACCAACGCTGCTACAGAAGCAAGAACTTTTGCAGAAGCGGTTGACGCTGTAAAAGACGCTGTTAAAACAGAATGGACAAGGATATTTACTTTAATTATAGGAGACTATAAGCAGGCAACCGCTATATGGTCCGAATTTTCAAGTAAATTATATGATTTATTCGCTGCACCATTAGCGGGCATTAGAAAACTTATAGAAAAAGATGATGTTATATCATTACAAAAAAGTTTGTTTGGTGGAATAAGTGAAGCGGATAAAGAGGCTAAAGTACCATTAGGTGCTATTTGGAACATTATTGACGCAATACAAAATTTTGTTGATATAGTAAAATCGGCATTTAGCGAAGTATTTCCTATCACTACTTCCCTAAGTAAACTTGCTGAAAAGTTTAGGATATTCACATTAAATCTTGAAATGTCCGAGCAAGTAGCAAATGGTATTAAAGGTGCATTTAAAGGTATATTCTCTTTATTTAAAGTAGGAATAAAAATATTACAAGGTATAAAAGTAGCATTACAACCAATATTTGATGCTATACTTGGTGATGCTGGAACCGTTGTAGGAACTATCGGTAATATAGGAGAGAGTTTTGCAAAATGGGCATCAGAGACAACCGTATTTACAAAAATAGGTAAAAAGGTTGCAGAAATATTTACTACAATTATAACTACTCTTAAAAAATTAAAAATTATTGAAAATATACGTAACACATTTGCGGAATTCTTTGAAAAATTTAAAGTGGCTGAAGAAGCAACTAAATTTTTAGATTCGCTAAAGAAAGCTGCAAAAAATGTATTTGATTTCTTATTGGTAGCTTTAAAAAAAGTTATAACTTTTGTTGGCGGAACAATTATACCGGCAATAATAAAAGTATTACCGTATGTAATAAGTGTTATAGGAGTAGTAGCTAAAGGAATTTCTATTGCTGTTACATGGATAATAAAATCACTAACTAAATTAGTAGAATTTATTAAAGGTAATGAAAATATTCAAAATGGATGGAATAGATTTATTGAATTTATGAAATCTATACCTGAAAGATTAAAATCTTTACAACCATTCTTTATTAAGCTAGGTAATACCTTAGCAAATTTCTTTAAAACTCTTTGGGGCGGTATAAAGAATTTTGGTACTGCAGTTGCTAATCTACTTAAATTAAATACAATAGGTGATTTGTTTATCATGATAGGCAATAAAATAGCCTATGGATTTAAGAAAATAGTTGAAGGTATTCGTTCTTTGTCCTCTTCTGATACAGAAAGTGCTGTGAACGGTATTAAATCTAAAATGAGCCCATTAGAACCATTATTTAAGGGTCTTATAGATTTATTTAAAGGTTTATGGACTGTATTAAAAGCATTATTACCACTAATTGGTGCTATATTAAGTGCCGTTGGTAATTTATTAACTCAAGTTGGAAATTCCATCACTAAGACATTTAACCAAAAGGTATCCGATAATGGTGGAATTAATTTATGGCATTTAATTAATGGTGGTATTGGTGTCCTTATAGCAAAGGGTTTGTACGATTTCGTATACCTATTCAACGGAATAACCTCATCCATTGCTAATACTATCGATTCATTAGGCTCAGTAATGAGAGCAAAGTCGGTTATCTTATGGGCTGAAGCAATTCGTTCTGTAGCATTAGCAATTTTAATGATGGTTGGTGCAATTTTATTAATTACATTAATTAACCCCGATAAATTAAAAGCTGCGTTAAAAACTCTTATAGCAATAATGGCTACTTTAGGATTAATAATTGCAGTAATGGGCCACTTCTTAAAAACAGATTATCAGACGATAGCTTCAATGCCAGAAATTAAATTTGGAAAAGGTAAAGGTTTCAATCTATCTGGCGGTGGAACTACAATGTCCGGAAGTAGCTTTACTGGTGTTGCAGCCATGATTGGCGCCTTTGCAGCATCAGTTTTTGCGATGGTTGTCGCTCTTAAAATAATTGATTCAATTAATCCAGATAACTTAGCAAAGGATTTAATAGTTTTAGGCGGATTAATGCTATTATTAGGTGTTGCTGTAGGATTGATGAATTATATAGCTAATATAGGCTCTGAAGCATCAAAAGGTATAAAAGGCGTAAAAGGTCTTGTTGGTTTCGGTATTGCAGTACTGTTATTAGTAATACCACTAAAGAAATTAGGTGAAATGGACTCTGATAAGCTAAGCCAAGGTTTACGAGCTTTAGCAATATTATTGATTTCATACGGTGCAACAGTTCGTTTAATGAATGGACTTAAAGCCAAAGGAATTGGTAAAATGGCGGCCTTTGCAGCTGGAATGGCAGCATTAGTTGGACCTATTCAATTACTTAGTTCACTACCTGTAAAAGGTTTGATGAAAGGTATTGCTGCTATAGTGATTTTATCACGAACATTCCGAATATTGGCTATGATGACATCTAATTATAAATTTTCTTCAGCTGCAGCATTGATAGCAACAATGATTACTTTCGGATTTGTTATTAATGCTCTTGCGTCATTGATAAATGGCCCTATTTCACAAATGTCATGGGAATCAATGGGCAAGTATATGCTAATATCGACAACTGTATTGATATTTGTTGCACTTTTAGCAAGTATTATTGAAAAGATAAATAGCCGAACAACTAAAGTTACTAAGGTTAAAGGTCCTTTACTAAAGAATTTTGCTTCTGTAGCAATAATATTAGCTGCATTAAGTGCAACCATTGTGCTATTAATGATGATGTCAGCAATGATGAACAATGTTGATTGGTCTTCTTTTGGTGCAACAGTTGGATTATTTGCTTTAGTATTAGGCTCCACGATTGGTGCATTAATGTATGCATCAAAAATGAAGTCAAGTAAAGAAATGATTAAAAATGTTGCTATAATGTCATTAATACTTGGCGCATTAACAACAACTTTACTTACTTTAGCTGTTTTAATGAAAGTAATTAGTACTATAAAAGGTGACCCTAGACAATTATTAGGTCTAGTATTAGCGTCTCTTGCTGTAGTAATACTTGGAATGATTACATTGACTGCACTAAGTGCTAAGTTAAGTGGAAGTTCTTATAAAGGTATTTTAGCAGTTTCATCGATATTTGCTGCTTTAGGCGGATTGATGCTTGGCTTTGCGGAATTAATTAAAGTAGCTGATGGAGCAGATAATGAAACAATCGTAAATGTTATAAAACTTATGGGTGTAGCATTGCTTGGAGCAATTGGAATAATCACGGTAGCCAGCATGTTTAAATCCAAAATTTCGGCGGTTGCTGATAATTTAATTAAATTGGGTCAAGCATTTGTATTGTTTGGTCTAGCAGTAGCTGCTTTTGCTATAGGAATAGCAATATTAAAGAATAATTTAGCCGGTATGTTGATGTTTGCAGTTATGGTATTAGCATTAGCAGCAGCAATGAAAATGCTTAGCGCACAGCAAGCATCTATGTACACTATATCGGCATTATTTGCTGCTATAGGAGTAGCAGTGTTAAGTGTAGGCGCTTCGATGATGTTAATTTCTATGGCGTTGGAAAAGATGCTTCCGATGTTAGATGAATTAGCTTCTAAAAGTAGTTCACTACAAGTTATATTAAGTTCATTAGTACAGGGTGTATTAGAAGGTATTGCTAATGCATTGCCTACAATAATAGACAAAGTTATGACTGCTTTGGATATTTTATTATCATGGATAATTGATAAACTAAAATCACTTCTAGATTGGTTTATGAATCTTGATCTTGGTGACTTCTGGAAAGTAACTGGTAAATTGGTTGCCATCCTTATGATGATTATAACACAAGCATTAGCAGCCTTATCAGCTAACGCAGCTGTACTTACAGGTCATCTAATTGATATTATTATTGCAATTATTTATACTCTTATAAGTAGATTAGGCGATATAATGCAAGCATTAGTTGACTTAGTAATAGGACTTATTGATTCTTTCGGAAAAGCTTTAGCTGATAATGCAGAGCGTTTACGAGAGTCAATAATAAACTTTGCTAAAAATATGTGGCAAGCTTTCTTAAACTTCTTTGGAATTCATTCACCTTCCAAAGAATCTCAAGATGCGGCTGGAAATATTGTTGCTGGTCTTGTTAACGGTCTTGCAAAAGGTCTAGGCTCTATTGTAAAGGTTTTGGTAAAGATTGGTGGATATATGCTTAAAGAGATTCTTAAGCTTCCTAAGAAATTCCTTAAAGCAGGTGCCGAGATATTTAAGGCATTCTTAAGTGGTTTAAAATCTGTTATAAATGCAGTTTTAGAGTTCGTTAGATGGTGTTTTGATAAAATATGTTATATATTTAGTGGTCATCATGTATTCTCTGAATATGAAGAAGCCGGAAAACAAGCCATGGTAAGCTATACAAATGGTATGGAAACCGTTACTGAAGATGCTTCTGTTACGGCAAAAGAAGTAATAAGTCAAGTAGCAGATGAACTTTCTAAGACTGAATATTTTAAGGAAATTGGTAAAGAAATAGTAAGACATTTAATAATAGGTATCGATGCCGAATCATACGAATTAGCAGATGCCATAAGCCAAATGTTATATACATCAATTGAAAGTTTAGAAGATTCTTATGGAGAAATAGAAGATGTTATGTCCTCAACAGGTATTGACGCTTTTATTGGCTCTTTATCTAATGCTATCTTTGGTTCATTAAGTGTAGCCGTTAACGAACTTGATGCATACATATCCGGTCTATCTAAATCGCTAGACAGTCAGTTCGGAGAGACTTACAAATCTACAGAGGATTGGTTGTCTCTTTTAAAGAAAGCAATAGATTTGGAATTCGCAAAAGTAGATGATGCTACTGCTGAAGGAATAAAAAAGGTAACAGCAACTTTGGAAGCATTAAAAGATCTTATAGAAGAAGGTTTACAGTTTGATAACGATGAACTTACAATTCGCCCGGTAATGGATATTTCTGATATTGAAGAAAAAACTGGTCAAATTGCAGGAATGTTGTATTCTGTAGGAAGCATAAATGTTGCTACAGCAACAATGAATGCCGAAAAGGCTTCTTCCGAAATAAATGCAGCTAAGCAAGCATCTGAACAAAATTCTGATACTAATACTACTCAACTTGGCACAACAGACGAGCAAAGTGGAGTATATAACGTGACATTTAATATAACAGGAAACGACCCTAAAGCAATTGCTGATGAGGTATCTAAACGTTTCCAACAATACACATCAAGGAGGAATACAGCTTATGGGCGTGGTAACATTTAACGGAAAATCGACTGAAGAGTTAGGGTTAATTGTTCAGTTTATTCCTTCTTATACTTTCCCTGAACGAGAGTACCAAACTGTCAATATACCCGGAAGGAATGGCGATTTGGTACTTGACAAGGGTTCTTTTAGAAATACGGAACGATCATACTCTTTTGCAAAAATATTTCAAAATGGCGAAAATTTTATAGAACAAGCTAATAAAATTGTAGCATGGTTGCATTCTGCAAAAGGGTATGCAGTTCTTAAAGATACTTATGAACCAGACTATTATAGGCTTGCATTATATCGTTCTGGCGGTGAAATGAGTAATTTCTATGACGTTGCAACCCTTATAGATGTTACATTTGAGTGCAAACCTCAACGTTATTTAATAGAAGGCGATGAGCCTATTTCTATTACTACTAATAAACAAAAAATTCCTATTAAAACAGCGTATGACGCTAATCCAATTATAACGTTCACAGTTCAAGCAAATCAAACAGCAACAATAACTATTTCTGGTTGTTCTATAACCGTTGGTGAATTTGATGCAGAAACAGTTGTTACAGTAGATTGCGAAAACAAAGAATGCTATTCTGGCACTACACTGTATAATAGAAAATTAAAATTATTAAACAATAAATTTCCAGTATTACCTGGAAACCAAGAAGCTGTAGTAGAATTCGAAAATGCTTCAAACATAACAATTCGACCAAGGTGGTGGACTTTATAATGATAATCTTATATGATTCTGATGAGAAAGAGTTCACCTCTCTTGGTATTGGTGTTCTTTCAGATGCTATAGAGTGTGTAGTATCAGAAGAGTTAAATGGTTCTTTTGAATTAGAAATGGAATACCCTATTACAGGTGCACATTATACTGATTTAAAAGAAACTAGAATTATTTTCGCAAAACCTAATGATTTTCAGAAACCTCAACCTTTTAGAATATACAAAATAACAAGGCCTATTGATGGGTCGGTTACTGTATGTGCAGAACATATATCTTATAGCATGTCAAAGGTTCCTGTTAGAAAAATTAATGCTGAAAATTTACAGGATATTGCATATAAGGATGAAAATAACAAAGGAAAACTTAAAGAAGGAGAAATAATAAATTCCCCTTTCAAGTTTTTCGTTGGTGAGGATAAAACTGAAGATACTGATATAACATATTTCACAAAAATACCAAATAACTTAAGAACATTATTACTTGGGAATGAAGATAGTATATTAAGTGTATATAATGGAGAATTTATATTTGACATGTTTAATGTTACATTATGCAACCGAAGAGGTAAAGACAGAGATTTTACAATAAGATATTCCAAAAATATGACAGATCTTGAGCAAGAGACCTCTTCAGAGTTAATGTATAATGGTGTATATCCTTATTTTAGTAGCACAACTACCGAAACAAAAGTTGGAATTGCAAAAAAGTATAAGGAAGTATACTTATCTAAGGACAAACCTGAACCTTTAGAAGATCAAGATGGTAATACTATATATCCATCAAATTGGCTTACTTATAATAGTACTGGGCTTGAGGCAATAAAAACAATATTGTCATTAATGGTTGTTAATATTATTGCAAGCGAAGGTGATTTCTTTAATCATATAATTGCTGCTAAAAAAGCAACACCAAAAGGTTCTACAGAAGAAGGTTCATATTTTTATGATGTAACATATAATATGGCGTACATTAACCCTAATGATCCAAATCCTTATGGTAAATATTGGTTATATAAGGATGAGGATATTACTGAAGTTTGGCAACCAGAGAACAAACAAGTATTTAGAATTTACACTCCTGGGGATAATCTATATAAAGTTTATATTTATGAAACAATGACTGAACAATATAGACTTATTACTGCGGACGATAACATAACTGAATACCCTCCAACATTGCCCGCACCAAATAATACTCAGGAAGAGAAGACTAATCTTATAATTTATGAAGGAGATATTATATATCTTAATGAAGTTAGAGCACAACCTAAAGAAGGAGAAACAGAGTTTTCTGCGACTTGGCTTCAAGCAATTTCTGAAAATTTGCAAGTAGTTGCTACAGATCCTAGATGGACTCCGATTGAACATGGCGAGATTGTTCAAACAGTAGGTGTTCCAAATTCTACGATATATAAAGTTCCACAGATTGAAACTAATATAAGAGCATATCCAATCGAAGGCGCAAAAATGTATTCAAGAGGATGGCTTACTTTGACAAAAGGTAGCGATGTTCCTATTGATAAACCGATTGATGGAAAAGGTTATGAAGTTGAACGTGAAGATGGCACATTGTATAGATGTAGATGGTCGGACGATGATGACAAGTACAATCATATGGTTGACACACGCTACAGTTATACAAATTACGAATGGAATGGTACGTCATATGTTGTTCATGATACAGTAGACGACCAAATTTTAACTTGGAACGCAAGTGATAAGTTTAAAGAAACACCAAAAGATACAGCAAAATTCCAAAAAGATTTATATGATGAGACTATAAAGTATATGAAAGATACTAAAATGGGAACTTTAAAGAATTCTATTAAAGTTTCATTTGTAAAACTTTCATCTAGTCCAGAATATTCAAAATGGAAAGACTTAGAGACTGTTGCTTTAGGTGATACTGTTCATGTTATATATGAAGACCTTGGGGTTAATGAAGTAAAGAAGGTTATTAAAACAGAATACAATGTTTTAACAGAAACTTATGACTCTATTGAGATTGGTGATAAAGGTACTGGTTTCACTGACACTGCAATAGTTGAAGGTGATAGTGTATCAGCATTAACTAATGATAGAAATTTTGCGGATATTACTACTGTAACGAAACTTGTTGCTGAAAGAATCGAAGCCGACTTTATTCAAGCTTCTCAAGCATCCATATCGGAAGCTCAGATTGATGCATTAACCACAAATGAACTTTCTGCAGCATTAATAACTGCACAAAAGTTTGACATAGATAATTTAGTTGCAACATTGCTAGTAGCAGATGATGCTGCTATCAGAAATACATTAGTTGTTGGCGAAAATTTAGTAGTCAATGGCGAAATAAATGTAATGAATGGTAGTATAAGTATTTCCAGTAAAGAAAGAAAAGATACTGCTATTAGACGTTATCGAAACCCTAATGCTGAAACGCCTTATGCTATTGATTGGTTATTGGAACATGAAGGAGATACTGAATACAAAGAACCAAGTTATGGTGAAGTGTATATAGTTGAAGACGAATTAACGGTCGATCGTTATTATAGATGGGTCGGTCCTGTTGATGCTCATTATGAAGAAATAATAGCTGAAACAAATTTGGTATTTGAGGTAGATCAATTCGGTAATGCCAAGGCCAATTCTTTAACAATTACTGGTGGTAGCATTACAATAGAAGATCCTGAAGGTGGTTCGTCCTTTGAAGTTACTAATGCTGGCGTTCTTAAAGCAAATGAAGCTGAAATAGAAGGTAAAATAACTGCAACTTCTGGAGAAATTGGTGACTGTACTATTGATGAACATGGCCATCTTATTGTGCCTAGTGCAAACGTCACAGGCACATTCACTGCTGATGATATTGTTGGTGGTACTCTATCTGGTTTAGAAATCAAAATAGGACCAATTTCGGGTACTAAACCACAAGAATATAATTTTGAGGTAGATGAACATGGTGATGTAACGGCTAATTCCATTACAATTACGGGTGGAAGCATTAATCTATCTGGAGCAAATAGTACTTTTGGTGTTGATCAAAATGGCAATTTAAATGCTAATAGTGTCACTTTAACAGGTGGAACTATTGAAAATTTAAATATTACAGGTACTATATATTTTGGTAATAAAAATATGGTATACGCATATATTAGAGGAAAGCATATTGAATATGAGCATCGCCTTCGTTTCGTAATGGATCCAGATTCAGCAGATGGAGATTTGGAAGTATGTGAAGTTGTTCTGCCTAAGATTGATTACAATAGTAGTTCTTATGCCAATGAAGGATTGTATTTATCTGACTTATTTGATTATAATGACTTTTTATTAGATGATATTAGTAGGTTCAATTATCATATGATAATTAGCGCTCGAGAGTTATATGATGATGAAGATATATGGTTTCAGTATTATGATCATGATGGAGATTATGTATGGAATTTAGCTTCAGCAGACAAGAAAAGATGGACCAATGAGAGGCGTGAAGAAGTTTTAGAGATCACAAAGGATACAGTAACAGATATTACCAGCTATACTTCTTCTTGGCTAAGTGTTCATGACCCATCCACAGATGGCCAGGATGGTGAGCCTTTAACCCCTAATCCAACTAAAACATATATTGTTTATGATGATTCTGGTAGAACCCCTGGTCATCAAAATCAGTTTATAGGAATGTATAAATGGGTTAATAATAAATTTGTCCGTCAATCTAATTACGATATATATTGTATTAATGAGGATGGATTACATCTTCCAGGAATTGACGCTACAATAGACGAAACAAAAATAGCATCTTTTACAGTTGACGAATACAAAATGGTTTCAACTAATTTACCAGATACTGCTCCTTCTGACCCTGACACAGAATTTAATGAGGTAGGAATAAGTGCAGTTCAGTCAGAAGAATACGCATTTTGGGTAGGAAAAATTAAATATCCTAGTCAAAATAACCAAGGATTAGATCCAGATCCAGTATTTTATGTGACTCATGAAGGATATATGAAAGCTGAATCGGGTATGATTTCTTCATACCATATATATGAAGCATTTATATTTAAAGATGAAACACTTGGTAAAGTTTATGATAATATATTATCTACTAATGATAAAAAAGTTAATATGTATGATAATGAAGATGGTATTGCTATCACATCGTTAGGAATAGGGCTATATGATGGCTATACGGATTCAAAAGTAACGATATCTCCATTTACTGGTATTACAACTACCACATTAACTATGGATCCTTTCCGTAAATTTACTAGTCATTTTGATGCACCTTTCCAGCCTGGAACATTACCTATGGCTTTCTTTACTACTGCTTCAGAAAGTCAATTGAAATCACTTGCAGAAATGCACGGATCGGAGTTTAACGATCCCGATTATCTATCATTTGATGATGGACTTAATATACAGTATATGCCATATGCCACAATTGTTAAAGGTATCGAAATTCCACGCGCATCATATGTCACTTTAGTTTACGCTAACAAAGATCCTTATAACAACTCAAATTCTTCTAGTGCAGCATTAAAAAAACCTGTTGGTCCTATTTGGGGTAAGGATTTGCACGTATCGACGGTTTTTGCCATAAATACATTGCCTATAGAAACACGAACCCCAGCTCAATTAGTGCCTCCAATGGTGGCAATTGATGAGGATGATAACCTTATTAAAATATACAATACTAATAGTTATGATATAACTTCTGATTTATTGGTTATATTTATAAATGATGAACCATTGCCAGTACCAAATGTACTAGATCCATGGAAGATAGTCAAGCATAAATATTCTGATGATTAATTTCAAACTTTCAGGGCTAATACTATAAACAGATATTAAACGATATATTTATTTAGGTGTATGACATGGGCACCTGTAAGGAGGTCGTTGTTTATGTCTGGTAACATTTGTAGTATATAAGCCCCACCACTATACATTTACCATGTTAAAAAAAATGATTAAAAAAGGAGAAACACAAATGATTGTAAATCAAATTTTAGAGGCTAGAAACTCTCTAGTTAAGTTAACAAAAGCTAAGTTTAGCGAATTTAAAACAACATATGCTATTTATAAGCTTGCAAAGCAAGCAGAGAATGTATATGAAATGGTTAACAAAGAACAAGAAAAAATTATTGATATTTATGTCCAAAAGGATGACAGTGGCCAAATCATTGTTAAGGATAATCAGTATCAATTCAGTTCGACTGAAAACCGTGATAAATTTGTACAAGAAATTAATAAACTTAGAGCAGAAAATATTACTGATATTGAACCAATAGAATTAACAGATAACGATATTCAATTTATTACAGATTTTGCTGTAGAAGATATGATTAAACTTGATGGTTTAATTATTTGGAAGTAATATGAAGATATTTTTAGCAATTATATATTGGTTCTTATCCTTGACATGGGGTTCAATAATGACTATTATAGGATTTTTTGGATTCCTATATTTCTTAATAAAAGGCAGTAATAAAATTCATAGAAATGGATATTCTGTAATTGTTGAAACTGGTGGAAACTGGGGAGGTCTATCGTTAGGTGCTTTTGCATTCTGCGGTAACTATAGCCAAACAAAT
>Ga0326511_10000911_pt1 | contig 25332 bp, 16 predicted proteins | sample 0_2496_0518_D_FD_203701 | JGI IMG/M metagenome (GOLD analysis project Ga0326511, IMG submission 203701) | Bovine rumen microbial communities from UC Davis, California, United States - 0_2496_0518 | ecosystem: Host-associated > Mammals > Digestive system > Stomach > Rumen | place: USA...
TCGGCACTGAAGAGAATTACGTTTACGAAAACTTCTGCGTGATAGTCGCTTGGGAATAATGGGCGTAGAGCGCGGTCCACGAGACGGCATGTAAGAATCTCATCGTCGTTAGGCTTTCCCTCACGCTTGGTGAAACCACCTGGGAAACGTCCTGCAGCAGCATACTGCTCGCGATACTCTACCTGCAGTGGCATAAAGTCTGTGCCAGGCACTGCGTCTTTAGCGGCACAAACGGTGGCGAGCAGTACGGTGTTACCCATCTTCAGGGTACATGAACCATCAGCCTGCTTAGCCAGCTTTCCAGTTTCAATGGTGATGGTACGTCCATCAGGCAGTGAAACGGTCTTTGTAATTACGTTCATTTAAAAATCTTTATTGTTTTAACTATTTACATCTGTGCCCCACCTTGGGGCAATATCCTCACCTTGAGGGTTCGATTTGCAAAGGTAGTGATAATAAGTGTATTACGCAAGTTTTTCGGCGTTTTTTTAAGTTTTTAGGGGCGTCCCTCGGTTATTTTTAGAACAAAAACATTAAAAACTCCTGACAAGGGCATAAGTCTTTGCAGACTTTCCAGCACTCCAAGTTATATGTTCTTTACGAGCAAGCTCCTAAGCCCATATACCTTAAATTCCTGCACCTTCCTAATGTCAGGTTATGCCCTTGTCAGGCAAAAACAATAAAAACCATTACTCGCGGAGCGAGTACGAAACGTGGCTACGCCACTACGAAGACGAAAACGAAAACTGGTTCTCTATTCCTCGCAAAGACTAAGGACAACTCCTATGGAGTATTGATGGCTCATTAACCCATCCTTATGTGAGCAAGCTCACCAAGTATGTATTAATTGCTCCATCACTGGCTCTGCCAGTTGTCCTTAGTTACGCAAAAGAGCCAAGACGCTTCTTCGAAGCTTACGCAAAGAAGCCTTCGGCTTAAGATTTGTACTTTGTCTTGCGCTCCATAGGTGCTCAGGCGAGCGGAGCTCGGAGTCCCTAGTCACCTTGTACTTATATCTTACACTGTCCGCATGGCTTGGCGTGAGTGCTGAAAGCACGACCTTTCTTCGCTATAGCTCAGGCGCAGAGCGGAGTTCCCTTGGCGTAGTCTAAGAATAAAATGGTGAAACCATGAGTGATGTGGAAAGGCAGTCACTGGGAGCTTGCTCACAAGTGAATGGATGGACACAGAACGAGGCTCTTGAAAAGAGCTATTCTTAGACGCCTTTGCGAGAAACAAAAAAACATTACTCGCGTTGCGAGTTCTGTTTTTCAGGCTTTGGAGAAAGCCGATGTTTTTGCTTTTTGAAAGTTATGACATATATCAGATGATACATGGTGTTGGTGAGAATATGATGTAAGTTCATCTTACAATCAGATTCTTGACAACATCAGGACAAGGCACGTAGTGCTAAACTTTCAAAAAGGGTTATTCTTGGTTTTTGTTAAATAATGTAGGGTAAAGAAAAACCCCTAAACCAACCTTCGATGAGGATGATTTAGGGGGCAACCTAGTCCTTTGTACCTTGTACTTGGTCCTTACTCAATCACGAACTTCTTGCCATTCACGATGTACATGCCTGAAGCAACGTTATTGAGCCATGAGCCGTCGCTAACCTCCTGCTCGGTGGCAACGCAGCGGCCTTGTATGTCGTAGGCACGTCCGTCGTTTATTCTCAGGCGCATAGTGCCGTCAGGCTGCAGTTCCATATCCTTCACACCTTGGTCGTCAAAGAGTACAGGTATGTATTCTGTATTCTCGAAGTCAAGGTTGAGAGAAGAGCCAGGTGCTGCTATAGCACCACGATAGTACGCCTTGTTAGCATAGACATACTTGTTGTTTCGTTCCCACAATGTTTTAGTAGCATTACTCTCGCGGTCGGTGTTAGCATTTTTGTAGAAGCCTACACCCTTATCGAAGTCAAGACCAGCAGGGATAACTACACCACTACTTGGATCATCATATCTGAATTCATTTGAGTGAGTATAAGAGCGTCCGAATACGAACACATAATCACTGCTATTTTGAGTCAACATCTGCTCCAGATACTCACCACTGAATACACATGCAACAGGTGTAGAAGGTGTCGCATTAGGCAGAGCCATAGTTACTTCACCGCCAGTATTCTTTGTGCGGATGATAACAGGAGTGTTAGCAGGTATAAACTGGTTGCTGCCAGCATAAGTACCTGTTGTGTTTGACTCTCCGATTTTCTTAGGACGCATTATATACAGTGTCTTATTTGTAGTCATTGTTGGCAATGCATCTTTTACTACGTATGCCACATCGTTTGCACTTGTCAGCAGAGCGTCGAATGGAGCATAGAATGTGGTGTAGTAATAGTCATCGCCACCATTCTTGGTCGTTACAGTTAATGGCATCTCACCATTACCTTTTGTCGTGCTCTTCTGCACAGGCTTCATGCACCATCTTGCACTCTCAACGGTTTCAGCAGTGTTATCAAACTTCAAGTCATACTTCTTAGTATTCTGAGCATATTTCAAGAAGTACGAACCTCCGTGCTGCTGCAGTGCTACTATACCAGCACCAATGTCAACAATGTCAAACTTAGTAGCATATGACTCAGTTGCTGTCATCTTGTTTTCCTTGACGTACAGTCCCTGAGTGCTGAGTGTTATTCCTCCTTCTCCTTCAGCAAATCTGAATATGCTTGCAGGGTCATTTGTTACAGTTACGAGAGGTATATCACCTTGTGTAGCAGGCGATGTTGTGTATTGACCGCTTTCCAGATCACCGAAGGTAGGATTATTGACGTCATATTTCTCCACCTCATAGAAGTGCATAGGAATAGCATCACTTTCATTGCCATCTTTATTAACGTCACGCTCTATAGCATGTGTATAACCACTCATATAGCGTGGTGTGGTGATACCACTTGAGCCAGGCTGTGAGTGCAGACGATAGTAACCGTCTTTATAATGCACGATGTAGTTGTCTGGGTCATTATCAGCTTTATCGTGATTATATACTACACCCTGAATAGCCATCAGTTTTTCCAGTGGATCTGTCTTTTTGGCTGCTACATCGTAAGCCGCTTTACCTGCAGAGTTCAGTCCACCTATGTAGCCAGCAGTCTGATAGTATGGCTTCATCACCTCCTCGCTCAGTCCGAAGGTCCAGTCTGTAGGAACCGTGTTAAGTTCTATTACTCCAGTGCTGCTGTTGTTATTCATATAGACCTGAGTAACATCCTTCATGTTCGCCACAGGGTGAATGCGGAAGTAACCAGCTGTAGTAGAACTGGTCGCGAGCAGTTCATATACAGAGTTAACTGGGAGATATGGTTTTGTTTCATTATCTGGTAACATTTCAATATCAGTGCCAGACGTACGGTCACTGGTGCTCATCACTTGGGCTGTTCCTCCAATATTCTTGTGTAAGTATCGGTTATACATCTTGAATCCGTATGGGTCGCCCACAGGAGTCCACAGGTAGTCATTGGTGTAGTGAGTGGCGTAACCGCTCTTTGTTCGTAGTGAACCAGAGTATTCAGCCAACATTGGTGTGACATCGTTTGTCTCAAATGTGTACCATTTGTTGTCTGCAACACTTCCTACGAAGTCACTACCAGAGTTGGTATCCAGACCACCCATGAAGTTATAGACTATGTTCACAAATACTATATTGCCAAGCAGTCTGCTGTCTTCGCCAAGGTTAGTCATTTTACGACCCTTATACTCGGCATTCATAGCGTCAATTGCAGCAGTGCCATGCTCGTCGTAAACACCTTCTATGTAGAAGTCATAACTTACGTTAGGACGATAGAACTCCTGAGGCACTTCAAAGGCATCGCCAAGACTGACATGACCAGCGTCAACACAGTAGATACTATCTCGTTGAAACAGACCAGATTCTTCTGTCTGGAGAGATTTGAGGCTCTGACCGAGCTGATAGTAGTCACCTGGTATAGATCCTGTAACATCGTTATCGGTTGTTAGGTCACGCAGTGTAGTGCCCCACTTTATTCTATAATCCTTTACCGCGTTTCCTGTTTCTGGACCTCTATATGGTATAACAACACCTATTTTTGAATCGATGTTCTTAATCATTAGGTGATATATTACCTTATAGGTAGAAAGTGCGAATGGGATAAACTGGGTAGGATCACCAATAGTCAAAGCATCACCATGTCCACTCAGCATCACAGGTGTTGCGCCTGTAACAGCAGAGCCAGTCTTTGTAAACACTCCATATTTATAGCCATCCTTATTAAGGAGCATGAACGTGGTAGCATCAGTAGAGATCTCTGTAGTTTCAGTGGTAGCTTCGTGGATGTACTTTTTGCTTTCATTGTTACTTTCACCTACGCTCTTAATCTTAATAGCGTAAGGGTCGTTACCTTCAAACTCCCACTCCATAGCTGGTGTAGCCTGTAAAACTTTTTTACCACCGTCTTCAATATCAGTACCGTTACTCTGCATCATGTTGTTATTATACCAGATGATGTTATATGGGCGCTTGCCGTCAAGTCCCACTGGTGCATCGTTAGAACCGATACCTGGTGCCACGATATCTGCATCTTTATCATTTCTGACGTTAGGTACCATATAGTTGGTTACATCAGGGTTGTATGCTGTATAGCGTGTATATACTACATCATCATACAGACCAAAGAGGTGTGAAAGGGTTTCAGCCTCGTTGGTCGGCATAGCTTCATAATATCGGTATTGGTCAATATTGAGCAGAGGAGTGCGGGCTGCCTCTGGCAATTCAGGTCTCCAGTCATTGGTAATGACTGTTTCCTGTGTCTGACTTGCATCAATGGCATTTGCACCACCATTTGTATATACCTTATATGTAAATTCATGCTGAACCTCGTCAGTAAGTTTTACCTGAGAGTTCTTTCCAACGAATGTGCCAGCAGTAGGTGTGAAACCAGACTCTACAGCTATAGTTGCAGCAGTAGATTCATCCATTCCACTTCCATTCAGGAAATAATAGTCATAATCTCCTCTGCCAGCCTTCGCCAATGCATAGTCGCCTGCAGAGTGAGATAGGAGAGCAAAGCGGTCTGCTATAGCTTTAGTTTTTGCATCCTGGCTACGATTGTATATGTACAAAGCGTATGGGTCAGGAGTGCTCTGTGGAGTTTCGAGGAACTTCCACTGCCATGCCTTGGCATTGCTATCAATTGTAGATGGCTTAGATGTTCCCTGCTTTATGTGAACATCAACTTCTCCGTCATCATTGATAGCATTCTTCTCATTCAGTTGCATTGTCAGCCAGTTACCCTTTAGTATATGATAACTGTCGTTTTCCTCATCATACTCGTAGCGAACATATACTTTATTGTCAGTGAGCGTTGCACCATCAAGTGAACCCTCAATTTCGTTTGTGATGCCGCTATATTTTCCTGTTCCACTATCATAGCTTGCCGTAGCATAGTAAGTGAAGTTTGTAGCAAGCGGACTCTGGAAGTGGTCAGGAGTCTGTGGTGTCATGTCGCCACCAGCCTTATAGCGCAGAGACTCGTGACCGCTATTATCTATGATAAGGTACGTATATACCTCTGGCCGATACAGTTTGGTGTAAGTTGTCGCAACCTGAGCATCTGTTGGAGCTATCAGTGTGCCAAACTCGCTCATGCGGGTAGCATGGTCGAAGCGAGGCATCAGCTGCATATTGCCAGCAGCATCTTGCACAGCCATGAAGGTTGCGTTGGTAACAGACAAGTTTCTGCTGTCATACCATTTTGGCTCCGGGTCGATAATTGTTGTGTTATCTCCCATATCTATGGTGCCAGGTGTGTCTGGGTATGAACCTATGATAGAACCTTCATTAAGCGTTGCACCATTGGCATTGGTCTTCATGAATTTAGCAGATGCTTGCACAGACTCTATCTGAATGTTGTATGGATCGAATCCGTTAGAGAATGCGAAATATCCCAGACTGTCAGTAAGCACCTTGTCGGAAATATAGCTGGCAACACGTTTATCCTTGAACTTATAGTGATCGTAAGCATTAGGATTCTTGTTTTTCCATTTCTTAGAATCTGTTGGATCAGGATCAGTCCAAGTATGTTGAACATCTCCATATCCCATCTCAGTGTCAATAGTAGCGTTAGGCTTAACGTACCATTCATCTTGAGTGGTGAATGAAGCGTCAGTAATAAATTTCTTCATGCCACCTGCAGGGACATTGATCTTTGTTATTGTTGTGCCATTAGATGTAGAAGCATATTTAGTTCCCTGCTCTATGAGGAAAGGCTTTGCAGATTTGTCAGAAGGGGTGTAAGTCAGAGCATACTCTTCCTTTACGATATAGGTAACATACTGGTCGTTAAGGTTGCCCTTCTTGTCCTTTACGTTCTTAGAGCCGTAAGGAGGCAGGTTGGTAAGGTCGGTAGAGGTGAAGTCGTCACCACCTATACGGTCAGCAAGAGCGTAATACTGGTGAAGGCCAGTACGTTTCTTGGCTGTTGCCCAGAAGGCATATTCCTTAACCATAGGGCTGTTATATGGACGTATGGCCGCATATTTCACTTCTTTTTGTGGGTCATCAGAGCTTGTAGGTATAGGCTTACGCATAATCTCGAATCCGTGCTGGTCGAGCAGAATGAGCACAGGGTCGATACTTGTCTTGACAAAGTCGAAGTAGCCTTGACCCATGTTAACGGTCTGGTACCAGTGCTCTACCTTCTCCCAGCCTTTCTTCTTCTCGTGTGTACCTACTTCACTGCTGTAGCCGTTGTTATAGCCGTTCCAGCGCTTAGCGTAAGCCCACTTCTCGTAAGAGTGCCAGCCTAAGTCTTCTTCAAGATAAGCCCTTAGGGTTTTACCACCTTTCATGACATCATTAGGAATGATAATTGGGTCATTATCGTCCTCCTTACTGTTACCATATATTTTCTTTTTTATGGTGTCGAAGGTCTTCCAATACTGTTCGAAAGAATTTACTACATAGCGTGATTCACCAATCTTGTTGGTTGTTACCAACTGATACTGTCCCTCGCTACCGAGAATCATGTATTCTGTAGCCGTCTCACTATTCATGCCAGGCCATCCTAATGTTGTTATAACCTGAGAGTAGCCATCTGGCTTATATGTCATGAAGTATGCATTATACTCACTATAGTTTACGATAGGATACTGCTCTGTCTGGCGTGACTTAATAGTTACGTGATAAGGGTCACCCTTAGTTGCTCCTGGCACGTTACTCTCTACATACCAAGCCCAGCGGGTACGGGTGCTTGAAGCACCTTCCTGTTGCAGGTCATACTGCTCCTGACCATACACGAAGAAGTTACCGTCACCATTTACGTATGGATAGACAGCCTTCTGCGCAGTAGGATTAACTCCGTCACTGCCATTCTCCTGATGGAAAGTCGCGCCAGCCTCGTATTTCATCAGATACAGCTGACCTGCTTTCAGATCCACGAGGTCGTTTACGTCATAGGTGACATAAATATGTTCGTTACCACTTACTGATGGCAGTTCGCTTTGTGCTGGTTTAAGAGTGTATGTGTCACCATCTATGTCAAAGCTACTTAAAGCGTAGTAATGGTATGCACTTACCAACGGACTATAATATTCTGGTGGGAAGTCAGGTGCGTCGGTAGTAGTCTGACGTGTTGTAGCTTGCAATAGGTCTTTTCCCTTCTTGTCGATAAGGTGGTACGTAATGCGCGTAGCATCTGTACCGATAAGCTGGAATCGCAAAACAGCATTACCATGAATATAGCTGGAGTTGCTATAGAGTTTCACGGTGTTTGCAGATGGCCTGCCTATGTTGTAGTAAGTGACAGAAGCATCAGTTCCGTCGCCCGTTGCAGCCATTACCTCGTATGTGCCAGCTATGGCACCGCTTTTGGCTACGAAATACGATTTTGTTTCACTATCCCATGAGATTGAAGCCCCGTCACTAAATGCGACGTTAACGAATGCTCCTTTTCCAACATTCTTTATCGTCATGTGGTAAGGGTCGCTATAATCCAGGAGCCACTGAAATGCTCCATCATCTTTGTTACCGTCATCCAGAAGCGGCTTATTCTTAATAATATCTGTACCATCGGTATAGATATATTCATTGTTAAGCCTTACGTTGTAGGTACTACCAGAAATAGAAACATTATATCTGACGTATATATCGTCGTTTGTGCTATAGTCGTATGGTGCGTTGGTGATAGCATTCGTTTCTGCCTTAGCATCAGCAAGTGAAGCATAGTAAGTGACTGTGGCAGTACTCAGGAATGGACTACGAATGATATCTGGTATATCCGTCCATGATTTGAGTACCTTACCCACATCGTGCGAGTTAGAAGCCTTCACGGCTATGTCACCTTCGGCATTGCGTACGATGTGGTAGGTATATGATATCTTATCCAGTTCCACTACCCTTATACGGCTTGAGGTGGCACTGTAGATAACAGGCTTGTTGTTAGTTGCGTCGCCTAAACCGATGTATTTAGGAGTTGCGGCTGTATTGAACTGCCTGAGCAACATACCTGTCTCACCAATGCTCTCATACACAATCTCCCATGTGCTGATGTCTAAGGTGCCAGTCTTGTCAGTGGTGAGACCAGTAGTTTCAACTGTTGAACCTGTAGCACAGCCTATAAAGCGATTGCCTGTTGCATCCTCACAAGCCTTACGGTTGAGAATCTTCAGCTCGTATGGGTCGCCCATAAATGCTACCATTGCCTCTGCAGAGTTCTCGCCCTGGTGTATCTGGCTCGGGGTGTTAGAACCCTTAGCAGCACCACTTCCGTCGGTTACAACAACGCTGCCAGAACCATTATTATAAGCAATGTATTTAGGGTTTGCCACACCATCCATACGCATGGTGTACCACTGCGCATTCTCGTAGCTACCGTCTGCTGCCAGAGTCTTGATAGGCATTGACTCAGAGACGGTGTACTTCAAATAGATATTCATACCGTTATTTGCAGCCTGAATAGCCTGGAAGGTGTTAGCAGGTACGGTACAGTCTGCATCTAAGTATGCTGTATAGCTACAATATTTACGCTTCAGCGCCTCAGGAACATGGTCGGCAGGGTTATCTGACAACCTTGCATCACTCCACTTCATGGTAGTAGAGAGATTCTTTGGCGTTCCATCAACCGCACCATGAGTCTTAATGTGAACGGTATATGTTTTTATCTCATAGAAGTTTGTAGGATAGGCAGAACTTAATGACTGGAGTCTGAAGTATGGCTGGCTTCGTCCTCCGCCATCGTTGTCATAGTTGTCATAGTAAGAGTAGTATTTACCACCGCTTGGTTGCTCTTGCTTGTTATTTTGGTTCAGCTTACTTCCAACGAACATATATCCGCCTTTGTTGTTAGGCAACAGGGCAAAGGTGCTCAATGTTGGCGACTCATATCTGTAGAAACCTACCCAGCTTTCTGCTCGCTCTGATTCTGATTTGCTCCAATACAAATCATGACATTCTTTATATTTTGCATCAGTCCAGTCTTTCTCAGAGCTACAGCCTGAAAGAATTTTGTAGTGCTTGTTATTACTTGCATCAAACCACAAGGATCCAGCACCAATCTTAGACATAATACTAGAACCTGCGTACGGCTTGATAGTGCCACCACCATCTACATTGGTTATTTTATCAGTTATATGCAACTGGTCACCACTATATGAGGTCAGGATGGTGATGTTATATGGGTCGTTACCCTCAAACTTAAATCCTGCGAAAAGTCCATGAGGTCCCCATTTACTATATTTCCAACCGAGTTGGTTAGATGCAGTGCCATCTTGTGGCTTGACAAACTCATCACTTGCCAGATCTTCTCCTGACAGGCCTGCACTGTTAGCGTTTGCAACACGGTTGTTACGGCTGCGGTTGTAGCACATGAACTTCTCTACTCCGTTTGTAAAGCCAACGTTATAGGCTGTTCCTCCATCAAGTTTCAATATGTTATTTTCCGCACCATTACCCTTGTAGTCGTAAGTTACGTAGATGTCGGTATAGCTACCTACATCGGCTCCTACAGTAAGCGGATTATCCAGATTCTGATACTTATTTCCTGCTGAGCACTGAATAATGTTGTACTTAACATCTATAATTTTCGTTCCTGCGTGAACATCATAGAGCGACGCATAGGTTGATGCGGCGCTTCCCCAATACTGGAAGTTCTCTGCGAGTGGACTCTTGAACTGGCCAGGCAGTCCGATAGTGGTTTCGTTACTCTCGCATAGCAGTGCTTCAACGCGGATATCAGACCATTTATTACCATCGCCATTCCAATGAGCCACGCTAAACGGCAGAGTAAGGATATGATACCTCACCGCTGAAACACTATTCACCATGCCTCCTACAAGGAAGAGGAGAACTGTAAATACTAATGTCTGTATGTGTTGTTTAATGTTCATATACGTCAGTTTGTTTTGTTGCTCTTTTTTCATAGTGTTTACCATTGTTCAGCCCATTTGTCAGTGTCAACTATGAGTATCTCTGGGGTGAATGTAAGTGAGAATTTATATACATAACCTGCTTCCCAGTTCATCAAGTCTTTTTCGTACTTTATAGTAGCAGACATATTCATAGGAGTGGTGCTAATACTACTACGAATAACGTTGACTGTGATTTTAAACTCCGTTGATTGGTAGTTGTTTGGAATAACTAAGAAAGGGGTGTTGAGAGAAGCTACGATGCTTCCTTCACTACCAGTAAATGACGACCATTCCCACTTGCCGTTTGTGTTGTTATAGGTGCATGTGCCACCAGTCTTGAAAACATTGGCTGGGGTTGATGGCGCAATGGTTATTGAATTTATGGTTATACCATCGCTTGCAGGATTGGTAAGTTCAAACAGAAGTTTGGCAAATATATGCTGAAACGTCATTCTTACACCTTCGCTGCTGTTAGCCTTAGTCTTATCAGTTGCCAATGCGCAAATGAACTCCTTAAGGGTCTTCTGATCTTCAGTTGTGGTGGGCAAGCCTGTGCACACAAACTGTGGCTGGCGTGCTGTGCTGTAGCTTATGTTGCTTATGTAAGTAGGCGCCGTTGCTGGCATATAAGCAAAGAAGTCGAGACCGCTTGCGCCTGGCCAGTAACGATTCTGAGCAAACTGCCACTTGCTTATTCCTGAGTTCCACGAAACGGTGGTAGGCTCAATGAAAGCCGTGGTAGTGGTAGCATTGTAGGCTGTGCAAGTGAAACTTTCCAAATTAGAATCGTCATAAATTGTAGCCTTGCTGCTAAAGTTACTTACGTTTGTGTTGAAAGTAATGTTGTTACTGTTCCCGTTAACGTTCCCGTTCCCGTTAAAATCATCACCAGAGCAGCCTGCCAGCAAAGAGGTTGCAGCCAGGAGGGTGAACGCCATTTTGTATGTTGATATTTTTCTCATAATCCGTATGTGATTTCTATACAAGTCGTAAAATTACGAAATTTGAAAAAATCTTCGCGTACATTATAATAACTATCAACTCCGTGTTAAGTTTTTTTAAGAAGCAGCGTGCTCGAAAACAGCCCGCTTAACATTTATTATGTTTTTTTGATGTGTTCTTTTTGCATTCTGCACACCATTTTTTTGTGGTCGAGAACCACTTTTTGCAGAGGCATTACCTCTGCATGCAGAAGCATTACCTCTGCAGCTAAAAGCATTACTTCTATCTCTAAAAGCATTACTTTTAGCGCTAAAAGCATTGCTTTTATATATGACGACAACTAAGACAAATTAAGTTTTGGTATTTTGGCAAATCTGCCAAAATTTAATAATTTTCGTGGAATACCCCCTAACCCCACTTATTCCTTCTAATCCCGCATAAACACTGGGCTCAAGCAGGTGGGGTCAAACTTACTCTACCTCACTTCCAACCTCACTTCCAACCCCACCTATCCCGATTTTCTATTCCCTCCATCTTGTTGGGTCACAGGTGGGGTAAAAAGTGGGGTTCAACCATTTCTACCCCACTTGCCTCAGCCCAGTATCCATGCGCCTTCCGAGCCCATAAGTGAGTAAGTGAGGTAGAAATGAAAAATTCTTCTTTTTTGCTTTACAAAAACATCAATAACCCCTGACAAGGGCATAAGTCTTTATAGACTTTCTTCAGCACTTCAAGGGATATGTTCTTTATGTGCAAGCACCTAAGCCCATATCACTTGCAGTCCTGCACCTGCCTAAAGTCAGGTTGTGCCCTTGCCAGGCAAAAACAACGGCTTTTAATAAGCCTGAAAAACAGATATTACCGATTACTGCATGTTAACATATTCGATTCTTACAACAATAAACATGCCTAATACAACGTTTTTGCTAAAAAAAACTTTGTTGTTTATGAGTTACAATATTGTTAAACTGTCCGACATAAATCCACCACTCGTTACTGAGCTCAGAAATCATTGCTATACCTTAATTGGAATGTGCCAGCAGGTGCACAGAGAACTCGGACCTTTCCTTAACGAATACATGTATCAGGAAGCGTTGGATATATTACTGGAAGAGAACAACATAAATAGGGTAAGGGAATACTATTTCAGCGTAGCATTTCATGGAAGGCAGATAAAACATAAGCATTACGTTGATTTTTTAGTAAACAACGATGTACTGGTTGAATGTAAGGCTGTTGACTGTCTGGGAAGCGCACAGCGCCAGCAGTTATGGAACTATATGAGACTGACAAAGATAAGTATCGGTATCTTATACAACTTTGCCCCTGTACACGACCAATGTGAACGTTACTATTTGGATAATAAGACAGGTAATATGTATGCCTTCTGAGCAAACGGCTGTTTTTATTGTTTTTGCCTGACAAGGGCACAACCTGACGTTAGGAAGGTGCAGGACTGCAAGATATATGAGCTTAGGAGCTTGCTCATAAAGAACATATAACTTAAAGTGCTGCGAAAGTCTAGCAAAGACTTATGCCCTTGTCAGGGGTTATTAATGTTTTTGTTAGAGATAGAAGAAAAATAAAAGGAAGACGATCAGTTGTTGTCTGATGGTCTTCCCTTTATGCCGTAAAGATTGCAATGCATCTTTCGCGACTTTCCGTCGGCTTCGCAGCTCTCGGAGGTTGTTTTAATTTGTTAGATTGTTAGGATATTTTAAAGCATAGAAAATTATATCTCATTTAATTTGCCAGTTTGTCAAGCTGGATGATGGTGTCACCCTTTGCCACAGCATTCTTGTCTTTCTGTATCTGCTGCAACTGCTCTAATGAGCGGGCGAGACTCTCCTGCTGTTCTGCCTCTGACTGGTAGTAAGGCATCTGGGCTGCCTGACCGATAGAGAGGACGATGGCGACACAAGCGGCTGCCTTGTAGAGTGGGCGAAGCCTTCTGCTGAGCGATACCTTACGTGCCATAACGTGCTTCGTTTCCTTATACTCCTCTGCGCCGATGGCGTTGAGGATGCGCTGGTCGAAGTCAGCACCGAGGCTCTCGGCATTCTTGCCGAATGACTGGCTGTTGAACAGTTCGCGATAGCTCAACAGATGTACTGGCACGTTCTCCTGCGCAAAGAATGAGCGGAGAATCTGCTCCTCTTCGAGTGTGGTCTGACACTCGAAGTACTTGTCGAGCAACTGTTCTATGTATTGATAGTTCATCATTGTTTAACTGGAACGTTAACGGGAACGGGAACTTTCCCTCGTTCAAAATATTGACGGATGGGGAAGGGGAAAAGTTACAGAAGATGATGTTAAAAGAAGTTAACGGCTCTGTTGTTTTAGAACAAAAACATTAATAACCCCTGACAAGGGCATAAGTCTTTTCAGACTTTCCAGCACTTTAAGTTATATGTTCTTTACGAGCAAGCTCCTAAGCCCATATACCTTGCAGTCCTGCACCTTCCTAATGTCAGGTTATGCCCTTGTCAGGCAAAAACAATAAAAACCATTACTCGCGAGCGAGTACGAAACGTGGCTATGCCACTACGAAAACGAAAACTATGGTCAAGGGGTGTTCCCGTTAACGTTAAAGTTTACGTTACTCGCGTTGCGAGTTCTGTTTTTCAGGCTTTGTAGAAAGCCGATGTTTTTGCTTTTTGAAAGTTATGACATCCATTAGATGATACATGGTGTTGGAGAGAATATGATGTAAGTTCATCTTACAATCAGATTCTTGACAACATCAGGACAAGGCACGTAGTGCTAAACTTTCAAAAAGGGTTATTCTTGGTTTTTGTTAAATTATGAACACGGTTTTATGCAAGTCGGTGCATATGTCTCTAAATGAGTTTGGATTTAACACTCTGCCTGGCGCGGAAGATGTTGACCTTTACTTGGTCTTCGGTTATTTCCATGATATTAGAGATTTCCTTATAGGAGAGACCTTCGAAGTCGCGGAGCTGCATGGCGACACGTTGCTTCTCGGGCAACTGTTCCATAGCCTGACGGATGGTGCTGATGCGTTCCTCATGTTCTATGGTGCTCTCGACGGAAGAGGAGCTAAAAAAGTCCATTCCATCGATATTTTCGCTCTGGTTGACCTTCATGCGCTGACGGTCGAGGGCGAGGTTACGAGCCATACGGAGAGCGTATGCTTCAAGGTTGTCGATAGCGTCGAGCTTCTCGCCCATTTTCCATAGTTTTATGATGGTATCTTGCACAACATCCTCCGCCTCCTGACTGTTGAGGGTAATCCTCAGTGCCAGGCGGTACATCACATTCTTGAGAGACAGTATGTTATCTAAATTGAAAATTGAGAATTGAAAATTGAGAATTATGAATTGTGAATTATGAACTGTGAACTATCATTGTTCCTTCGTTTTCCTTATTTATGTTTGTGGCGAGGGTGATAACTACTTTCTTGACACCAGCGTCAACAGCTTCGAGGGCATTCTCTACCTTAGGCATCATACCGCCAGAGATTATGCCGTCGACAACATACTGACGGTAGGAGTCGTGGGTGATGATAGGTATCACGCTGTCGTCATCGTCAGGATTGCTGAGCACACCTTTCTTTTCGAAGGAGAAGATAAGGGTTACGTCGAAGTGCTTGGCGAGAGCCTTTGCTACGGTGCTTGCCATAGTGTCGGCATTGGTGTTGAGTATGTTGCCCTTGCCGTCGTGGGTGAGGGGAGCAACGACAGGAGTGACACCACTGTTGAGCAGCTGTGCCAGACGGTCGCCGTCAGCATAATCAACATCGCCCACATAGCCGAAATCGACCATTTGATCGGTGCCATCGTCTATCTTCATCTTCTTCAGCGGACGTTTGTGAGAACGAATAACGTCCATATCGGCACCAGTCAGTCCGAGTGCGTTGACACCCTTTGCCTGCAACTGTGCCACGAGGTTCTTGTTTACCAGTCCGCCATACACCATAGTGACTACGGAGAGCATCTCGCCATCAGTGATTCGGCGTCCACCAACCATGTGGCTCTCTATGCCAAGTTGTGCCGCTACCTTAGTAGCACGGCGTCCACCACCATGCACCAGTATCTTCTTGCCTGGGATAGAGGCGAAATTTGAGAGCAACTGGGCGAGCTGTTCGGGGTCTTCAACCACAGCGCCGCCAACCTTGATTACAGAGACCCCCTCCTTGCCCTTTGGGCATCCCTCCCCGAGGGTAGGGGTGGAATTACTATTTGCTAATGATTTCGTTTCTGTAGTATTCATATTCTTCTTATTTATAGTTTTTTGTGTCATTTCCCTTCCCCTCGGGGGAGGGTCTGGGCGAGGGGTCTTAGTATATTTTTCAACTCCTCTACAGTATCAGCCCTGAGCATCTTTATGCGAGTGGGTTTGAAGTCGGGTATTCCCTTGAAGATAGGGGTAGAGGCGAGGTGGCGACGGGTGTGGAGGATAGCCTTATGCTCATCACCTATATAGTCGATATTGAGTTGCAGAAGCTCCAACAAAATATCGATTTTATCGGCATTATTGAGGGCTTCGCTCGCCTCGCGAGAGAATATCCAGGGTTGTCCGAAAGTAGCTCTGCCAATCATCACGGCATCTACGCCATAGGTGTCGAAGGCACGGTCGGCATCATCGAGCGACTTGATGTCGCCATTGCCTATTATAGGTATCTTGATGGAAGGATTATCTTTCACTGCCTTGATGAGGGTCCAGTCGGCTTCGCCAGTGTACATTTGTGCTCGCGTTCTGCCATGAATGGTGAGAGCCTGAATGCCACAGTCCTGTAAGTGAAGAGCCAAATCGACCCCCTCCCAACCTCCCCGAGGGGAGGAGATTGTTGACAGTTTATTGCCAAAGACATAGTTGTCGGAGTTCCACCCCAACCTTGTCTTTACGGTGACAGGGGTGTTGACAGCCTTTACCACAGCCTCAGTCATTTCGAGCATCAGGGGAATGTTCTGCAACATACCAGCGCCAGCGCCCTTGCCAGCCACTTTCTTCACGGGACAACCGAAGTTGAGGTCTATCACATCGGGATGAGCCTCAGCCTCCACTATGCGAGCAGCCTCCACCACTGCATCGGTGGTGCGACCGTATATCTGTATGCCGACAGGACGCTCGTCATCGCTGATGGTGAGTTTTCTCACCGTAGCCTTGATGGAACGGACAAGAGCCTCAGCAGCCACGAATTCGGTATATACCATAGACGCTCCGTAACGCTTGCAGAGCTTACGGAAACCAATGTCTGTCACGTCTTCCATAGGGGCAAGAAACAACGGACGATTGCCTAAATCTATGTTGCCAATCTTCATATTTGACTACAAAGATACAAAAAAATGAAGAATGAAGAGTGAAGAATGAAGAATTTTTCGTAATTTTGCATAGAATTTAGAGAATTAAGTTTTCTCAAGTCCAACTTGAGAGGAGTTAAAGGAGTTAAAAGGAGGACTCCGAGTTCTACTCGCCTGAAGAGCTTCGCTCGAAGAATCGCTCGTTGAACTCGCTAAGGAGTTAAAGGACAAAACCAGAATAAAACGATATAATTAATGAAAAAGATTTACAACTATCTGTTTGTGGGCATAGTAGCGATGCTCTCGATGACACTTTCTTCATGTAATGACGATAACATAGCAGGAACTCTTGACGGCGTATGGGAAGGTGAGGTTTCACAAAATTACTCATGGCGCTGGACGGACTATACCAGATACCAGTATGTGGATATGGAGTTTATAACAGATCCTTACAGATATGCTCAGGGCTATGGCTATGAGTATGACTATTACAGAGATGGTTATGAGAGGGTTCGTTTTACTTTTGAGGTAAGAAAAGAGGATATCTACATCAATTATGCAGATGGTGCTCGTGTTTGTATCCCCAGACGTTACTATACCCTGACTGATAATAGATTCTCGGGAGAGTTTAGGGATTACTATACAGGTGCTTATTTGGGCAACTTCTCTTTTGTTAAGTATGCTAACCATCGCTATGACAGGTACGGAAGCTATTATCTATATTCAAAGGATATAGACTTTACGGACGAAAATCCAACCGCAAGCAAGGCAGAGGAGGGAGAGAAGAAGTAAATAATGGCTGAGAAGAATGAATTTGTGAGGAAGGTGGCGGAGCAGAAGTACGAGTATGGCTTCACCACTGACGTTCACACAGACATAATACCCGTAGGACTGACGGAAGATGTAGTCAGGCTCATTTCAGAAAAGAAAGGTGAGCCCGACTGGATGTTGGAGTTCCGTCTGAAGGCGTTCCGTCACTGGCAGACGATGGCACAGCCGACATGGGGACACGTCAACGTGCCACCGATAGACTACCAGGCGATATCATACTACGCCGATCCGATGGCAAAGAAAAGGAACCCTAACCTGACGGAAGACGGCAAGATAGACCCAGAACTGGAGAAGACATTCGACAAACTTGGCATACCATTAGAGGAAAGACTGGCGCTGAGCGGCGTTGCCGTGGATGCCATCATGGACTCGGTGAGCGTGAAGACCACCTATAAGGACAAACTGAAGGAGATGGGCATCATCTTCATGTCGATAGGTGAGGCGATAAAGGAACACCCAGACCTGATAAAGGAATACCTGGGCAGTGTGGTGCCATACAGAGACAACTTCTTTGCGGCACTGAACTCAGCAGTATTCTCTGACGGTTCGTTCGTTTATATACCTAAGGGCGTGAGATGTCCGATGGAACTGTCATCATATTTCCGCATCAACGCAGCAGGAACGGGACAGTTTGAGAGGACACTGATAATAGCCGACGACGACTCATACGTGTCATACCTCGAGGGATGTACGGCACCGATGCGTGACGAGAACCAACTGCATGCCGCCATAGTGGAGATAATAGTGAAGGACAGGGCAGAGGTGAAATATTCTACCGTGCAGAACTGGTATCCTGGCGACGAGCACGGCAAGGGTGGTGTGCTGAATCTCGTAACAAAGCGCGGCGACCTGCGCGGAGTGTCAAGCAAACTGTCGTGGACACAGGTGGAGACGGGTTCGGCGATAACATGGAAATACCCTTCATGTGTGCTTCGCGGCGATAACTCGGTAGCGGAGTTCTACAGCGTGGCTGTGACCAACAACTACCAGGAGGCTGACACAGGTACGAAGATGATACACATGGGCAAGAATACCAAATCGACCATCATATCAAAGGGTATCTCTGCAGGACACTCGCAGAACTCTTACCGCGGACTGGTAAGGGCGACATCGAAGGCGGACGGAGCGAGAAACTACTCATCGTGTGACTCGCTGCTGTTGGGTAGCCAGTGTGGTGCGCACACCTTCCCATATATGGATATACACAACAATACGGCAGTGGTGGAGCACGAGGCTACGACATCGAAGATAAGCGAAGAACAGCTGCTATACTGCAACCAGCGAGGCATATCAACAGAAGAAGCCGTAGGACTGATAGTGAACGGCTATGCCAAGGAGGTGTTGCAGAAACTGCCGATGGAGTTTGCTGTGGAGGCACAGAAGCTGCTCAGCGTGAGTCTGGAAGGAAGCGTAGGATAATTAATTAGGAATTAGAAATTAGGAATTAGAAATTAGGAATTAGGGTCACTATATTATGCTTGAAATAAGAAACCTGCATGCCAGGGTAGAAGAAAAGGAAATACTGAAGGGCGTAAACCTCACCATCGGAGATGGCGAGATACATGCGCTGATGGGTACTAACGGTGCCGGAAAGTCAACACTGAGCAACGTCATAGTGGGTAACCCACGCTATGAGGTGACGGAAGGCGAGATAATATTCAACGGACAGAACCTGCTGGAGATGACAGCCGATGAGCGTGCCAACGCGGGCATATTCATGTCGTTCCAGATGCCAGTGGAGATACCAGGAGTGTCAATGACCAACTTCATGAAGGCTGCCGTGAACGCCAGACGTAAGGCGAGGGGCGAGGAGCCTATGAAGGCTGGCGACTTCATCAAGATGATGAAAGAGAAGCGCGAACTGGTGGAGATAGACCAGAAACTGATAAAGCGTTCGGTGAACGAAGGATTCTCGGGCGGCGAGAAGAAACGTAACGAGATATTCCAGATGGCTATGCTGGAACCAACCTTCTGCATACTTGACGAGACAGACTCAGGTCTGGACGTTGATGCACTGCGCATAGTGGCTACAGGCTTTAACAAACTGCGCACTGAGAAGACCTCGGCAATGGTGATAACCCACTACCAGCGTCTGCTGGACTATATAAAGCCCGACATAGTACATGTGCTCATAGACGGCAAGATAGTGAAGACTGGCGGTCCTGAACTGGCAGTGAAGATAGAGAACGAGGGTTTTGACTTTGTAATGCAGAATGCATAATTAATGAATCAATACGTAGAATTATATAACGAGATAAAGGACCAGTTGGACAGGCAGTCGTGCAGTGCACTCAACGCACAGCGCGAGGAGGCAATGAAGCAGTTTGAGGCTATGGGATTCCCTACGAGGAAGGTGGAGAGATACCGCTATACCGACGTGGAGGCAGCCTTTGCTCCCAACTACGGACTGAGTCTCGCCCCATACACCATAAAGGATGTGCAGTATGTGTATGCTGCCAAGGAAGCGCCGATAGATATCGTACCATATTATAATAAGGTTGCCGACAGCAAAGGCGATGCCCTGACAGCCCTGAATACGGCATTAGCGCATGATGCACTCGTGATATATGTGCCAAAGGGCAAGAGGGCTGAGACCCCGATACGCATCGAGAACATACTCAGTGGCGAACAAGATACTATGGTGGTGCGCCGTGTGCTGATAGTGATGGAAGAGCTGAGTGAGGCGACAATATTCTTTGTGGACCACGTGAAGAGCGACAAGGCTTTCCTCACATCGCAGGTGATAGAGGTGGTATGCAAAGAGGGTTCGCACCTGGACCTGTATGAGATGGAGGAGACCAGCAGCAAATGTAACCGTTTCAGCAACCTCTATATAAAGACTGAGCGCGATGCTGTGGTGCGCCATAACAACCTGACGATATCAAACGGTGTGACGCGCAACGGCATCGATGTGTATATGCAAGGCAAGGGTTCGGAGGTGACTCTGAACGGTGCCGTGATAGCCGACAGAGAGCAGCACGTAGATAACAACACTGTGATAGAGCACCAGGTGGAGCAGTGTCAGAGCAACGAGCTGTATAAATACGTGCTCGACGACAAGGCGGTGTGTGCCTTTGCAGGTAAGATACTGGTGAAGGAGGGGGCACAGCAGACCTACTCGCAGGAGACGAACAACAACATGGTGGCAAGCAACGACGCGAGGATGTACACCCAGCCGATGCTTGAGATATATGCTGACGACGTGAAGTGTGCGCACGGCTCTACCGTCGGTGTGATGGACGAGGCGGCACTGTTCTATATGATGCAGCGAGGCATATCAAAGGATGAGGCTAAGACACTGCTGAAGAATGCCTTTATCTCGCAGGTGATAGACGAGATGAAGTGGCAGGCTTTCCGCGACCGTCTGCACATACTCATAGACAAGCGTCTGAGTAAGGAAGAGCGTTGTGGCACATGTAAGATATGTAAATGATGAACCGTAAGGATTTCCCTATATTACAACGTAAGATATACGACAAGTACCCACTGGTGTATCTGGACAACGGAGCGACGACGCAAAAGCCGCTCTGCGTGCTCGACGGTATGCGTGAGGAGTACCTCAACGTGAATGCTAACGTGCATCGCGGTGTGCACTACCTGTCGCAACAGGCTACCGACCTGCACGAGGAGGCGAGAGAGAAGGTAAGGCAGTTTATCAATGCCGAGAAGACCTCAGAGATAGTCTTCACCCGAGGCACCACAGAGGCTGTGAACCTTGTGGCATCAAGTTTTGTGGAGGCTTACATGAAGGCTGGCGACGAGGTTATCATATCAACCATGGAGCACCACTCCAACATAGTGCCCTGGCAGTTGCAGGCAGAGAAGAAGGGTATAGTGGTGAAGGTGATACCGATGAGCGACGACGGCATACTCGATCTGGAAGCATACAAGACGCTCTTCAGCGAGAAGACCAAGTTGGTTAGCGTGACCCACGTTAGTAATGTACTGGGTACGGTGAACCCCGTGAAGGAAATAATAAAGACTGCCCATGAGCATGAGGTGCCTTGTATGATAGACGGTGCGCAGTCGGCACCCCACATGGCAATCGACGTGCAGGATATGGACTGCGACTTCTACGCCTTCTCAGGACATAAGATGTATGGACCTACTGGCATAGGAGTGCTCTACGGCAAAGAGAAATATCTGGAACAGATGCCACCATATCAGGGAGGTGGTGACATGATAGGTACGGTGACATTCGAAAAGACAACCTATGCCGCCCTGCCGTATAAGTTTGAGGCTGGCACACCAGACTATATAGCCACTCACGGACTGGCAATAGCCATTGACTATATGCTCAATATAGGTATGGACAAGATAGAGGAGCATGAGAGGGAGCTGACCCGCTACGCCTTAGAACAGATGCAGACCATAGAGGGGATGCACATATTCGGTCCGCTCGACGCCACAAAGCGCGACGCGGTGATAAGTTTCCTCGTGGGCGATATTCACCACCTCGATATGGGAACACTGCTCGATCGCTTAGGCATAGCTGTGAGAACTGGTCACCACTGCGCCGAACCGCTGATGCGCCGTTTAGGTATCAATGGTACTGTGCGCGCTTCCTTCGGGCTGTATAACACCAAGGAGGAGATTGATGTCTTGGTCAGCGGCATAAAGAGAGTAAGCACTATGTTTTGACCCCCTAATTATCAATTGTCAATTATCAATTATCAATTGAAGAAGACTTCTATCATAGAGATGAACCGCCTCAGTGTGGAGGAATTTCACGAGGCGGAGAAGATGCCACTCATCGTGGTGCTCGACGATGTACGTTCCCTATACAATGTGGGGAGCGTGTTTCGTACGTCGGATGCCTTCAGGGTTGAGGCTATAGACCTGTGTGGCATTACTGCAACGCCAGACGAGGTGCGTGATGAGGATGGCACTCTGGTGCGCGACTGCACTCTGAAGGCTTCGCAAGAGATACACAAGACGGCATTAGGGGCAGAGGAGAGTGTGGCATGGCGATACTATAAGACTGCTGCTGAGGCTGTGGCTTCATTGAAGGCTGATGGCTATACGGTACTTGCCGTAGAACAGTGTCACGGTTCTACGATGCTTAATGACTTCAAACCTGCATTTGGGAATAAAAAGAAGTACGCCGTAGTCCTCGGCAATGAGGTCAAAGGCGTACATCAAGAGGTGGTTGATATGTGTGACGGATGTTTGGAAATACCTCAGTATGGTACCAAACATTCACTCAACGTTTCTGTTACGGCAGGAATAGTTATCTGGCATTTTGCCAGCTCTAACCTCTAAACCCTTAACTCTCAACTTATTCCAAATAAGTATATCCGTAGAGTCCTGAGCGGTAGTTGGAAAGGAATTCCTTTCCCTCCTCAAGACTGATTTTTCCCTGTTTTACTGATTTCGTTACCCAGATTTCGAGCTGGCGCACCAGTTTTTTGGGGTTGTACTGCACGTAGTCGAGCACTTCTTCTACGGTTTCACCGTCAAAAACCTGGTCTATGTGGTATGTGCCATCCTTCATTGAGATGTGCACAGCATTGGTGTCGCCGAAGAGGTTGTGCATATCGCCAAGTATCTCCTGATAAGCACCCACGAGGAAGATACCGAGGTAGTAAGGTTCCTTAGACTTGCGCAGGTCGTGAACGGGCAGTGTGGATGAAAGGTGAGAACCCGTTACGAAGTGGGTCATCTTGCCATCGCTGTCGCAGGTGATATCCTGCAAGGTAGCCTGACGGGTTGGACGCTCGTCAAGTCGCTGCAGGGGTACCACAGGGAAGAGCTGGTCGATAGCCCATGCGTCAGGGAGTGACTGGAACAGCGAGAAGTTGCAGAAATACTTGTCGGCAAGGAGTTTGTCGATGCCACGCAACTCTTCAGGCACGTGTTTCAGCTGTTTGGTGAGCGAAAGCACCTCACGGCAAACGCTCCAATACATAGACTCAATCTCGGCACGGGTCTTCAAATCTACCATACCCATAGAGAAAAGGCTGAGAGCCTCATCACGTATCTGTTCGGCATCATGCCAGTCTTCGAGCATGGAACGTGTGTCGATGTTACACCATATATCATAGAGTTCCTTCACTAGCTGGTGGTCGGTATCCTTTGCCTCAAACTCCTCTGGCATCTCAGGCAGCGATGCTGTTTCAAGCACGTCGATAACCAGCACCGAGTGGTGGGCACTGAGCGAACGGCCAGACTCTGTTATGAGATTAGGGTGGGGGATTTCGTTCTTGTCGGCTGCATCGATGAAGGTGTACATCACGTCGTTTACGTACTCCTGAATGCTGTAGTTGACACTCGACTCAGAGTTGCTGCTACGAGTGCCGTCGTAGTCCACACCCAGTCCACCGCCACAATCGACGTACTCCACGTTGTAGCCAGCCTTGCGCAGGTTGATATAGAACTGTGCTGCCTCTCTCACGGCAGTCTGTATGCGACGAATCTTGGTTATCTGCGAACCGATGTGGAAGTGTATGAGTTTCATGCAGTCGTGCATGCCATACTCGTCAAGACGTTTCAGAGCTTGCAAGAGTTCTGAGGCTGTAAGACCGAACTTGGATGCGTCGCCACCGCTCTCTTCCCACTTGCCAGAACCCGAAGCGGCGAGTTTGATGCGTACACCGAGGTTTGGCATCACACCAAGTTTCTTGGCAGCCTTGGCTATAGTGTCTATCTCGTTGAGTTTCTCTACTACGATAAAGATGCGCTTGCCCATCTTCTGTGCCAAGAGGGCGAGTTCGATGTATGCCTGATCCTTGTATCCGTTGCAGATAATGAGCGCGTCGCTCTGACACTGTACGGCTATCACAGCATGGAGTTCGGGTTTGGAACCAGCCTCCAGTCCGAGGTTGAACTTACGTCCGTGAGAGATAATCTCCTCTACCACGGGCTGCATCTGGTTTACCTTGATGGGGTACATCACGAAACTCTCACCCTTGTAGCCGTATTCCTCTGCTGCCTTCTTAAAACAAGAGGCAGTTTTCTCGATACGGTTGTCCAGGATGTCAGGAAAACGTAGCAGCACGGGGGTAGAGATGTCACGCAACTGCAGTTCGTCGATTATCTCACGAAGGTCTGCCTGTGCACCGTCCTTCAGTGGAGAGACATAGATATGTCCCTTCTCGTTGATGCCGAAGTAGGATGTTCCCCAACCGTTTATGTTATACAACTCCTTAGAGTCTTCTATAGTCCATCTTTTCATATAACGATAACCTATCAATTATCAATTGTCAATTATCAATTGTCAATTATCAATTATCAATTATCAATTATCAACCCCCAACTCTTTCTTAACCTTAGCGATGGTTTCGGATATTTTGTCCTCATCCTCCATGCAGGGGATATTTACTATATGTGTAGCTTTCATGTAGAATTCCTCGCGTTTGGCAAGCTGTTCCCTGATGAAGGCGAGCAGTTCGTCGTCACTCTTTCCTAACAGAAGCGGTCTGACACCCTTGCCCATCTTCAGGTGACGAAACAGTATCTCTGGTGTTCCACGCAGATAGACCACATCGCCTTGCGCATTGAGGTAGTCCATATTGTCATAGAAGCAAGGTGTACCTCCTCCGCATGAAATCACGACGTTTTCAAATTCAGCCACCTCGTGCAGCATATTGCGCTCTATTTTGCGGAAACCCTCTTCGCCTCTCTCATCAAAAATCTGCTTGACCTTCTTGCGCATTCGGGTCTCTATGTACCAGTCAAGATCATAAAAGGGCACGCCAAGACTTTTGGCGAGATCTTTTCCCACCGTGGTCTTGCCCGCGCCCATATATCCTATCAGTATGATGCGAATCATCAGTCCTTGCTTTTGTTGATGATTGCCATACATTCTTCGTATGTCATAGCATCAACCTTATCGTGCATCGACTTAGGCAGACGGTAGTTCTTGCCGTCGTATGCCAGATAAGGACCATAGCGTCCGTTCATCACCTCGAGTTTTGCATCCTCGGCAAATG
>Ga0326511_10000912_pt1 | contig 25291 bp, 13 predicted proteins | sample 0_2496_0518_D_FD_203701 | JGI IMG/M metagenome (GOLD analysis project Ga0326511, IMG submission 203701) | Bovine rumen microbial communities from UC Davis, California, United States - 0_2496_0518 | ecosystem: Host-associated > Mammals > Digestive system > Stomach > Rumen | place: USA...
AAGACCTAATCCTATATCTCCAAAAGAGTCGATGGATCTTTCACCAAACTTAATTAATCGTTTATCATTAAATTTACGGTTAAGGTCGGCTTTAATAACCGCATGAGATATGTTCTCAAAGAACTTCTTAAAATCAAACAGCAAAATATAACCTTCATTTCCATGCCTACGAAAATGCCATTGAAGGTCTTTTGTCATTTTTTTAATTGCATAATCATAACCTTTACCTACTCGTGAGGCACAGTTAGCATCAATAAAGGAACGAGTGATAACTGGAACTAAAGCATAATGGGCAAAGCACCTGTTAACAACTCTATCTTTGAAGCGTATACTCATGATATGTCTTGCTACTCCACGCTCAAATAAATCGAATTCGACATATTTGGGCATTTTGTAAATATCATTTAAAAGTTGTTTGTAGCTTCGATAAACATTAACTGGCGCCATAGAAATATAAGTTTGCACACTTCTCTTCCAAGAAACCCCCGATCGACAAACTCTATATGACTCGTAGAGGTGTTTAAAACTGAATACAGACTCATAGTTATCGCTGTTTTTAATTTTTCTTTCTCTTTGTTTACGACGTTTCTCACATCGTCGTTGGTATCTTGCTTCTCGTCTTTCTTGACTCGTCATCGAAAAGGAATCTCCCTTCCACGCACTGCTGTCGAATGGTTACATATAGCAGCATAGGGCGGCGGTGTCTCTCAACCGTTTGTTATAGTATGAAACAGAACATCACCATTAAGCTCTGCCATGCAAGAAGCGTCCACTATAGCCCGTCGTATCTATATTTACCTATGAGGATGGTCAAATTCTCCTTATCTCTATCCTTGAACTGATTTCACTCACTGTTACTCCGTCCGTCAAGAGATGAGCCAAAACGCACTCCATTAGCATTGTTCGAGTTATTGTTGTTGCCGTTGCCGTTGTTATTGACATTAGCCCAGTTAGTGGCGTTCGTCGCCCAAGCAACCGTTTGTAGAATTTAACCAAATATAATTACGGTAAATTTTTATACCGTTCTCTGTCTTTCTGGATTACTCCATTAATAAGTCGCAAAACGTCATAGCACAGACCAGACCAATACTGAAAAGTATCATAATCAAGAGTCGGTATAACTTCTTTAGCAACTTCTAATTCGGAAATCATGTCTTTTATAGCTCCACGAGCTTCAAGCATTAGTTTCCTTCTATCCCGAGCTTCCTCTTTATCTAATGGGTACCGACTATTAGCATCTATTAAAGTATGATGAACTTTCTGAGCAAGATTAGCTAATGGTATCCCCTCATAAAAAGTGTAGCTCTTCTTAAAGTGGGAGCATTTCTTTTTAGTGTATATTTCCAGTTTTCGTGAATATGTAATAAAATCCATTTCGGATTTAGAACGGTCCCATGCCGGTACACTCAAAGTAAAACACTCCTTAAAATAAAATAACCCCGTACCCGCCCCCTTAATGGGGGCAGATATAGGGATTTAATGATTATGAATATAAGCCAAAACGCACTCCACGAGCATTGCCCGAGCCATAGCCGGTGCCGTCGCCGGCGCGATTGACAGTAGCCCAGCGAGCGGCGCCCGCCGCCCAAGGTGAGCTTGTCCAATACCAGTCAGCGCTTCCTTCGCCATTATAGCGCTTAGCAATCTTCGACGCTGCGCTTGTAAATATCGGCAAAGTTTTGTTGGTGGCTTCGGGGTCGACTTCGTTCTTGTACGGCGCATTGCCTGTTTCAAATCCATACTCGCAATAAGCATACAGACAAATATGCCTATTCCAAGTCCTGATAACATCGGAAGTCTCGCCGATAGAACCTCTCTTTTGAACCTCTTCAAAGAAAATATGACACCAACGAGGCAAGTTAGACCATACGGTATTCTCAAGATAGTTGTCCATCGAGGAAGCACCATAACCGCCTGAGTTACCCAAGCCGCCGGCACCTGCTGTACCCGAGTTAGACGAGTTCATAACATGACCAGCATTCATCAAGCCGACCATAATCCAGCAAGTGTTAGCAAAGTTGACACCATCTGCAAGACGCATATGCGGGGCTGTTTCACCAACCTGCATTACGATACTGGAATCGGCAAAAGCGTTCGTGTTAGGAACGATCTTGATGCGATCCCAGAGTTTGAAATATAATGACGGGTCTTCTGCAAGAAGCTTGATACCCAGCATCTGAGCCAGCGTATAGCAGCTATCGTCGTTCGGATCATCTGAATATAAGTAATCATGATTAGCAGTAACTACGTCAGGCAGAACTGGCTGAATGAATGCCGCTGTAACCTTTGTATCGGCTACAATATCGTTGGTTAACTTATCCCAGCCCATCCAATACTGTCCAGAAGGAGGAGTCAAGTCAGGACCGTCGTACACCGTTGATCCATGAGCCAGAATCGACTCAGAATATAACATATTGGTGCTGTCACTCCACCACTCAACCCTGTAATATCGGTCAGCAGACTCGAATACGGCTGTGACAACAATGTTTTGAGTAATGTTGTTAAAGGCTCTATCCCAGCCAACAAAGTGGTAAGTGAGCTCAACAGTCGGATTCTTCTGAGGAGTCTGAATAATGCCATCCGTAACAGGATTGGGCGCATTGTCACCGGCACGAACATGAAGCGTACATAACTCCGTACCGTCATGGTTGTTGAAACGAACGTCGTAGGTTGCAACTACCTCATTATAATCAACGTCCAGATCGGGGAAGAACTTGTTCGTGACAAACTTTTCAATTTCAGCTTCTGCGATCTTATTGATTGTCACGCTACCACTAAGATAGAAGCTACCAATCTGTTCAAGCGGATTACCAGCTTCATCAATACCTCGTAATTCTGCAAGTTTGAGCAGCAGATCGGCATTTTCGAGTTCCCAAGCAACATTGACAACTCTACCTCTCACTAAGCCAACTGCATTTGAAAGCAACTGAGCAGAATCGATACCGGGAGCATTGTCGATCCAAACCGTAGTAAGATTGCTGCCGGAACACGAGAAGTTTTCAGAAGTAAGATTCGGAATATTTCTCGCGTGGAGCGTCTGAATATTGTTGCCAAGAATAGCCTTTCTGAACGTTCTGGTTTGCGGCAAATATAAATCCGTCAAACCAGTGTTGGTCATCAGAACTTCTTCCAGCAGAGTGCAATCGGTAAGGTCAATAATACCATTAATAGCGGTCTGACCTCTCAGGTCGATCTTCTTAACAAGCGGAACGGTACGAAAAGCAACACTTGACAAGTTTCTGTTCGAGTAGCTATCACCGCCAAGAAGAATATCCTGTAACTTCTCGCCGTTGGTAATGCTGACCTGACCCGGATAAAGATAAGCCGCACCTCCAACGTGACAAAGATTACTGCCGTTGATTAACTGAACGTTCAACTCACCAGACTGTAAGACAAGAGGATTGCCATTACCGTCCAAACACTGAACATAAGCCGTTTGTCCTTTCTTCATACGAAGCTGACCAGCAGGAACGTTGTCGCGAAGGAAACCAACGTACATATCGCTGTAAGGAGTAACCTCAAGCCTTGATGAGAAGTTTGCACCGGGCATCGCTTGGTATCTGATGATATCGGCTTTAGCCTTTGCGCTGACATATTTTGAAGACATATACTTCTGCTGGTATGTAATAAACTGAAAACGCTGAGGACGTTTCTCACCGTACTCCATATCCTCCATCCAGCTTGAAGTGTTGGCATTTGTCTTCGGAGCATCGTATTTACCGTTAAAATCGGCAACCATCAATGCTTCGGGTCTGATGCGCTGATAATTATTAAACTTGGCAATAAGATTGTCAGTATCAAACAAGCCAGCACTCTCGTAAACATTGTATGCAGTTGCAAGTTCTGACGGGAAGCAATCTCTAACATTACACCAAAGAACACTTTCGGCAGCGTTGAAATAAGGACGAGTGACGGTGGTGGTCTCATGAGTTTGCTCGTCTTCAACGATATCCTCATAACCATCCGTGTCCTCAAGACCATAAGCCTCGCCCCATCTGAACTTACCTTTGTTATCGATACCAAGAATAGTATCATCGTCATAGTTCTTACTTACGTTCCACTTCCATACGCCGTTCTCATCAGGCTCATAAGAGAGGAACATGTTCTTTGCACGGTTATCCACCGCAAGGAAGAACTCTGTAAAGAGGTAATAGAACAGCAGGTTGTCCACGTTGAAATAGTTTCCAACCTCTCTCTTAAACTTAGCCCTTCTGTAATCGGCTGTATCCTTTGTATAAACGCCAAAACGCTCTTCGGAAGAAAGGGTTCTCGTAGGATCAGCGTTCTCAGGATCAGTAGAACATACCCAAGTGTGCATCTCGATAAAGCGATCTTTCATCGCTTGAGTGCCTTCTCCATCGGGATAACGGAACTCAAAGTGAGAACTGTTTTTATCGCCGTTCTCGCTCCAAAGCTCATTTTCGAAGTCGTGAGACTTGAATGTGCAGCGAGTAAAAGTATTCTCAAGGAACTCGATACAACACTGCTGGTGGTTTTCGTCATCCCATTCGCCTGTTTGCGCAAATACCTCTGTATTCTTCTTACTGTTGTTCATGTCGCCGGCAAAATATAAGATTGTAGCACCAGCAGGCACTGTTCTCGCACCGGGTACGCCAAGCAGAAGATCCGTATTGCCCGTATTATGGATAAATACAGCACAAGGATGACCCTCGATGGTATCTCTGACCTTGGAATTAAGATGCTTACCCATAGAAACAAGCGGGTTAAAGGTGTTGAACAGATCAGCCGCACAAACATTGTTACAGTTATCAGAAGATGCAGCGTTCGCCTTGCAGTTGAAGTATTTAACAGGAATGGACAGCGCTGTCATAGCGTAACCATTCAAGACGGTATCACTGCCGATTACCTGCATAACGGCTTTCTTCATATCGAGGTCTAAGTTACCCGCAACCTGACGATAGTTCATTGAGCTCGTACCCTGTAAGGTGTATTTAGCACCCTCACAACGCCACTGATCGTTCTCAGAGCCGTTGCCAATACGATGTTCGATGTTGCAATCGGTTTTGCCTGCGCCGCCCTTATCGTTCGGGAAGGCGGAAGCTTCAATGGTAATGATGTGAAGTTGAGGAGCAGCAACCATAAGCTTTTCGATGCTTATGTTTCCGTCGTTATCGAAAATATCATTTCTGCGATAGCGTTCAAGCATCTCGTCAACTGTGCCGGAGTCGGCAATGAAGTTTCTGATGATGTCTCTGTCAGACAGAGAGTTCTTGTGCATTTTGAAACGATAAATCCAAACATCACATTCATCACTACCGATCTCAAATCTATCAGGATCGCCCTGAATAAACTGAGTCTTGGTGTTACCGGATGTAATGTATGTAGTACCTTTTGCAGGTGTGCCCTCCAACCAGAACTTCATGAAGCCATTCGACGGGTCAATGTTAAGCAGCATTTCCGTCTTATAGTTCTCGCAATACTGGCAAGTAATCTTATTACCAGCTTGGAAGTCAGCATGGTGAGCATACAACTCAAGTCCCATACCGCTGTTGAACGAATGAGCGATCTTAGTGCTGTAATCGGTAACGTTAGCGGTCTTGAAGATCATAGAGATATGTTTACCGCGTCCCTGAGTACCATTTTCACCATTCGTATTATCCGCAACGGTGAAAAGGCTCCTGTCAAAGGTTACGCGGCATCCTCTTTTGATAACGAAAGCAGTAATGCCGTCGGAATCCTGCTTAAAACCACCATTATCCCAGTCAAAGTTCTGAGAGAACGTTAAAGGATGATTGGTGTTATTGTCATCGAGGTAGCCAAAGTTTGTACGGTTGGATTCGCTGTTGCTGTGACCACTCGGGTCAAGGTCCATGATAAGACCCGTTGTTACGGGAGCTATATCGACGTCATCGCCGATAGATTCAACCTCCAAAGTAATAGGTTTGATGATGGCTACATTGCCGCTGCCATTCAAAAGGGTCAGATTAATCGTGCCTGTAGTAGCAGCTCTGTAATATAATGTGTGCATCTGTGCGTATTCAGATCTTGCGATAGCAACCGAAGACACCACGGTATTACCTTGTTTAAGGTCTACGATCATGGCATCGTTACTCGAATCGGGATCGTAAGCCATATACTTGATTGGCACGTTGGAGAACTGAATAGCCTCCAAAGTATCATCGTATACAGCAATAATCCTTCCGGTAGCGCCTGCTTCTGTCCAAATACCAGAGTGCACCAGTGTCGGTACAGATACAGTTTCGCCATCGACCAGAATTGTCATTTCAGCCTTGATAACGTGTGCGCCGTGAGTCTGTGCAGGAATATTAATAGAGTAAGTACGGTTGTTGACCGTAATATTACTTTTAGAATATACTTCTGTATTATCGACTGTAATTCTGACGGATTTAGCACCGGCACCCATAGGAGTGAAGTTGACTAAAACGGAGTTTTCGCCATGATAGCCCATTTCCTCCAGATCCCACGTTATTCCAATCGTAGAAACTGTCAGCGTCCACACAAAGGTCTTGCTGACGTTGTAAGCGTCAACCATAACCAAGCGAACTTCATTGTCGATACCACTTGCGAGGTAAGGACGAATGTTAAAGCTACGGTTACCCTGAGCAAGGTTAGTCTCAACCGAAACACGAATACCGTTTACATACCAGTTAGCAGTACCTGTCGAGCCATTGGACTGCTTTGTTTCGGGGTCATTACTCAGCCAAGAATATAATAACTCATATGTCTCAGCCGCAGAAAGAACAGTCAGCTTGGAAGCCGCCATTCTGTTTGTAATGCGAACGATAGAATCCACAGCACCTGCTCCACCGGTACCGACAAAGAAAGGCTTAAAACCTTCGATATCTTCGCCATCGAGTGTCAGATGCAGATTACCGTCTTCATCAACCTCACCGGAGTTAAACTGAAGACCGCCACCTCCAGAACCACTACCAAGAGGAATCGGGTCACCAACAGGTTGATCGTCGCTGAAAAGAATAAGCTTATGATCGTCTGTAACCTCGAAATAATCGATAAGAGTACGATTATTAAGGCCAGATACGGTTCCTACAAGCGAAGTAACAGTGTTGACCAGCGAAGAAACCGTGGTCTGATTAGCTTTTAAAGCTACGGCTGCTGCGAGATCATCAAGATCGGTCTGATCAGCTTTAGTGCTTACAGCCGACTCAAGAGCCCCCACACTTGCTTTGCTTGCAGCCCTATCCATGACTGAATAAATATAACTTATCCCGATAATAAGGCGATTAAGCATGTTGAAATGCTCGCCGAAATGACAAGTTATACCATTCGGAATGGCTCCATTTTGAATTGAATAATCCGCTTGCACCCCTTCAAAGTAAATGTCGGTCAGACCAGTCGAACCCGCGAAAGCACCGCCCTGAATGGCGATGTGCTTAATAGGGATGTAAATGGTTTTTACGCCCGCATTGACAAATGTGCCGGAAGTAATATTGCCGCTATGCCTTACAATTACTAACGGCATGAAATTTTCGTCAAAACCAACACAGTAGTTAAGCCCAAAACGTTCAGAAGCTTCTCCCTTAGTATAAACCGAATTGGAATCTGCTTTTGCAGCTATACTTGCTCTAAGCTCAGTTCCCAACGCGCTTACATCGGAAGAATTTGCAATTGGGAAGTATGTTCCATCGCCAGTCTTGATGTAATAGAAATAGCCAGATGCGCCAGCATTGACTTTGTAAACCTGCCCATCAGGAAGTAATGAGTTATTACCAGCAGAGCCGATCTCGGGAATCAGCTTCATGTAGTCTTCAAGTTCGTTGTCAACATCCTCGGAGGAATAGTAGTTAGCGAGAACGGCAAATACAAACTGTTTGACTGCATTTACATTCGGGTATAACGTATTATACTGATCCGGCAAATTACTATCGGTCGTAATTGTACCTGCTCTGTTACCGGTCTTTTCGTAGCGATTGTCAGAGGCAGTTTTATCATAGTAATTAGCAGCTATAGCAAGTTGATTATATGAACCACCAGCGCTTAACTTGATATAAAACTGATTATTCGCCTTGTAAATCTGACCAACTGGGATTTCGCTGTTGTCGCCGGCAGAAGAAGCTGTGGAAATCAGCTTCATATAGTCTTCAAACTTACTGTCAACAGCAGTCTTAGAATATACCTGATCGGCATTTGCAAAAGTGTAATATGTGCCATTACCAGTCTTAGCGTGATACGTGTAATTGTCGCCGCCGGCATGTACTTTGTAAATCTGACCAACCGCAAGATCGTTATTACCGCTTGCAGAAACGAGTTCGGGAATAACATCCATGAACCCCTCAAGCATTGACTCGATCTGAGCCTGAGTAAAAGGAGTCATGATGTCCCGAGCCTTGACTGATTTGGTACCATTATCGGTTTCGATTAGGAAAGCGTCATTAGCACCGATATCAGATTTGTTGATTAAGCTATACGCTTTAATCTTTGCCATTGATTAGCACCTCCTTTAATCTTCGAGCATCCAATCAATGCCGAGTATTTCTTCTCCTGATAACTGGCCGATAACATCATCGAATTTAACGACCATAATAGGCACTTCATGCTGAATCCCCTGTAAAGGGTTCATCTCGTTGATAAACGTATCAAATTGGTCCGAATCAGGAGCAATAGAGGTAGTGCCCATAGGTCTACCGGCTTCGTCCAAGTCTGCTGTTCCATATTTGATTATGGCTTCGCGCTCGAACTGGGCATACTCAGTCAAAGCGTCCGTTAAAACCCTTGCATTTCTCGCTGCGGCATAACCAACAATATTACGCAAAGATAAAACAGGCTGTAAACTGAGAATCTTCTCTTTCATTTCAATGTTGGAGAAGGTTTTTGAGACTGTTTTTATGTTCATTTTGAAATCTCCTTCCGACTTTTTAGATTAAGGCAAAGCTTTATGTTCCGCAATCGGATAATCAGCGTTTTCTGCTGCAATCGAATCGACCAAAATACCATTAACAAATTTTAAATCGGAATAATTATATGCATTCTCTCCAGTATGTGACATTACGCTTTTCACTATTCCGGTAAAAGCATTAATGTAAGTAGTGGATGTTGAAATCCAACTTGGTCTTTTTACACATAAAAGCTTAATGTCAAACATCATAGCTTCTGCTGAAAACTTAAACCCATTCCTGGTCACATTAGGTGATACTGATTTATCTATCACCGAAGCGGTTGCATCAAAAGTTCCATACTTAGTTGAACCATAACCACCGGTGATTTCACCATTAGCTATTTTTACATAATAACCACCAGACGTATTTTCACACTTAAAAGTGCAACCAGTCATAGTGCAAGCCGAAATGTTTATAGCTGTAAGGGTGCCAGTAGTAATAGCGTTAGCAACTATTTTTCCGTCTGCGGTTATTGCCGTAACAAGTTTACTTGCACTTTGAGCAAAATCGTAATAGCCAAGACCGCCCGAATTCCACACCCAAAGTTTCATAGTCGGGTGCGCTGTTCTAAGCGAGGAAAGATACCCGCTGGTTCCTGTCATTTCAGACGGAAGAATTCTTTGATTTGAAATGATTATTCCATCTGAGTATCTCGATTCGTCAGAAGCAGTCTTTTGGATGATGGTCATATAGCCATTACTCAATCCACTTGCAGCGCCGTCAATCATGGCGTCAGCCTGATACTTGGCTTTTAAAAGCAGATTCTTGTAATACTCGCTATAATCACCCGGGTCCTCAGCAATCACCGAAGCGGATACGCCTGCTGTTGTGCTGATAGACTTCTTTTTAGATTCGCCAAGAGTAATCTTAGTGTCCTCAGGGTCATCCAACATAATCTCCATCTTTTGTAGAGGGAAGCTCTTATTAATCATGCCATGAGGCTTGGAAGAGCAGATCACGTTGTCAAGAAGCTTAAAGTCCTGAACGTTTGAAACTCCGAGATAAGCCAGATCAAAGACACTTAATTCCAATTCAAGCTTGTCGAACTGCATATTTGTGAGATAATCCTCACCGAGAATCTTTAATGCCCACAAATAATCGGTTTTATAGTTTGAGCTGGTTTCAGCAGTTTCAGTGCTGGCATTACGATAAGCCTCTATTGACGTCCAACCGGTAGAACGACTATACCCATTACTGGCATATTTGGCTTTAATGTTCTCAAACTCAACTACTTTTTCAATGTAGCCATACTCTTTGATAACATCTCTACCTGCATAAATACGCTGATCACCAACTGGTTCACCAGTCGAAATGACATTGAACCAGCCAAGATGCGCTCTCTGAGAAATATCAGTAAAAGCAGCCGCATCACGATAGAATGGGCTATCCTCTTGTACAGTATCGCCCCTTGGAATGATTACCGTAGCAATCTCTGTCATGTCGACAGATTTGTTATAGTCCAAAAGGTTCTTACCGAACTCAATCTTCTGTCCTGATGTATCGGGGTAGTCCTTAAGATAGTCCAAGACCAACTTTGAAGTACCATTAACAGTGGCTCTTCTGATACGAATATGACCTTCGAGCTTATTGATAAGCCGCTTATTAATACTCTCCAAAGTAGTTTCATAGTTGGTTATACGGGTAAATGAAGAAACATCTTTTGGGGTAACCGTAACAATGCTTGAACCACTCTCCAAATAGATCATCCTATCTGAAAAGTCCAGATTGAGCCTTTCGCCAATAGCTTCAAGCTGCTCATTATGTCTGTCAATCAATGCTTCAAGGAACGACCAAACAGCCGTGTTCAAGCTACTCGTACTCACTTGAACTTTCAAAGGTTGAATGGAATCTTTGAAATATCCTAAAGCGCCTTCGCAATGAATGACTCTCCGATTAAGAAAGTCGGAAGTTTCTGAAACAGGGCGACCTTCCCATAGCCACTCGCCGTTTTTGTAAATCGTTACAGTATCGGTCAAGCTTCCACAGAAAGGTCGTCCTAATACATTTGTTTTGTTTGCATGTCTATGGTTTAGAGGTAAGGTGAAATCGAATGTACCCGGCTGATTATCTTCAAGAACCAATTTCGGCTTAACCAGCACTAAGTCTTCATCGGGGAGTTGATCGTTGAACGTAAGCTCGCCGTTTACATAAACTTTATACATTACAAATCACCTACCCTAAACTTAAGATATACGAATTCGCAGTTCGCAATATTGGTCACCGTCAGCGTACAAACATTATTGCCGGAAAGATTGGTAACAATACAATCCGCATTATGCTCCGCACCGAGATCTTCCATGCGAATATAATTCTGTATATGATTCCCATATGCGATTCCCGTATGATGGATTCCCAATTCGGGATTTGTAAACTCTAACAGGATGTTGCCAGTTGTTTCGGAGTTTTTCCTTCTCGTATAGATATAGGGTATCAGAGGTTGTCTGCCACCTTTGATCTCAATAGAGGGATTTTCCTCCCGAATATAGATACCGGTGTTATTTCTCTTAAGCTTATACGGAAATACGTCATAGCTTATAGTAACACCGCTTAAGGAGCCGTCATTTGAAGAAACCCATTGAGCTATTTTGAATTTTCCTTTGTAGTAGTAATCGGGATCGTCGTCCAGCACTACAACAAGCGTCTTACCGTGGATCGCATTCAACAATCTCGTGTACATGTCCTGCCAACTTGATACCACCGTATCTCGAATTGGATCGTTGACATTATCGAGAATCTGGGCATCGTTGTTGTCAAGGACAATTCCACTATGATCGTCATAGTCCGTCACATAAAACGTCCACTGACCAGTACGATTGTTGTACAAAGGCCATTTGGTTAATGATTCGGAGGCATCTATGATACCATCCGCACCATTTATCTCAATAGTTGAAGTTTTAGGCTCGGGCGGAGCGACAAGAGGTCTTACTGTTGGGATCAAACCCCAATCTTTCCAAGTATGCCCGATCAACGTACCGACTGGGCTGTCGGACGTGCCATACTGATAGAATGACATAGCATGTGAACCGTCATACCAAAAGTCCATTATCGTCCCGCCTTTCTTGCAACTTCCGCTTTTCGTCCAAGAGCAGTGTCCATATCGTCCACCATCTCTCCGACAAGTGTTTTCTTATCAAGATAAATCTTGTATTTAGACATAGCATCTTTCATAGCAGACATTTCTTTACGAAGTTCGCCAACCGCCTTAACCACATCTGTGTTGGTAGTTTCAACTGTAATGGTCATTTCGTCCTTGTTAAGTCTTGCTCTGTCAGAAGAAATAGCTGTACCAATCGAATAAGTCTGAGCATTCTGCATCAAACCTGAAATGTTACGAATACCATTGGAAACCTCTGATAAATCCATAACCGGTCTGATAGTAGGATTAACGTCGATGTCGCTAAGATTCATCTGTGACAAACTCGACAACATGTCCGACGTCGTATCAATAACGCCCTGACTACTCTCTTGGGCAGCATTGTTCATAACATAAGCATATCTCAATACGCCTCTAGCAATACCCAAATCGTAAAGTCTACCTGCATCTTCACCCTCTCTCGAAGGAGAATGAATATCGAGAGTGTTTCTGGTAGCTGTCAGCATAGCATTCGCGACATCAACTACCGCATTAATAGCAGCATAACGATTATTGCGAACACCATTACCAAGACCTTCAACCAAACGCATACCCGAATTGTAGAAATCGGTTTCATAGTTATAAACCGTAGATGTCATGTCATGGAGAATATTTTTCAAGATAGTGAAAATATATGTTCTTATATTATTGAGACCTTCTCCGAACGCTTTACCTACCTCTTCACCTTTCATTTTGAAATCTCGGACAAACTCGTTAATCTTGTCGAGAATGTCCTTTATCATAGCAGCCGCGATAAGCTTGAGCCCAAGTACAATCACAGGCTGAGAAGCTTTTACTCCGGCAAGCAGATTATTCAGGAATACCAACGTCGCCGCAAATGCTCTCGGAGCAGAATTTTCGAAAGCTTTTACGAAATTGTTGATACTCGCATTACCCAGAGCGGTTAAGCCTTTAGCAAACTCGGTCAAGCCGGTAGCGTTCATGCCATCTAATGCCGTTGCAATCTGAACAAGCATAGCAACGCCGGTAACAGCGCTAACAAGTCTTGAAGTAACGACACCCTCAAGAGAATCGCTGAATCCCTTGATAGAATAGCCGAAATCAACCATTTCCGGTCCGAACTTTGCAAGGCTCTTTTCGCCACCAAACCAGCTTGCTATGCCTCCTTCGTTGGGGAGCTGATTAGTCAGATCAACAATAGCAGATGCTGCCGAAACAGCAGTCTTAACAGCATCGGCGTTGACCTTGCCATCCACAGCCAGACTGAATGAAGCCAAAGATCTACCAAACGATGCCATCTCTGTTCCAAACTTTGCTAAGCTCTTTTCGCCTGCAAAGAAACCTACGACACCACCCTCGTTAGGAATAGTATCCGCCATAGCAGCTATCGTCTTACCAGCTTCTGTAGCAACCTTAACGGCTTGAGCATTTACCTTACCGTCAACAAAGGCACTGAACAAAGCAAGAGAGAAACCAAACGATGCCATTTCTGAACCAAACTTTGCAAGGCTCTTTTCGCCTGCAAAGAAACCGGCAACGCCGCCCTCATTAGGTACTTTGTCTGCCATATCGGCAATTAACTTACCCGACTCGGTCGCGGTTTTCACAGCAACAGCGTTTACTTTGCCGTCAACAGAGGCACTGAACAAAGCAAGAGAGAAACCAAACGACGCCATCTCAGAGCCAAACTTAGCAAGGCTATTCTCGCCTGCAAACCAACTGACAACGCCGCCTTCGTTCGGAACGACATTAGCCATCTCGGCAATGGACTTAGCCGCCTCAGCAGCCGCTTTGACTGCGGTCGGTTTGAAGTCATCGCCTAAGTTATCGCTAAACTCAGCAAGGTAGTAACCAAAGTCAGCCATCTCAGGGCCAAACTGAGCAAGACTGTTATCACCTGCAAACCAGCTTGCAATACCGCCTTCATTGGGGATAATGTTTGCCATTTCTGCAATGGTCTTACCAGCCTCAGCAGCAGCCTTAACACCGCTCGAATTAAAGTCGTCGCCAATATTTTCGCTGAACTGTTTAAGGTATTTACCAAAGTCCGCCATCTCAGGCCCGAACTTAGCAAGCGAATTATCACCCGCAAACCAGCTAACAACGCCTCCCTCGTTAGGAACCATATCAGCCATTTCCGCAAGAGTCTTACCGGCTTCTGCTGCCGCTTTAACGGCTTCTGGATTGATCTTTCCATCAACGTATCCGCTAAACTCAGCAAGGTATTTACCAAACTCAGCCATTTCGGGACCGAATACAGAAAGACTATTCTCTCCAGCAAAGAAACCAGCAACGCCACCTTCGTTAGGTACTTTGTCAGCCATTTCAGCGATAAGTACACCTGCTTCCGCGGCAGTCTTAACAGCATCTGAATTAACTTTGCCGTCTACATAACTGCTAAATTCCGCAAGATATTTACCAAACGATGCCATTTCGGGTCCAAATATAGACAAACTGTTTTCGCCCGCAAAGAAACCAGCAACGCCACCTTCGTTAGGTACTTTGTCAGCCATTTCAGCGATGGCTTTACCAGCTTCTGCTGCATTTTTAACAGCTTCCGCATTTACACTTCCATCAACAGCAGCACTAAACTCTGCCAAGGCTTCACCAAATGGTTTTAACTGAGGAGCCCAATCTTCAAGATCGTTTTCGCCGGCAAAGAAACCTGCCAAACCTCCACTATTCGGAATAGCTTGAGCAAATTGAGCAAGTGCAAGCGCCGCATCGGCAGCACTTTTGATCGCTTCTGTATCAACACTTCCAACTGTATTTGCGAAATCCACCATATATGGTGCAAACTCGCTAAGTTGACGTCCAAAGTCAGCAAAATCAACGCCACCGGTGATAAAACTTGCGATGCCGTTGATGAAATCGGCGACCGTCATTAGTAATATAACTTCGACCAATTTCAAGACGCCACTCATAACGTCGTCATCAATCTTTTTCGCGCCATCAATAAATGGCTGGAGTCGATTCATGAAATCCGAAAGTGAGTCTGCGATACCGGGCAACGAATTTGCGATTCCGCCAAGGATACCGCCTATAATATTGCCTATAAAACCGCCAATGGCTTTGCCAATCTGAGCGAGGACTTTGCTACCTTCTTCAAGCAGCCAAGTAAAGCCATCAATCTGAGATAGACCGCCTAATGCGGCTAATATAGCTGCCAAGCCAGCCACAACAATCGCGAAACCTGCTATACCATAAACTGCTCCCATTACAGGAACCTTGCTTATGATAAACATACTGATTGAAATAGCGAGCATAGCTTCCGAAAGACCCGTAGCGATCTTGATGAACGAATTCGGGTCAAGTGATGACAGAACAAGGAACATAGCGGTCATCAACGCCATAACAGCAGCAATAGCAACCATGCCGACAAGAGCTTTTTGCGCTTGCTTTGCCGCTTTTGATATAATGTAAATGCAAACCGCAATAGCAGCCAAGCCTAAGATTACACCCTTCATAGAGTCTTCTGTAATCGTAGAACCAGCTACCTCGGCGATCGCACCCATCAATTTCTTGAGGAAATTGGCTACAGCATAGACCAGCTCAGGGACCCGATCGGTAAGAGCATTAATCACGCCAATCAGGATCGAGACGATACCATCCACGATTTTCGGGGTATACTGAACCAAAATCGGTAAAAATGTATCGAGCAAAACACAGATTGTTTCGCCCAGCTTTGGAGCGATGGCGATGATAGCGTCTAAGGCGGCTAAAACAACGGCTTTCAGTGCGGCTCCAAGTGCCGGAGCAGCATCGCGAATTACGCCTAAGAAAGCCACTATAGCAGCCCCGATAATCTTGAAAATCATCGGGATGGACTCTAAAATCGTGACGAGGATAAACTGGAATGCTTTAGTCAGCAACATAAGCGAGCCGAGCAAACCTGAAATACCCGCAGAAATCGCCACTAATCCAACGCCCACCAGAGCAAGACCAACGCCAAACAACGCCATAGCAACAGACAATGCGAGGATAGTCTTGACCATTGGCTTGAGTACTTTTGCAGCTACACCCATGATGATAAATGCCGCCGCTATAGCAACAAGACCTTTAGCAAGATTACCCCAAGACATAGCTCCAAATATCCTCATAACTGCTGCAAATTCGAGCATAGCTACGCCCAAGATAGTCATAGCTACAGCATTAGCAATCAATGAAGCAGGCTTGCAGAGCCTTGAGAAAAGAACCATCATAGTAAGCAAACCGCCTATAGCAGCTCCAGCCTTACCAAGTTCTTCCCATTTCATCCCTGCAAAAGTCTTGATACTTGCTGAGAATATAAGTAAAGATGCAGCAACGATAGTCATGCCAATAGCACTTGCAATCAGCGTACTACCTTTGCACAATCTGGAGAATAAAGTCAATGCGGCAAGAAGAGCAAGAATTGTAACACCTGCTTTAGCAAGCGTACCCCAATTAATGCCTTCGAACTCTTTGATAACGCTGACAAATATCTTCATAGATGCCGCTATCACAACCAACCCAACAGCATTAGCAATCATACTACCGCCTTTGCTGAACTTTGAGAATAGTGTCAGCATTGTAAGCAAACCGCCAATGGCTACGCCTGCTTTAGCGAGAGCCTGCCAATCCATGCTACCAAGTTCCTTTACAACAGGAACGAGGATTCTCAATGCCGCTGCAATCAGAACCATTCCAAGAGCAGCTTTAATGATGCCTTTTGCTTTCGACATGAGTTTAACGGCAGCCGCAAGCGCCAACATCAGCGCGATTGTGCCGACAAGACCCTTAGCAAGTTCTTCCCAGCTCAAACTCGAAAGCGCAACAACTGCTTTGACTAAGATTCTTACAGCAATAGCCATAAATATAAGTGCGGAAGCACCCTTAGTCATTTCTTTATTGCCCTTAGACAGGACTTTAACTATGGCAACGAGCTCCCAGAGCAAAGCGCTTATTGCAAGGGTGCCCTTGAACACTTGTCCAGCATCCAAATCCGCAAGAATACGGATTGCAAAGGCAAGTATTAGAACAGCCGCTGCCATTTCAACTAAGACGGCACCGATGTTACCGATATCACTCTTTTCCCAAAGCTTAAGCTTATTGGAACCTGCCGAAAGGACTTCAAATACCTTCGCCATTTCCCAAATAAGAGCCGAAATAGCTCCTAACGCCGAAACCAGACGCTCAGGCTCAATAGTAGCCAAGATAAGCATTGCTACCGCAATCTCAAGAACAGCCGTAGCAAAGTCTTTTAATGCTTCCGCCGCTTTAGTCTTCTTTAATTGATCTACATAACCAATCAAAGAGTCAAAGAGCGAAGAAATCTTCTTTGCCGTCTTAATGGGATCAAAACTTTCAAGCTTGTCAAAAACGCCTCTTACTTTCTTCATGAAAGTGATAAGTAAAGCGACTACTCCACCACCGGCAAGAACGCTGGCACCATTAACTGGCTGTAAATTGTCGACGCCATCTTTAATAATAGTCGCAATACTGGAAAAGCCGTCAAAGAGTAACCGGACTAAGCTACCCAAGATAGGACCAATTTTCGAGAATATGGATTTCAGCAGTTCCCACAACGAAGCGAAGAACTTACCCATAGCCTCAAGCGGTCCTGCCGATGCCTTGAATTTACCCACTAATGTGGTTACACCATCTGTCTTGATAGAGCCAAATGATGAAATAGTTCCAGCAATGCCGTCTCGGAACTTCTTGAATCCCTCGGAAAATTCTCCGAAGAAAGATGAAATCGCTTTCCAAGCGGCAGAAAAGAATACACCAATCTTTCCGAAAACGATGCCAATTGTCTGACCAAATTTTCTGATACTCTCTCTGTGGTCAGTCAACCAGTCATTAAGCTTATTTATCTTATCACTAAAGAAAGACGTGAACTTACTAATTGCATTTGTAGCAATAGATGCAAAAGACTCTGTCTGCTTACCATTCTCCTGCATAGCACGTTTAAATGGAGCAAACGCGATAGAAAACGCTCTTTGAAAAGCCCCAATCAAACTGTGAAGAGTGCCGCCAAGCCTTTTAAAAGCATCGGCTAAGGGCTTAATCGAATTGATTGCGCCGTTTGTCCGAATGAAGAAATCGTGCATATTCTTAATCAAATCTCCAATTGGAGCAATAAGATTAAGGAACCAACCAAGGACCTTACCGGCAGCAATAGCTAAACCACCAAGAATCTTAGTTAATGCTTTTCCAACACTGACCAATAAGCCAAATGCAGAAAATATACCAGTTGCAACTCTCTTAAGAGAATCACCACTTGTGGTAGCCGACTTAATAGCTGCTTCAAACTTGCTAAAGAAGTTCCTAATAGCTATAAGCCCGTTCGAAAGGCTTTGCATTACTCGGTGTATCGGGAACATTTCAGTAAAGGCATCCTTAATGGGACCTACTACATCGCCTACGATTTTAAATAGCGAGCCAAATATAGATTTTACCGCATTATAGGAAACCTTAAGATAGTCGAATACCGATCTTCCAGTAAGGTCTTTAGCCTTAAGTGTTTCGACGAAGTTCTTTACAACCTCGGCGAATTTATTCATATCTTTAGAAACCGTTTTGCCTTTTTCATCGAAAACCGCAAACTTGCTAAGCGTATTGATGATTTCCTTACGGAAAAACTCCATTCCACTGGTAGCAACTTCGAACATCGGTCCTAAAGAAGTTTTCACACTGTTTAGTACGGGGATAAGAGCGACAAAAGTCTGGCGCATGTTCTCCAAATATGGCATCTGGAACTCTGCACCTATTCTGGACAATGCCGCCTTAACGTTCGACAAAGAACCCGTATAGGTATCATTCGCCTTGGTAGCCTGTTCGCCAAAAGCCTTATTCATAGCTTCCGCAAAGGTATTAAAGTCGACTTTACCTTTTGAAACCATGTCTCTCAGTTCGGCTTCTGTCACATGAAGATGCTCCGCAAGGGTGGCCGCAACGTTTAATCCTCGTCCTGCAAACTGATTAAGCTGCTCGGTCATTACTCTGCCGTTACCAGCAATAGTCGTGAAAATATGACCGATTTCTTCATAGGTACTATTAGTCATTGCTGCAACACCGGAGATACCGCTCAATGCATTTTGCATCTTATCAGTACCTGCATCAATATTTGAAGCCAATAACTGACCGGCAACCTTGGCTGCTGCATCTAAGCCATACGCGGTTCCGCTTACAGCTTTATCGATCTGCTCATACAGGCTTACACCCGATTCGGTTTGTTTCTTCCAGTCAACACCTAAACCTGAAATCTGGAATTGAGCCTGCTCAAGGTTGAGCGCTCTGGTTTTACCACCCGACATCATTTGCCCGAAGGTGGAACTGGCAATCTTTTTGCCAAAATTAATGACGCCATTGGTTAAGTTCTGCAATACAGTAAAACCAACAACGCCCATAGCCGAGAACTTACTGGAAATGTTCTCTAATCCTGCGGTAACACCTGACATATCAAGGCTGTTAGCCGCTTTTTCAAGTGAAGCAAGGTTTTTAGAAGTTTCGTCGAAATTCAAGTCTTTCTTAAGCCCTTTGAGGCTCTCACGAGTAGTCGCAACACGTTTCTCAAACTGTTGGTTGTCAAACTCCATTTCGACAACTCTTCTGTCAACAGAATTACTCATGCAATCACCTTCTCCCAAGCTTCATTTGCCATCTGTTTAAATATCGGTTGAATAGCAGGGTTAATATAGTCGATTCCCTGCACAAAACCGCCGTTTCTTGTACCGTGTCCGTATTGAAGAATAACAGCGATCAATACTCCATTCTGGATGTTGCTATTAGTCCAGCGAATGCTGGTCTTATTTGCTCCGGACACAATCTCGAAACCCCAAGAGTCACGAGTTAATCCGGTATCAACAGGTGTCGCGGCTCGTAACGCTTCAACACCTCTTTTACCGTATTCCGCTAAAATATTCAGGTAATCACGCCTTAACACAACGTTGATAAAACGTTCAAGATTACTAAAATCGCCCTTGTGTTTAACGGAAATCACTACTTAACACCTCCCAAAACGGACAAAAATATAATTAGCCCCCTCAAAAATGGCGTGAGAGGGCTAATCAATATGGTTATCGGATTTTCTGAACCCAGTCGAGAGCAATCCAACCTGCACCGGACTTAAGGCGTCCCCAGCCCTTTGCGGAGCCGGTTCCTTTCTTTTCTTCAACGATTGTGTAAGCACCGCCGCGTTTGATCATGCCGACTTTGCCGTAGTTGGTGCCAGGACCTTTACGGATGTTAAGGGCATCGGCAGTGACCTTAACGATATAGGACTTAAATCCTGTGGAAGCAGGTTTAGTCGTTGTCGTAGTAGTGCCAGAAGTTGCTGCACCGAGAAGTTTATTGACCTTTGCTGCAATGTCACCCATACGATTGTAAAGGCAATCGCCCGGACATGACTTGTTCGCATAGTCGCGATGTACAGTCATGTTACAGCCGTTCTTGTGGTTCATACGATCAAACTTATTGGTCGACCAGACAAGCTTCTTGATGCCGTTTCTCTTGCAGATGTCAGCAACGAGCTTGATAGTCGCCTCGTATGCCTTGTCGTTTACACGGTAAGGGTCATAAGTGTCGGACGCAACCTCAATGGTGATGGCGCGATTGTCATTTTCGGAGCTTGAGGAACACCAAGAACGGTTTCTTTCCTCAACATACAGACCGATTCTGCCATCGTAGCCAACGCCATAGTTCGAAGAAGCTTCTCTGCTGCTGTCAGCAAAAATGCTTCCGAGGGTTTCGACGCTACACTGACCTACCACACAATGAATGGTGATGGTATCAATGGCATGGTTTCTTTTGCCGCTGTGATTCGGCGATAATCTCGTATGATTAACGAGAGAACTGTTTGTGTATCCCATTATTCTTCTCCTTTATTGTTAGAAAGATTGTCGAGGGTTTCGGGAGCTACATCTTCGTCTTCGAAGTGTGCGATTCTTTTAAACATTTAAATTCACCCCTTTGAATTCATAGAATGTCTTCTTGCAGCATTGAGCTTAGCATTGTTGCGTAAAATATCTCTGTTTCGCATCTTCTTTGCAGGAGCATTCTTAATGCTGCATACACGAATTAAAGTCAACAGCCTATTAAGGTGCCATTTCTGACATTCAAACGGGATGTTCAGGGCAATCATCCAGTAATAGACAATTTCTGCCGTAATAATCTCTCTTGACCGCTTCTTATTCTTGACTTTATCGTCGCTGAACCAAGTTGCCGTCATCGGAGCCTCAATATAGCTGTTAATGGCTTTTAAAATATCCTCGGGAATGTTCAGATAGACCAAGGGGTCAACGTTTTTTGTCAATGTCATACAACGGATGTAATCAATCAACTCTTCAGGTGTTTTAGCCTTACCATCTAAGAAAGGTTTGTTCCATTTTGATTCCCATTTTGAAAGGGAGATAAGGGAATGCTCAATCTGAAATGAAGTCGCTTCAAAAGATACGAAACGGCTGGTGGTTTCATCAAAGTATTCCTGTTTCGGAATTTCTACTTGGAACATTCCTTATCATCTCCTTAATTTACTCAGTTTTGTTTCCCTGAGCAGAAGCCAGGGGGATCGGTTTGCCCTGAATGCTTGCCAAAGCAGGGTTCATGCCGGTATTCTCCTGCTGTTTCTTCATCTGTTCAGACACTTCTTTGGGGACGATTCCATTGATGAAGTCTGCAGCTTTAACTGCATCCGTAGCCAGCTCCATAAACAACTGATCATACGCGGGGCTCTGCTCGAATCGCTTAGAGATATCTTCGCCCTTCATGAACTGGAAGCCGTCGTCGGATTTCTCGCCATAAGACCTGAGAATAATGTCCTTGAAATATGTTACGAGCTTCTTGCGGTCCTTGGTCTGGATGATCTTATCGATCAATCTCTCGACACCGCCATCTGCGCTGAGGTTCATCTCCATCAGTTCGGATTTTGTAAGGTTGAAATAGAAATCCTGTGTTCTTTCTTCGCCGAAATAGTCGGTAAATGTGATTGTCTTTTTAAGCATCTTCTTGTGCTCCTTTCATAAATTGCGACCGAGACGCCAGCCCTCGTATCCCTGAATACGCCTCGGTCAAGATTGATTTAGATTTTATTAGCCTGCTACGCCTTCAAGCGAACCGGTCTTCATAAGATTGATGACCGCAGCAGGAGTGGGCAGATAAGGCTCGGTGCCTTCCGCATTACCTTCGCCGTCTGTGCCATACAGAATGTCCTCAAGCAGAGCCAGTCTGGTCTTACCTTCCTGAGTAAGCTTCGTGGTGTCGATCGTAAGGCTCGCAGTGGGCTTGTAGCCGGGAACCGCGATAGGAGTAGTAGAAAGCTCCCAAGAGAAAGTGATCGCTTCGGGGGACTCATTGATGGTGCTGTATGCTTTCTCAGAGGGAGAAGCAGTAGCGTTCCATGTCAGATGGAGCTTGTAGTTGTTGTCGGGGTCAACGGAGCTGTCAGTGTCATCGCCGACATCGGTTCTATACGCCAGACCGAAAGGTTTTCTGGACTGCTGACCAATACGCACGCCCTGAACAGGCTCGGCGGAGCCATCGCACTCGGCAAATTCATCGGGGTAAGTATATGCCTCTACAGTCGAGCCGTAAGTCTCAGCCGCTCTCAGAGTTGCATATTTGATGTTATCGGCATAAATGTCATTAGCGTCTGCGCCGGAGGGGGACTCGGTAATTCCGGTAATACCATTCCATGCCACGCCCTTCTTGAACGCCTTGAGACTGCCCTTAACGGTTTCTTTTTCGGTAAACAGGACGCATTTGTCCACACCGGTTTCATACACTCTGTCGCCGGTCTGATCCCATAAGAGTTTGGACATTAAAAATCTCTCCTTTAATAGTAAATTATAAAAACAAAATGATTAAGGTTGTCCGCTGTGTACGATCTTTCAAAAGTACACATGGGCAACCTCGACATTTTCTTGAAAATATCACTATCAGGATCTTTGTCTATAACTATTACCTGATAAGCGATAAATTGTAAGTAGTTTTTGTTCTCAGCGAACTTGTTATCTACCCGGCTGATTGAATATACAATCGCGGGGTATTTCATCTTAATAGATTCGGGAGGTTGAAAATATACATTCTCAACACCTGTTTGCGCTTTAATATACGCGCTGAATGCAAGTCTTGAGTTAGGCATTATAAACACCTCCAATGCTCAACAGCAATCTTGGATACTGAACTTCAATATTTGTCACTTTCCATTTTGTACCCATAAAGACTACATATCGAATGGCATGGAGATTGTTATTTGCATACGGGTCAGCAATAATGCTAATCGCATTTGAAATGTCGATATTGTCGTTCAATTGAGAGTCGCTTTTTCTTTGCGAAAAATTGCGTAGTACATCTCCAAAATATCTTTTCTCAACGATTTCTTCCTCCCATACATCAGTTTTGTTTTCATCCGAAAACGAAAAACCAATTATTCCACAAAACTTAGCCATCGATATGTAATCTCCTTATGCTGTTAATCAGCCCTGAGCCTGATCGTCGCCATCATCGGGTTCGACTGTGGTAACGATTTCGAGAGCGATAGCCGACTGAATACGGGTCAAAGCACCGGATAAACGAGCCTCAAGCAGAAGCTTTTCCTGGTTGAAGTCGATATCGAACTGCTGGAACTTGGTGATTTCGCCGCCCTTAGTTGCACCCAAGGTATAGTCAACAAGGTTGACAAACAAGCCGATAAGCTCATAGCACTTGTCCGCGTCATGAGTGGCTACAGAGCCGTAACGCTTCTTACCAGCAAACTGCTCGGCAGTATGAATCTCGCCGACGTTAAGCGCCTTTGCAAGATCGGCAACATCGTCGTAAAGTCTACGACCGTTGAGATCTCTTGCCAGGAGCATGATGTTGAGCAGGTGCGGTTCACAATAGAAATCGGGCTTGCCGGTTCCTTTGTATTTCTCGCGGGAAATCAGAGCGGCCGCAACAAGAGCCTCAGCATACTTGTAGTTTTCGGTATAGTTTACGGAGTTACCAGTGAGATTGATCGCTTCGGATACTTCCTGAGTATAAGCGCCATCAACCTTAACGGGGAAGTGAATGGTATAAAGCTCCTTGTCGTTCCATACGGATCTGATATGATCCTCTGAGATCTTATCGGGATCATCGTCCTCGCGACCATCGCCGATCATGATGGCAAGAGCAAGCTCTTCATTAAGCAGCTCGCGCATGATTCCGTACTGATACTGAACGACATCGAAATCGGTGATGTCGATGATATCATCGCGGTTCAGAACATCTCTGGTATAGATGGTCTGCGGGTCAGTGGTTCTCTTAAAGGTCTTAAGGTCTGCACCTTTCTTCTTCTGCGTGCCCTTGGTATAGCCATACACGTTGTTAGTCAGATGGCGAGCATCGAAATAACGAGTCCTGATACGGCTGATCGGACTCTTATGGGTTTTGGCAATAACCGAAGAAATCCAGCCCTGATCTCTCTTGAGAGTTTCGGGCATACCGGGGCGAACGTCCTTGTATTCCGGGAACAGAACCTCCATATCCTCAAAAGCGTGCTGAAGAGTATCGTCGCCGCCGTCAAAGTGTTCCTCTGCATAAAGGCTGATAGCAGTCTGCAAAGAGCCGACATTATTAGATTTTGCCAGTTTTACGATCGCCTCACCGTCGGCATGGGTGAGGACGTTCTGGTCATTGGTCATATCCGTAGAATCGAATACGTTGTGTTTCATCGACTTTTCCTCCTTGTCGTCTTCTTTATCGTCAGACTTACTTTCTCCCTTTGCATCCTCCAACGCCTGACCAATCAGAGCATACATAACCGTCTTCTGTTTCTCATTCATAGAGTTGACGACATCCTCGACGGTCTCTTCTTTATCGTCGCCTTTCTTACCTTCGTCAGCAGGGGGAGTCTGCTTCTTAGGATCTTTTTCATCATCGGAATGATAAAGCATAATCTTCTCTCCTGTGTAAATTATTGCTTCGTCCGAAGATTCCTCGCCATGGCTCAACGAAACGGAATCAATAAAGGCGCCGGGGTTTGCACCCGCAAGCACCAGACTCAATTCGCGAATTTTTCCATGCATAACCTTCGAACCATCTTGCTTAAGTTTGTTCGCGCAAATAGAAAGCGCGACAACATCGCCATGCTCGACCAGCATTTTGGCATTCTTACCCTGTTCAGTATCATTGAACGTGCAATATGCATAAACGCCGTCTTCACGATGTTCAAGGACAGCTTTTCCAAGAACGTTAAACGGATCGTTATGGATATGATTCCATACAAGAGGAACTTCCTGACCGTCAGCATCTTTAAATGCTCCGGGCATGATGATTCTTCCGTCCGAACATCTCAGATTTGCTCTTGTAGCGTAACCGCTAAAGTCGCAAGTCCTACTCA
>Ga0326511_10000913_pt1 | contig 25282 bp, 18 predicted proteins | sample 0_2496_0518_D_FD_203701 | JGI IMG/M metagenome (GOLD analysis project Ga0326511, IMG submission 203701) | Bovine rumen microbial communities from UC Davis, California, United States - 0_2496_0518 | ecosystem: Host-associated > Mammals > Digestive system > Stomach > Rumen | place: USA...
TTTTTCCGCACCAAAGAAAATTGTTAAATAAATCTAACAGGAAGATGTAAAAGGTTTGATTTTGTCCGAAAAAAAATCCGAGAAAAATTTTCGTCTTTTGAGTTGGTTCTCAATATTACATTATATGTAAAATTTATACAGTTCCCCATTAAAAATACAGTGCCTTATGTTTGACGATTGTTTAGAGTTTGGTGACTTGATTCGTCTTCGTGCTTTTCGTGATGATGATGTGACATTTCAGTTGCCGTTTCAGAAAGAGAAATTCTACTTGGGTAGTAATGAGTTTGGCTTATCTAGCAATGCCAGTCCTATAGAGATACCTTTCGACGAGGGTAGTGGTAGGATTCATGTTACCGACAAGACCTTGCAGGGTCATCGTGTGAAGACGGTAGAGATTACTTGGGATTCTTCGAAGAAGAATGCTCGTGAACTGCTTGATATATTGAAGGTTTTGGAAGATGGTTGGTTTCATTTGGAGGCTACCTATTTCTCCAGTATCGTGTTCTGGGTTCGTGCGACTTGTGACAGTTACCATTTCTCCTTCACGGAGGATGGCAAGGTGTATTCCTGTCGGCTTGTGATACAGAATACTTGTGGAGCCCAGCGTGTGTTTGACGAGAGTTTGTAGTTTGGTTTTTTGATGGGTCTTATGGGGTGAATGTGATTGATGGGGTAGGGGAGTGTTGCACATAAATTCGTGATTTTATGTGTGTTGTGGAAATGTCCGTGATAGTTTTTCTTTGGGTAGATACCTTTGCGAAAAATTATCACGGACATGCTTTTACACGAAATACTGACAACTAAGTTTTGGGCGATGGAGCTTGACGCCTTGCGAGGTTATCGCAAGAATGTCGATGATGGTGTTGCGTCCCGTGTGGATTTGGCTGTCATTGAGCAGAATAAGTCTAAGAGTTATTTGCTTTCCTCGCATCATGAGGGTTTCTCTTCGAAGCTGTATCTGACCAGTAGTCGTTATTGGGACGAGAAGGATTTCGATGCGGATGATGATGTCATTGATGTGTTGCGTGTCAATGGTCCTATCACCCGTGGTGGTGATGGTTGTTCCTACGGCAGTATGGATTTGCGTGACCAGTTGATGAAGATTGCCGACTTTAGTCAGTGTCGTGGTCACTTATTCATTATCAATACGCCTGGCGGTAGTGCGGACTCGATGTATGATTTCCGTCTGGCTATCGACTACGCCCACTCCAAGGGTCAGTTAGTCTATGCCTTGATCGATGGCTTCTGTGCTTCCGCAGGTTATGCCTTAGCCGCTCAGTGTGACAAGATTTACTATGTGAATCCGAAGGACCGTGTAGGTAGTATTGGTGTTTATGCCGCTTTCTACTTGCAGCGTCATGGTGATGTGAACAGTGTCACGCAACAGGAGTATATTGAGTTGTACGCTTCTCAGAGCAAGCTGAAGAACAAGATGATTCGAGAGGCAGCAGACGGTAAGTTCGATTCCATTCAACAAGACTTAGACAAGTATGCCGACGAGTTCATTTCGTTGGTTCGTGGTTGTCGTCCTTCTGTTTCGGAAGAGCAGCTGGAAGGTGGCATCTATGAAGCGAAGGACGTGGAGGGTAGTCTTGTGGATGGTCAGAATACGATTCGAGGGTGTGTCGATGAGATGATGCAGTTGTCCGCATCCGCATCCTCTTCGCCAACCAGTAGTAACCAGAAGAGGGCGACCTCTTCGCAAACCCAAGCAAATATGAAGAATTACGAAAACATTCAGAAGGCACTCGGTTTGGAAGCGTTGGAGAGCGATTCCACGAATGGAGTCTATCTTAACGAGTCTTACGCGGAGTGTATCGACAAGTCTTTGGCTGAAGCCGAGACCACCAAGTTGACGCTTGCTGCCAAGCAGGATGAGATTACCAAGTTGAATCTGCTTGTTCAGGAAGAGCGTGACAAGTCGGCTACCGACCTTGCTTCCGCTGTTTCCGCTCATCAGCAGGAGATGGACCTTTTGAAATCCACTCATCAGCAGGAGATGGATGCCAAGGTGCAGGAGTTGTCAGCTTCCCATCAGGTCGCGCTTTCCGCCAAGGACACAGAACTTGACGCTCTTCGTTCTCAGCTTGATGCGTCTAAAGCTCAGGTTCAGCAGTTGCAGCAAGACCTTTCAGCCAAGCAGCAGGAGTTGGATGATGTATCCAAGCGTGCTCCCCAGGTTCCTGTTCCATCCGCAGGTGATGGTGGTCCAGCTGTTTCGCATACCGACCTCTCTGCCCATTCCATCTATAAGGAGGGCATGACGGCAGAAGAGAAGCGCCAGGCTCGTGCTGCCCGTATGCACTCTCTGAAGACTGTGTAACCCAAATAGATTAACCTTTTAAAACCAACGAATTTATGCCAGCAATCGATTTAACTTTGGTTCAGAATGTGAAGAACCAGATTGAGCGCGACCTCAAGGAGGACATAGCGATTGTCAATCATGCCGTCTTCGCAGAGATGCACGCTGTTGTGCATACCGACATCGAGAATGCGAATACCAAGTACCTCTTCAAGCGCAAGCGTGGTACTGCCACCAGCTACGTTCAGGAGAAGCAGCTATCGAGTACGATTGGAAAGGTTGTGCCACGCGAGCTGAAGGTTGCTCCTGTGTTCAACTTTGTTCCCGACAATGTTCAGAACTACCGAGAGAAGGAGCCGCTTTCGATGGCAGGTGTCAGCTCTGGTGGTCCTCTGAATGCTCCGCACATTGAGTTCAACCTTCGTCAGGTTGCCACTACTTTTGGTGAGGACATCTACTGTGCTTTGTTCTTTTCCAAGCGTGACACTGCCAAGACTACCACTTGGGATGCCTACGATGGTTGGTTGAAGCACATCACTGACGACATCGCCGATGGTACCATCAGTGTTGCCAACAAGAACCTCATTGCCATGTCGCCAATCGCAGCAGCTACTACTGTGGCTGACAAGATTGCCAACTTCGACAATGTGGTGACTGCCTACAACCAGCTCGACCCTCGTCTTCGTCGTCTTCCTCTTCTGCTTTGCTACTGTACTGTAGAGACCCATCGTCTGATTTGCGAAGGCTATCTTCTCAAGTACCAGTCACTCCAGAAGGAGACCGTCTATAACCCTGAGTTCCGCTTTGTCGGCTTGAAGAATGTTCAGTTTGTACCGCTCGACATCATGGGTGAAGGTGACGTTCTCATTTTCACAGAGCCTGACAACTTCGAGTATGGTGCAGACCTGACTTCCAATGGTGAAGCCAACAGTGCTTTTATCGACTTGGCTCAGAGCTACAATGATGCGAATGTGATTCGTTATCAGATTCAGGTGGCTTGTGGTACTCGTGTGCTTGACGTGCTTTCCCGTGCGTTCGCCATCACTACAGGTACGTTGACACCAACTCCATTCGAGGATGAAGATGTCAGTGGCTACGCAGTTACGATTTCCGCTTCCTCTGATGACGGAGACTCTGGTGACGGAGGCGGTGGAGGTGAGACGACCTACACTTATACTCCTGTAGGTTCCGAAGCCCTTGCTGAAGCAGGTGCGAACCCTAAGACTAACGGTTGGTATGAGTCGGACGGCAATGGTGGTTACGTTCTGACGAACGATGAGACTGTAACCGCGCAGAAGGCTTATTACATCCGCTCCTAAACGCATGGCGTTACGAACATGAAGACTGGCTTTGGCTTTGGCGTTTGTTTTAAGCCCTAAAGCGGATGCCGTGCCAAAGTCCATTCTTACAAGTCATATTAATTCGAAACTCACTTAAAACCCATATTCATTATGCCAGCATCTAATATTTGTGACTTTATCGACGTGCTGAATCAGGATGCCGAGTGCGAGGAGAATTTCTCTGGAACCGCAGAACGCATCTATCTCTTCAAGAAGAGTCAACTCTACGATTCGACAGAGAAGAAGTACGTCTATCCAGAGGTTGACACTGAGGCTGCCGCTTATACGGCAGGTAGTTTTGCCAATCTTCAAGGCAAGCTTGTCGGTGTTGACATCAAGCCTAACAGTGGTCGGGTCACCTGGACGAACACTCCAGATGGCGGCGGCTTCACCAATGTTGGTACTTTCATTGTCAGCAAGAACATGAAGAAGTTCTCTCGTCTTGCTCGTGCTATGAACGCTACCGACTTCGGTGTTTTGATTCCGACTGGTAACGGCAACGAGTGCTATGTTCTTTTCAGTCAGTATGCGAGTGCACAGTTCCAGCTTGAGGGCGACACGGGTGCAGCTCCAGACGACGATCACGGACACACAGCCACTTGTACTTGTGCCAAGATGAAGTACCCTGCCATGACTTGGGCTGGTCCAGCAACAGGCTCGCTCGACGATTGGCTCGCTTCCGCAGGCTCTTAGTAGCATTTCCCCCACCCAATCACTCTGCCGAGGGTGCTAATCCGCAATGGGTTAGTGCCCTCATTTTTTTGTCATTACCAATAATGTCCTTTTGTCGTCGGTGTGGTTTGTTTAATTTTGAAATGTTTTTAAAGCGTCCATTCGCGTTATGATTCGCACTCAGAATAACAACACTTACTACATTGCGCCTTTTGCTTTGAGTTTCTCAGAGAATGCCCTGGGAGACTCCGAGAAGGTGAGTGTTTCCTTGCAGCAAGGTACAAAAATTCTTGTTTATACAGGAACGCCCATTGGCTTCTCTGCAGACGGCAGTTACGACCGTTGGCTTCTCTATGCCTATCCCACTGCCTTCTCGTCAGCCCATGCCAATAAGATGCTGTATATCTATGCCCGTCTGACGAAGGTAGGTAGAACCGCTTTGGTGATTTATTCTCCCAACCTGTACGATGTCTATGGTCGTATTCTGAACGAGCAGGGAGAGTTGGCGGATGAATCGGCTGTCGAGGATGCCGATTTCTGGTACGTCCGTATCGGTCAGGTGTCTGCTCCTTCAGGGGGTGAGCGTGTTATTTCCTACGATTCTGGCTTGTTAGGTACGGATAGGGGCGAGCGAGAGGCGAGCAACGAGTATTTCTCCTTGGATGTCGAAGGCAACCTTGTCTTCAACTATCCTGTCAAGATGCTTGAGATTGTCGGTTCCTTGTCTGTTGGTGGTATGCTGATGGCTTTAGGTGGCTTGACGATTGGCAATGGCAAGAAGTTCGTTTTTGATGGTGTTGAGTTATCTACCTTGTTGACGATGGCTCGCGGCTTGGAGAATGATGCAGACATGAATGACAGTCAGTTAGCGACGGCTGGCTACATCAAATTGTATATCAAGAAGAAGCTGGAAGAGCTTGATGACTTGTATTTGAGTAAGGTCCATAATGACACGGCGGCAGGAAAGATTAGTTTTCAGTCAGGCATTGACGTGAGTGGGCTGGCTACGTTCCATGACGCGGAGGAGCATGGTGGGACGGAAGTACATGAAGGTCAGGTATATTTTCAGAACGACGAGTCCCATTCCGGCAATGTCGTCTTCAAGACGGGAACTGCCACTTTCAAGGGTCAGGAGTTTCATGAGTCTGCAGAGACGCATGGAGGTGTTGAATCCCATTCAGGCGACGAGAGTCATACGGGTGTTGAGACCCATGCCAATGTCAGAATTACCGAGAAGTTAGGCATTAACGCAAGTGCGGTAGCTGAAATTCTTGGTTCCCTTTTCCTTGGTACCCAACTTGGTTTTGAAGGTGGTGTTCAAGGTGTGGGAGGTCGATTTGTCAAGGGCAACAATGACGAATGGGGCGGGGAGTTGGACAATTTGTTTGTTCGTAAGCTCACCACGATTGTGAACGGTGTCTTTTCTGAGTTGGTCAGTGCAGACCCAGAAACGAAGGTAGGTGCATCTTTCCAGAGTGGTTTCAACGGTCATGGTGCGAAGATTTGGTTTGACGAGCATACAGGTTGGAACATGGAACTTGACACGTTGACCGTGCGCAGAATCATGTATATCTTTGAGTTGGTTATTCAGAAGATTCGTTCCGTGGGTGGTATATTGATTGTCAGTGCAGCTCAAGGAAAGGTCAAGGCAGTGCAGCGTGTACTTGCGAACAATGTAGAATACTACAAAATCACATTTGAAGATACCAATAACTTTGTGCGTCACGACCTGATGCGTTGCCAGCGTTGGAATAATGGCAGGTATAATATGGGTACGGACGATGATGACGCCGACCTTCCAGATGTGGATGCCATGCAGTATTACTGGGTGGAAGTGGCATATCCCGACACTTCCGCTTTTACCAATAGTGACAATGCTGAAACCCCAAGCCCTTTATACCTTCTTGACGACGAGTGGCAGCCCGTGTTAGATGAGCAGGACCAACAAGTCTTGGCTGAGTTCTCTTCCGCCTATGACATTCTTGTGCCTCGTAGCGAGTTTGGTGCTCCGATTGAATACACTGACCCCGTGACAGGCGAGACCTCCATGCTGGATGCTGGTTCTGTACCGCAGGTGAATGATGAGTGTGTGCTGATGGGTAACACTCAATATGTGAAGCGTCAGAACTATATCTATATCAGTGCTACCGAGGACGGTGTTCCTCGCATCGACGTTATGGACGGCTGCAATTCCAAAGCAGGTGGTGGCAATCTTCGTTGTCGCTTGGGTTGCCTGGATGGAATTGATGATGCTTTTTGGAACGGTTTGGAGCAGCCTAACGGTTATGGACTTTATTCCGACAATGCCTGGTTGAAGGGCAAGTTCATCGTTAAAATCAATAACGAGTATCAGGACTTAGGCACTTTGTTTCAGGTGTTGGATGGTGTTGTCCGCAGCTCTGTGAGTGCCTTGCGTGAGGACTTGATAGCCGACGAAGGCTTCATTTCCAACAATGCTTTCGCTGCTGGTTGGGACAAGTGGAATATTTATGCTGGCGGTCAGTTCTTCCGTATCGATGAGAGCGATGGAAATGCCTATCTCATTGGTGATAGCACTAATATTCTTAGTGATGGTGGTACGGCTTATTACACCCGTATGGGTGAGTCTAACGGTCGAAAGTACGTTGAGATTTGTGGTGACTACGAGCACAGTCGCGGTATTGTTCAGTTCAATGCTGACATGCGTAATTTGCCGACTTTTGAGCGAGATGAGAACCAGCAGATTATTCCTCAGACGGTTGCTGTCTCGTTCTATGCGATGGCGGAGCCTGTTGGCAATAGCACGGACACGTCTGTGCGGTTGGTGCTGGGTTCTGTTGATACCTCTCTGAGCATCAAGGCAGATGGCAAATACAACAAGGTTGCCACCTCTTTCAACTGGGACGGACAGGGTGACTTCTCTATTTACACCAACGGACGTGCCGTTAGGATTTTTGGTTTTGTTGTCAGTTTGAACTTGAACGAAGCCCTGATTAACCGCTTCTCATCACAGCTGGAGCAAACTGCTCAGTCTATTCAAGGGATTGTGAGTGCTTTTGATGCTAATGGAAATTTGATAGCTTTTTCCTCTTTCTTGCAAACTTACTCTGGGTGGAAATCTCATGTTGATAGTAGTTTACAAAATCAGTCCTCCTCCATTCAGCAGTTGAGCGATTCCATTACCAGTACCGTTGAAGAGACCCGAAACATATCTGCCAAGGAAGCCAACGACTATGTTGTTGACCCTTTGTTTGAGTATGGTGAGGGTGGCGACTACGGCTATTCCAAGTGGTTGTCCGACACAGAGGATTCAGGCAACCATGTGCAAGCGATAGCGTCGGGTAACAAGTATATCATCAATATCCATGCTGATAATGGTTCGTTGCGTGGTATCAAGCCGAAGATGGACTACAGTAGTGTCGGTGCGGATATTACCAATTTCCCGACTTATATTCGTATTGGTGTCAGTTGTCTTTCTGCCAGTGCGTTGCTTGTTCTTCATAAAGGCAATGGTGATGCCGTTGGCAATACGGCTGAAACCACGACTGAGATAGCGCGTTTTGAACTTTCCCAATCAACGACCTATGTCTATTTGCGTACCACTTTCCTATGTGGAAAGGAGAACCTTTATATTGGTGTCCAGGGTGCGACAAGTGGTAGTGCTGCACAGGTTTATCTGACAGACTTCTGTGTCAGTGCGAATGCTATTGCGTTTGCTCTGTCTGCACGTTCAGAAATCAAGCAGACGGTCAGTGGCATTTCCACGATTGTCAGCGGATTCCATGGTAGGTTGTCAGCCGTAGAGCAAACAGCAGATGGCATTACGAGCACTGTCAGCAGTACGCGAGACATCAACGCGACGGATGCCAACGATTATATACTTGACCCGTTGTTCTCTGATGGGCTTTACCATTGCCACAAGTACGATGATTCCAAGGAGGACACATCGAGTAGTCATGTTACCGCTGCTACAGATGGCGGTAGAACCGTTATCGATATTCAGGCATTAAGTGGCGATGATGGCATATCGAGGGCTGTCGTTCCCGATGTGATTGTACCGATTGAGCACGCGAGTCGTCCTATTGTCTTCAGATTGACATACAAGTGCACTTCTGTTATCACGGAGTTTAATTCTATAACTGTTCTTCCAAGAATTCTCATTGGTGAGAAGTTCCATGATGGTACGACGAGAACTCTCTATGTCCAGTCTCTTGTGGCAGACAGCACGAAGTATAACACCCTTCGCTTCAAGAGCAGCTGGTCCTACGAGAATAGCAGTTCGCATCAGGGCTTTACGCAACTTTTCATCCGCATAGAGTATGCTGGTGTCTTCTTGCGTGACTGTTCCTTGTCCGATGATACTACCAATATTATCAGCGAATACCAGTCTTCCATCTCACAGACAGCCCACGAGATTGCCCTTCAGGTGGAGAGCCTGCAAGCACTTGGTGATCAGGTTGCCACCAATACGGCGAGTATTCAGTTACTCAACAATAGTATTGTTTCGACGGTCAGCAGTACGATTGAGAAGGAGCTTGCCAAGGAAATATTCCTTACGCCTGTTGCTCCTTTCGTTGGAGGTTATACGTTTGAAGCGGATTATCCTGAGCATGACACTTGGCTGATTCAAGAGACCACTTTCCAAGGCAAATCCGTCTTGATGATTGATGATGACCAGGTTGGTATCAATATCCGCTTCACTCTCTTGCCGAGTGCGAGTCAGCTTGACGGTGAGCAGATTCATCTTCGTATTACCTATCACAAGTCTTCTGGTGTTGCCCAGCTCTATTCCGAGTTACAGGATGACCCTTTGTTTGTATTCCCTGATACGGAGGGCTTGACCGAGGTTGTGGTGCCTGTCATGCTTGACTATAGTAGGAGTTTCACTATTCGTTGTGATGGTACGGTTTTCTATCTCGAAAAGATAACGTCGGTCGGCACTCTTCTTGAAGTCGTGGAGAGTAGCACGTCTGAAATCAGGCAAACGGCTGACGCTATTCAGATGCGTGTTTCTTCCCTGTCAGGCAACAAGATATTCTCGAATCTCTATAGAAGTTTTGATTATTACAATGGCAATGGGTCTGCCGACGGAGAAGAGACCGAAGGTTATATCTACGAAGAAATCTTTGGCGGTTTGCCTTGCCTGTGTATTAAGGAGACCGTATATCCAGAATATATCGAGTTGAAGTTTGGTTTACTTCCAACAGCTAAAGAATATGATGGTGAAGCCATTTCTTTTAGGTTCAAAGGTGTTTTTGAATCTGTCTCAGAAAACGCAAAGGTTCGAGTCAAATCCAAGGAATCTTCCAATTCTGCTCAGTCCTGGAAAGATATTACGCAGTCCTTCGAGTATATAGGAACTGACGGTTTTGCTGAAGATAGTATCGAGTTGAATTTTGATTATGCGCAGGGTATCACGTTGCGTGTGAGTGGTGGCACATTGCATCTTTATAGTATTGCAGGTACCCCAATGACGCGAAATTCTCTACTATCTCTCACTCAAAACTACATTCTCCAGTATGTTTCGGACCACTATGTCGATTCCAATTCTTTGGTAAGTTCTATTCGTGATCATTTGAATACGAATCATTATGTAACAGACTCTGATGTAGAATCATTGACGAGCGGTTTTGTGACTACGCGAGACCTTTCTTCGATGTTTACTGGCTATATTAAGAATGGTCAGTTTACGATTGCTTCTCAAATTAGCACATATATTCAGTATGAGCTGGATTCAGAAGGTCAGCGTGTCGAGGATGAATACGGCAACAACTTTATCAAGGGAGGTGTGTTGATTAAGGCTGACAATATCCGTCTTGAGGGCTATACGACTATCAACGGCAATTTCAAGGTAGATGAGGAAGGCAATGCCGAGATGAATAACTGCACCATTGCAGGTGTTCTGAACAACTTGATACAAAGGAAGGTTCTTTCAGAAGGTGAGGTTTGGTTTTTGAATCCTTTGCGCTGGGGCAGTATCATTGAATTCACAGCTTCCACCTCTCACACGTTATATCTTCCTTCCTTGTATTCTGATTCTGATGGGGTAGTTCATATTGAGTGTAGTGCCCTTAATGATAGGGATTTGGTTGAGTTTCCTGGTATGACGAGTGAGGATTTACGGCAGTGTATAGGAAAGAAGTTTTATCTTTTCCCATATATCTCTAACAATTTACTGTATGCGTTGAATATAAAGAGCCGTTTCTTGGTCGAGGTTAGGAGTCGAGGTGTTTCGTTTGGTAATACAAGCCATGAGGTTGAAGACACAGACCCTATCGCAGTCTCTCCACAATACAGTCGCATTGATTATACTTCTGTTGGCACGTCCCAGATAGCCATTCTTCAATGTTGTCTTGGAGAGTTCAACGGCAAGGAGTGTATCTATTGGGAGATTGAGCGTTCTGCTTCTCGTAGTGATACTGCTATCTATGTCTATGGAAGACTAATTGACAGGTCGAACAGTGCAGTTGCTGGAGCACGGATTACCTTTGACAATGGAGAAGATGAATTTCAGTGCGATACCGATGAACTTGGCTATTACGCTTGCATGGTTGACGCTGACAAGGCTTATGCAGTTACCGCTTATAAAGGAATAGACCTGACAATAAATGGCGACGCCGACCAGAACCTATCGGCTTTTGCCGTCGGTTCGCAGAGTGTAGGATTGAATTTGGTGGCTAACATCACGCAATAAAAAAGACCGATTATGACTAATGCAGAATTTTTGGAACTGATTCAGCGTCTTCTCACGCAGGCGCGTGATGTCAACTCTCTTGAAGAGGCGACTTCTCTTGAGCATATCAAGTCGCTTCCTGCTGTTGATGAAGAGCGTCAGATACTTGTCAGTGTTCCATTTCGCATGATTGTGGCATATCTTGACGCGGCAGTTGCTAATGCTCAGTCCGCCGTTGATGCTGCCCATGAAGCTGCTGCTGGTTGGGCTGCTGCAAAGAAAAAGATTGGCACTGGAGGAGGTAGTAGTAGTGGCGGTGGTGGTGAGTCTGCAGATATAGACCCCGCTTTGCTTGCGCAGATTGAGGCGCTTGTTTCGTGGAAGCCCACCGTTGATAATCAATTACAGGAGTTGTATGATGCCCTGTTTCCGTTCTCTATCAAGACTTTTACGGGTGGTGGTACTTACGAGTTGGGCTCTTCGCAGAACATCACATTGACTTGGACTTACGCCTTTGAGGAAATCGATTCTCAGAAAATCAATGGTGTTGATATAACTCCTTCGAATACGCGCAGGTTCACCTATATGGCAGTCAACAGCGACAGGACCTACACGCTGGTTGCTGTTTATAAGGGGAAATCTTTCAGTAAGAGTGTCACCGTGTTGTTTAAACTTAGGAAATATTATGGCACGAGTACCAAGACATCGTTATCGAATAGCGACATACTCTCGTTTCAGAAGGCTTGGGCAGACAGTTATACGATGGGTGAAGTAAGCATGAACTGTTCGGGTGGTAAGTATATCTATTATATCATCCCTACGAGTAAGGCTCCTGCTTCCTTGCCGGATTTTCGTGTAGGAGGCTTTTCCAATTCCGACTGGGATGTGAGTACGATGGATGTCACCAATAGTTCTGGTCTCACATCCAACTATACCATTTACCGCTTGCGTAACATACAGACAGGAAGTTCAATTTCATTACAAGTGAAGTAGTATGGCAAATATTCCAGGAACAAATGTAGCGGCGATGATTGCGCCGTTTACGACAGAGGACAGGTTTCCGACACATAGCAGTCTCTATGGCAAGGGTGGTTCCAAGGAAGTCTCCACACTGGCTGACCGAGACAATATCCCTATTGAGCGACTGACGGAGGGCTGTACCTGTTATGTCGTTGCCGAGCAGAAGACTTACCGTTGGCTTGGTGGCGAGTGGGTGGAGGAGGTTTCTTCCTCTTCGTCCCCTTCGGGTGGTGGCGTTATTCGTTTGACAGAATCCGAGTTCTCTGCGTTGACCGAGAAAAACCCTGCGAGCTGGTATGCTGTTACGAATAATGTCGGTGTCTTGCAGCGAATCTATTTAGGGAGTACGTTGATTGCGTCTCGTGGAGAAACGGGAAGCGTCGGGTTCCCTTATACTTTTCCGTTTACATTTTAATTTCAAAAATACACAATTATGGCGAAAGAAGATATTTCAGACTTGTTGTCGAAAATCGACAACCATCCTGACGACCCAGAGGGTAAGTTAACAGCTCAAGAGTTTGTTAGGTTGGTCCGTGCTGTTAGGCAGAATCAGAACAGTGTCATGGGCATTTCCGTGAATGGAAATACGCCACAGACTCCAGATCCAGAAGGAACGGTTCGTCTGACCATTGACTTGTCAGGTGCTGAATACAAGGCTTACTTGATGGTGGAGCAAGACCCTACTCTCCCGATTGTTGTCAGCTCCAAGGACTGTTGGATTGGAGTCAGGTTCACTGGTGCCTACATGGATGGAGTCGTTCCTCGTAACTACGGTGCCAATGGACGTTTGACAGTCAGGGTCAATGGTGAGGACAAGGCTGTTTTAGATGTTCCTTCGTTGGAGTATGACGAGCATCCAAGTTCCTATTATCCTGTTAATATCGGACCGTATCTGAAGCAAGATGAAACTGTTGTCGTGCAGTTGCGTGCTGCTTTTGACTATGAGGATATGACTGGCAACATGCAAACCATGAACACACAGGGTTATGTCACCTTCTCATCCGTCACCTATACTGAGGTGGGTTTGGAATTTGCAGGTGACTACAATGCGCCTCTGACGAATCCGACTGTTATTCCTCTCAATTACCACCTCAAGGGAAGTGTAGCGAGAAAATTACATGTCAGGATTACAGGCGGAACCCGTGAGTATGAGCATGTCTTTTCCATTGGTGCGAATGAATATACCAATTATCTTTCCACTTGGAAGGACACAGACACCGTTGCTGATGCTTCCCAATACTATGGTTTCTTGTCGGGTGGTATCATCACGATTGAGGCATGGCTGACCTATTCCGACGGTACGCAAGAAGACGTGAACTCTACGGATCATGTCATCAATCAGTTGATGGTTGTGACCAGTAATGTGACGGACACTCCTCGCTTGCTTATTCAGAATCTCATCAAGACGACGGAGAACTACGTGCAGACCGAGATTTGTTCCTACGCTGTCTATGCGCCTGGTAGGGATTCCATCGCAGTCAGTTTCGCCATCCGCAACAATTCGCAGACTCAGGACTATCTGAATATGGAAGTCTTGGCAACTCCTGGTACTCCTTATCACTTGAATGGTAGTGTGGGTATTGAGAGCACCGACTTAACCCTTTATGCCTATTTCTATGCCTATATCATTGACCGAGGAACGACTTATACTTTCGCCAGCGGTGAAGTGATAACTGTTGACAACAAGGAGAACTTCGCTCCTACGAATGGTGCAGACTTCTATTTGAATCCTTCGACTCGAAGTAATGCCGAGGGTACGCCACTTTCCATTGTGAATGCCGTGGGCAATGTCCTTGTTCCATCCACATGGTCAAATTTTGGAGCTATCAACGACGCTTGGGTTCAGGATGAAGATAATCAGCGTGTCCTTCGTGTGCTTGCTGGTCAGTTACTGACTATTAACTATGACTGGTTGAGTCCTTTCGCCAACAATGCCGCTGCCAATGTCACGTTGGAATTGGATTTCAAGGTTCGAAATGTCACTAATGAGGACGACCCAGTTTTTCAGGCGTGCGAAGCATACGGTGACGGCTTTATCGGTTTGAAGATGCGCCCATTGGAGGGTAGTGTCTGGACTTCATCGAACCGTACCGAGCTGGAGCAGAATTTCTCTTGGCAGGAAGGTGAGCGCACTCATGTCGTTATCAATATCGTTTCCGCTTTGCGAGCATCGACCGACAATAATGCCAGTACGCTTGCCTTGTGTCGTGTTTTTATCAATGGTTGTATCAATCGTGAGTTCATTTTTGACAAGGATACTGCCGGCACATGGTATAGTCGTGGTTCATCCATTGTGATAGGTCAGGCTGGTGCTGATATTGACATCTTTGCTTTGCGTGTGTATAAGAACCAAGCCCTTGATTCAGCCGACATCTTGCAGAACTATCGAAGTACGATGCCTACGGCGGCTCAGAAGGTCAGTGTGCGAGATGAGAACGACCTTCTTGGCAATACAGGCTTGATTAGTCTTACCAAGTGTCAGGAGAGGAAGAAGAACTGTCTGATATGGCACTGTGCTGGTGGTCAGATACGAAAGGGTGACACTGCTACCAAAACGGGTTGGTGGGAAATCCATCAATACGACGACAATGGTAACGAGTTGTTAGACTATAGCGGAAGTCTTTGTAGGGAAACCGCTTCGGTTGAGCAGACAGGTCAGGGTTCCACAGCCAAGACTTACTACTATTGGAATCTGCAAAGCAAGTTGAAGGACGTGGCGAAGGCTTACGATAAGGAACTTTCGAAGAACGGGCTTGACGCAGAGACTGTGACGCTGGAGCAGACCGCTGAGCTTTGTCCGCATGGTATCTGGGTGGAAATTACGAAGATTCATCCAGACTACAGTGACTTCACGCCATCTACTGCAAGGAATGGCTATGCCTTTGTCCCTGACGGCTGGGTTGATGGCAATGGTATGTATCGTGGTCCTCAGTATAAGTTGATGAACGGTGTGCCATACGCTCAAAAGCTCGTCGCAAAAATCAACTATGCATCCTCGATGCAGAGTCACCTGATGGGTGCTTGTAACCTCTACAACGATTTGCACCAAGCCATCGTCGGAAGGAATGTGATGCAGGTGCAGACCGCTGGCGCACGTGTGGCGAAGTGTCAGAATGTATTCTTGTATTTCTTGCAAGAAGGTGACACCGCTGTTTATCAAGGACCTTGTACTTTCGGTCCTGGCAAGATGGACGACGGTACTTGGGGATTCAACAAGAAGAAGCATCCTAATTTCGTGATGTTGGAAGGAGCCGATAACGACCTTCCTTTGACCGATTTCCGTGTGCCTTGGCAGAGTGACAGAATCAGTTACGAGATAGAAGATGGAAAAGCTGCTGGCTTTATCTATAATGGCTATACCAGTCTTGACCTTGACAAGTTCGTCGCTCAGACAATCACGATTGATGGTAATGAGGTAGAAGTACCTTCTTCTACGATTCTGAACCACATCAAGCAGTTTGTCAATTTCCTTTATAAGCACAACCCTCGTATCAAATATTTTTCTGGTACGAAGACGCAGTTCGAGGCAAGTGCAGCTGCCAATGATGTCAACTACCTTTATTGGTGGACAGAAGGCGCAGGTTCTTACAAGTTGATGCGCTATGACTTCTTTGAAGGCAAGTGGGTTGATTATGGTTGGGATGAAACCAATGAAGTTGTGGAGGAATGTGACTTGACCGCTGTTGGTAGTATCTATCGCAATGCCTATGTCAGTCATCCTGGTAATTTCGAGGCGATGAATGCAGGTTTTATTGCAGCTGTTGTTGAAGATGCTCGTAGTAAGATTGGCAATATCATCAATGTAGATAGTCTGAAGTTCCATTATTGCTTCACGAACTGGATGATTTGCGGTTCTGATAACTGTTCGAAGAATACTTACTATTGCCTTGTTCCGTATGGTGATGCTTCTGCTGACAAGAGTACGTGGACGTGGAAGTGGGAGTTGCATCAGGACGACCAAGATACTATTTTCAAAACTGATAATAGCGGTTTCCAGACCAAGCCGTACTATATCGACCGTCTGAATCCTTGCGCTGAAGGCTCGACTGAAAGTCTCTATCGTGGTAATGCCAATGTGCTTTTCAATTTGACAGAAGAGTTGTATGAGGGCAATGGCGAGTTGCGCAGTATGTTCCAGCGTATCTTTACCACCATGAGCGGGCTTGTTAGTGTGTCGGATGATTTGCCATTGAGCAACAATCAGAAGACTACGCCGTGGGGTTGCATGTGGAAATACTTCTTCAAGATTCAGCAATACATTCCTGCCGTTGCCTATAACGAGGCTGCCCGTATTCGCTATGAATACCCTGCTTCCGTCCATTTCATTTCCGAGCGAGGTGTGGACCCTATCACGCAGTCGATGGGAGACCAGATGCAAGCGGAGGTGCAGTACATGAAGCGTAGGTTGGTGTTGTTAGCGAGTTATGCAGAGTGGGGAGACTTCAGTCTTTCTTCAGGCAATGTCGGCTTATCAGACCTTGAGAACGTGTTTGGTTTGAACGGCGGCAATCTCATCGTCTTCAATGGTTTGGTTCCGCACCAGTATATCTATCCATGCGGTCGTATTGGACAGACGAATATCTCCATGCGTCAAAGATGCAAGCCTGGTGTTCCTGTTGTCTTTGATATGACGGGCGGTTCTCCTGTTGATGGTGTCGATACTGCTATTGCCCTTTACGCTGCCAATTACTATCGTTCCTTTGGTAATGTGGGCGACCTTCATATCAGTTCCGCTTCCCGATTCACGCTAACCGCTCAGCATTTGACTGAGTTCGTTTCCAATCCGTCGAGCCCGTCGAACCCTGCTTTCAAGCCGTCTGAGATTGTGCTTAACTGTCCGTTGATAGAGCATCTTGACTTGGAGGGTAGTGCAGGGATTGGTGGCACGTTGAACTTGTCGAACTGTATTCGCTTGCGCAGTGTCAATACGATGGGCTGTGACGGTATTGATGACGGCAACGGCAATGTTTCGGGTGGTATCGTCGGCATTCAGTTACCATCCAGTTTGCTGATGACGAGTGTGGAGCTGGGCAGTCGCTTGGTTAATCTGACACTGAATAACTTGCCTAACCTCACGACGCTCAGAGTCATACACACGTATGAGTTGAGAACTTTGATTTTGCGCGGTGTAGGTAGTCTGGGACGTGCATTGGTAGAGCAATGCCATGAAGAGAACGCTCCGTTGGAGGTGTTGACCTTGACCAATATTCTCTGGGAGTCGGTGCGTAGGGATTTCCTGATGTGGATTACGTCGTTAGAGTCTTGTACTTTGACGGGTAGGATTACGATGCACACGGCTGCCAATCTCTCGTTGTCTGACTTGACGTATCTGTTTGGCAAGTATGGCAATATTCGGAGCGAGTCGAATGATTTGTATATCGATTATGTGCCTGTGCTGATTGAGCGTTTGTCTATCACAGGTCAGAAGTATTTTACTGCTTTAGGTCAGACTCAGTTTGGTGTTGCTACCGATGCAGGAAACAATCTGAAGTTTGTGGATGGAAAGCCTGTGTTGCAGTGGCGATTTGTCAAGACAGATAGCGGTGGAAATGAGGTGGAAGACCTTGATGCCTCTTCCTATATGCAGTTTGTTGACGATGTTGCAGGTATTGCCAATGTCATTCGTTTGGCTGCTTCTGGAGACACGACCCGCTATCGTCTGAAGGTGACTGCTGAGCTGCTGAATGACACTACGATTAGTGCTTATTGGAATATTGGTTTCTTCAACCGCAAGCCGATGCGAGGTGACTTTGCCTACGCTGATGGTACGTTTGACGACGAGTATCGATATGACAAAACCGTCGTGGGCTTTGCCATCCGAGTGGTTGATAACGGTTCGTCTTTGACGATTGACGTAGCAGCTAAGGAGAACACTGTTATCAGAAGTTCCAATGGTGCGCTCAATACTTCTGCTTTGCCGTGGGGTGTTTATCCTTCCGATGACAATAACGGTATCAACTCTACGATGCGTTCAGACATCCAGTCACAGAGTGAGAACATTTCTCTTGTTTCCTTCAATACTGCTGGTAGTGGTACAGGCGACTATGACTCTTTGACGAAATCTGTTAATATGGTCAATCGTGCGAAATATATTATCAGAGGTTGGATTAGAAATCTGTGGGGCACTTACGACTTGACGATTGCACCTTACAGCACCGAGCGAACTTACGTACAAGGAAACGTCGTCCTCTACGATTCAGTTATTTATATGTGCAAGGTTACATCTACAACCGCTGGCGCGTTTGATGCTGCATCGTGGAGTACGCTTTCTCAGGCTCAGTACGACTTGATGGTTTGGGCAAAGAGCAGGTCATTGTCAGACCCATATCCTAAGAATACCTACGAGCTTGGTGACATGATGGTGGCTTTGTATTACTTGCAGAATGCGCTTGGTGCTTCCGCTGCCACGAGGTTCTATCAGTTGTTCTATCCAGCTGCATACGCATGTAACATGTACGAGCCAGCTGTCAAGGAAGGTGAAACATTGGATGCTCGCTATTCAAGGACGAACTGGATGCTTCCTGCCTGTGGCATGGTCAACAAGATTTACGGCATGTATCATGCGTCCCGTAATAAGGTGAGCGGTGGTAGTATCAGTGCAAACTATGCGAACGAAGACCAGGAATTGACGGATGCAAACTATCCACTGATGGCTAACATCCTCAAACGACTGGCGGATGCTGGCGAGAATACCGCTAAGTTCTCCCTCTGGAGTAACAGTTACTTCTGGTCCGCGTCCGAGTACAGTACCACGAATTCGTACGTCGTGTATTTCCAGAATGGTGCTGTGTACGGCAACACCAAGTATAATTCGTATGTTGTCAGGGCGGTCACAGCGTTCACCTACACGCTTTAGCGTGTCACTTTTTACTTATCGCGACGGCATTCAAGCCGTCGCCCAAGGATACAAATTGATTCAAACAAAATGACATGAGCACAAACGGTGTAGTCATTCCACAAAAGACGATACAAGACAGTGAGCAGAAGAAGCGTCAGCACAGGACGCTTCGTCAGATGCCGATTTATCGTGACATTGCGAACTTGAAGTATTTCGTGGTATGTCTTTATGAAAGAGTTCCGAGGAAGTTCACTCGCTACATAGACAGTATCTTGCTGACTGTAAGCGAGGCGAAGAAATGTGTAGGATTGGCACATGCTACTCGTGATTCCGCCATGAGGATAGAGTATCTTGATATGGTCCATATCTTCGTTGAAGATGTTCAGGACGACATCAAGATTTTGCATAAAATGAATCATATCAGCAAGGACACAGAGAACAAGATAAGGCAGCTGACACGGGGCATCGTCGCACAAGCAATAGCGTTGCGAGATTATACCAGTGGTCAGGGTAATTCATAAGCAATTATGGTTAGAGCATCCTATAATCCGTTGAACGGGCGATTCGCTAACACATTCTCAAGATGTGTTAGCTACGAAGATGCAGAATCGCAAAAAGACAGTAACTTCTGGTCCGCGTCCGAGAACAATACCACGAATTCGTACAACGTGAATTTCCAGAATGGTAATGTGAACAACAACAACAAGTATAATTCGTATGTTGTCAGGGCGGTCACAGCGTTCCACGATTATAGCTCCGTGCCGCAAGCCTTTCTTGACTCTGTTTGGGCGGCGTACAAAGACTGTATGCACGGCAAGTTCCGTTCTAAGCAAGCCATTGAGTACATGACTAAGGCTGCCGAGGATATTCCCGCCTTGGCATACGAGTTGTGGAGCAAGACCTATAAGCCTGGCACATCCACCTGCTTTATGGTTCTCTATCCCAAACCGAGGGAGGTGTTTGCCGCCAGCTTTCGTGACAGGATTGTTCACCATTGGATTTGCTTACGGTTGGAGCCGTTGTTTGAGGAGCGTTTTGTGTCGCAGGGCAATGTCAGTTTCAATTGCCGTAAGGGTTTCGGCACTGACAAATGTGTTGCACATTGTGCTGAAGGCATGGAGCGTATCACTGGGCATTATCATCGTAAGGCATGGCTATTCAAGGGTGATATTGTAGGCTTCTTCATGAGTATAGACAAGTTGGTTTTGTGGTACTTCATGGAGAGGTTCATCAACCGATGGAGGAAGCGCATGGAGCGCAAGGGCTTCGAGTCGGTTTCTCCCGATGTCCTTGTTCGTCTTGGTATGCAGCGTATGCCAGAGATGTTCTGGGACGTGCTTATCCATACCACGAAGACAGTTGTGTTGCATCGTCCAGAAGAGAATTGTGTGCTGAATTCGCCCGTGCATCTTTGGGAGCGGTTATCGCCTAACAAGTCCTTGTTTGGTTGTGAGAAAACCAAGGGTGAGCCTATCGGTAATCTCACGACTCAGTTGTTTGCCAACTTCTTGATGTCGTATTTCGACATGTATGTGCTTTTCCTTTTCCGTCACCATTCGTTCTCCTACGAGCGGTTTGTGGATGACTTCGTTTGTCAGTGTGACGACCTCGAATTTCTGAAGGTTGCGATTGTTCAGATGGAGCAGTTCCTCCAGACCTATCTTCAGTTGGAGATGCACAAGGAGCGGTACTTGCAGCCTGTGAGTCATGGCGTGCTGTTTGTCGGTACTTGCATCAAGCCTTGCAGACTGTATCTTTCGAACAGGACGCTGGCGCGATTTAAGGAGCGAACTATCGGTTTTCGTCATTTGATGGAGACGAAGAAGGAGTTGACCTATTTGGACTGCAAGCGTATCGAGCAAGTGGTGAATTCCTATCTTGGTTTCTGTCGGAGGAAGAGAACCTACAGACTTCGAAAGGAGATGATTGCGTTGATGGGTGGAGTATTCTGGATGTATTTCTATGTGCAAGGTCACTATGAGAGCATTCATGTGAAAAATAAATTCAAACTAAATTTATAAAAACCAAAATGAAACAGAAATTTACAGAAAAGCCAAGTCAGATGGTGACAAGTGTTGGTCCACAAGTGATTTACATTACTTTGAACTATAACGTTACTCCGTCCGATGATGGCGAATGGGAAGCGGACTGTGTTCAGTTCAAGTCAGAGGAGGTTCCTTCCATCACAGAAATAGTCGATGCCATCATTGGGTCGGGAAGGCTGTGTAGTGTTCAGGAGCTGGAAGGTGTCAGTAATGCGCTTGTCCATACTTTCAATGTACATGTGGATGACGATGAACTTTTTGCAGCCTCTAAGAAATTGTTGCTCGCGCTTAACTCGGCTTACGGATCATCGGAGGAAGTCAATGTCTTCCGCTATGAGGACAAGAACTGCTGGATAGACAAAACCACACGTACCAGTATTCTTTCGAGGCTTGACGCAGAAGAAGAGAAAGGCAAGAGAACCACCAATCTTTCCATTGGTCAATGCCATCTTTTCAATATCCCGATTGCGAGTGCAAGGGCGATGCTGAAGGACTTGGAGATTTATGCCGCTGAGTGCTACGACATGACTAACAGTCACCAGTTGTCGATTGTGGACTTGGAGACTTACGCGGCTGTCTATGAATACGACTATAAGGCAGACTATCCCGAGCCACTTGTCTTTACCGACGAGATATTCACATACGTGCAGAAGGAGCCAACCTCCAAGCAGGTCGTGGCAGCGTTGAAGAAATTGGCATTACCTACGGTGTTGGAGCAGGATGATGATGTCGCTTTGGAGAATATCGAGTTATTTCCCTCTTGGGAGTCTATGCTTGGTAAGGAGCTGAAGAAGGATGAGCGTTACTACTATGATGATGCGCTTTGGAAGGTTGTTCAGGCGCATACCGCACAATCCGATTGGACGCCACGTGTAGCTTTTTCTCTGTTTACGCAGGTCGTGAAAAGCGAGGGTGGTGACAGCGAGATTGGTACGCTGGAGAATCCGATTCCTTTCAGCATAAATATGGAATTGGTTGAAGGTTTGTATTACCTTGACGAGGGCGTAATCTACCTTTGCATCGAGTCTCTGAATCAATGCTTCTGGCACTTGGCGGCGATTCCAAGATATGCGCAAGCGGTGGAATAGGTTTTTGAGTTTGACAGATTTTAGCAATATTTTATTATTCACCCTAAATAACAAGAACGAATATGAAAGAAATTATTAAATTTATCGGCAGATTTATTAAGTGGGAAACTCGCTGGGCATGGATGTTGGTGGGTTTGGTGGTAGGATTGAGTTCGTGCAACTGGTACAATGCCGCACATTCGGGAGTGATTATGAGTATCTTATACGTGGTTTATTATCGTATCGAGTACAAGAAAGACCACAGTTGGATTACTACTGGATTGGTGCTGCTTTGCTCGTTTGCAGGTTTTGGAATCATTAAGTTACTCACCCAGAAATAGGAGGAATATATGAAGAAACAATACAAGACGCCTCTGACGACGCAGAGGGTGACGCAGTTGATGATGTCGTTGATGGGCTATTCTCGGTTAAGCGGTCATGCCGACCCGCAGGTGAAGAGTGCGAAGGCAGAGCCTTCTCTTACTGAGAAAGAGGATGAGTGGGGTAGTATTTGGTAACTTTTTAAAACAATGTAATATGAAATGGCTTGATAGTTTGAAGGCAGTTGATAGGAACAAGGTGGGTGCTATCGTCTTTTTTATCTTGGGCTTCGTATTTAGCGGACTTGCTTGTATGCTTGCCGTATATCGTGAGTTGGCTCAGGAAAAGAAAAGCGGTGTATTGGAACGAGAGGATTTGAAGAACTATGTGAAATGGAGCGGAATCGGTGCTATTGTCCAGGCATTCATTCTGATGGTACTTTAATCATTATTATGTAGAAAAAATGGAAGGAAGAGAAGTAACATTGATTATAGTTGGTTGTCTGGTGGTGTTGTTCTATGTCATCGTCTTCGGACTGATTGGTGCTGATTTATGGAGTGGTGTTCGCAAGGCAAAGAAGCGAGGTGAAATGAGGACGAGCGAGGCATATCGCAGAACCATTGACAAGTTGAACAAGTATTACAACATGCTTATCGCATTGACCTTTGTGGATGCTGTCCAAATCGGGCTGATATTCTTTCTTTGGCATGAGTATCGCTATGATATTCCTATGGTTCCCTTGTTTACGTTGCTCGGCACGTTCTACATTTCCTTTGTGGAGGTGAAGAGTATTGTAGAGCCATCGAATGTTAAGGAGAAGAAGGCACAAGAGGATTTCATTCGCATACTTAGAGAGATAGCAAAGAACCAGGACCTCAAAGACAGGGTGCTTTCAGTATTGGAAAACAAAGAAAACAAGGAGCATGATGAAACTGAGTGATAATTTCACGCTTGAGGAGCTGATAAAATCAGCTACTGCGCAAAGGTTAGGTATCGACAATACGCCCAGTGTTGTTGTCAAGAATAAACTTGCGACGTTATGCAGGAAAGTTCTCCAGCCACTACGTAACAAGTATAATAGAAGTATTGTCGTCACCTGTGGGTATCGTTGTCCGAGGTTGAACAAGGTTGTTGGTGGAGCTTCTACCAGTGATCATCTCTACGGTAATGCCGCCGACATTCGAAGCCAGAGCGATTCAAGAGCCGATAACAAGGCTCTGTTTGACCTGCTTGTGAAGATGATGAAGAACGGAGAGATAGGCGTCAAGCAGATTATCAACGAATACGACTATGACTGGATACATGTAAGCTACCAAGACGGTAGAACGGCAAAGAGGAATGAAGTTCTTGAGGCGTTCAGAAACAAAGAAGGCAAAACGATTTATCGGCGTTTGTCGGTTTGATAGAACGAAAACGGAACTTTCTTTTACCCGAAAGCAGAACTTTCGGGAACGGTAACTAAATGCAAGATGTTATGAAGGATATAGCAAAGATGCAGCTCTGTGCGATTGGGGTGCTGGCTGTGATTGTGCTGGCTGTGATTTGTGTGCGCAGTTGTTATGAGCCGAGTATTGTGTTCAAGGAGACGAGGGACACGGTAATGGTGAGTGACACGGTGACGGTGCATGACACCGTGAGGGTGCGCGAGCCAGTGGCGAAGGACAGTATGCAGGTAAGGACCGAAGTGGGGTATCTGAAGGTGTCGGCAGAACCGATACTTACTGAGAAAGACGACCATCTTATTGACGCCAATAAGATGATGGACAGTGTTCAGGTGGAGATACCGATTGAGCAGACAATCTATGAGGACAGTCTATATAGGGCTTGGGTCAGTGGCTATCATGCAAAGCTGGACTCCATTGAACTGAGGATGCGAACGACGACCATTACCAACACACAGACAATTACTATCAAGAAATATCCGCGTTGGGGTGTTGGTGTGATGGGTGGTGTTGGTTTTGGACTGAAGAACAAAAACGCCGAGCCGTTTGTTGGGGTAGGCGTGTACTATAGATTATTTTAGTTAAAAGTTAGTTAGTTTTTGAATTACGTTGGACGGTTTCTTGTCGTGAGGCAAGGACCGTTTTTTTGTGGTGGATGGGGTCAATTAAACATAAGATTTGTTGTGAAATCCATCTGGGAGGATGGGGTTCATGGGATTGATGGGGTTGTTGGGGCTGGTGGAATAGATGATTTTGTTGTAGATTTCCGCTGTGCGGAATTCAAGGCAGCATCCTTGGGAGAGTGTCCAGCCATCGTCGAGCAGGATGGCGTCGGACTCCATGACAGCTTGGATGCAACGTCCCATTGCCTGTTCTTCGGTGTAGGTTCCGAGTGGGTTCAGGTCGAAGGAGGAAACGATGTCGTAGCATTCCTGGTAGATGGAGGGCAGTTGTTCCTTGATTTCTTCCACACGTTTCCGAGCTGCCTCGTATTTCTCTTGGAAGGTAGCTTCTGAACGTGCGTTGATGGGTGTGGAGATATAGAGTTTCATTGTTCTTTGTTTTGGTTTTTGACGATGGAGAGGTCGATGCCGCTGTCGTTGAAATACTCGAACGCTTTCTTAAAGAGTTTTTGGCAGCGGCGTGGAGGGGTGGTCATGTATCTGTGCATTTCGTTGAAGAGTGTGCAGGGCAATGGTCCTTTGGCTGGGGTCATGTGTGTGGAGTAGTCGAAAAGGAACGGGCATTGTCCGCAGCACGCAGGTTGTTCATATATTTTTCTTCCGTCGATGATTACCATGTGAAGTTGTGTATTAAAACTGGGGGGGGGGTAGTCCGAGGCTGCTACCCCTTCCCAGCTGCCAAACACCACGGGGACGTATGTGTCTGTGATTTTTAGAGTTTAAAGGGGAGGGGAATCCTGTTTTATACCATCATCCCCTCCGCAGGCTGTGGAAGGCCTGATAGATATGTTGTTTGCTCAATGGCAAGGGTTATGCGAGGCGTTCGTTCCTATCTTCGCAGACAAGTCCGAACTGAATTATGAAGAAATCTATATGCTTTCTTATGGGGGTTGATGAGTA
>Ga0326511_10000915_pt1 | contig 25265 bp, 14 predicted proteins | sample 0_2496_0518_D_FD_203701 | JGI IMG/M metagenome (GOLD analysis project Ga0326511, IMG submission 203701) | Bovine rumen microbial communities from UC Davis, California, United States - 0_2496_0518 | ecosystem: Host-associated > Mammals > Digestive system > Stomach > Rumen | place: USA...
AGGCTGTTGATGCCGGCATCCTTCATAGCATCGTCGGTAGGAGCGAAGCAGGTGAAATTATAGGTCTTGACGGAATAGCCGCCGCCGGGAATACGGATGGTGTCGCGCAATTTGCTGACCACCTCGTCATACCCGCATTCACGGGCTGCTGCAGCGAAGATACTGTAGTCGCCCAATTGTTCCAGGCGGTCCACCATTGTCTCGGCAAGCGGGTGAATTACATCATCCATGTAATAAATCATTGCATTCGATGCCTGGATGAAGTTGATACCGCCTGAGTCGCGCGGTTGTACGGCAGCCTGATTGTTGAGGAAGATTGTCGATGACTCCAGAATTTCGTCTGTACGGTCAACATCATCCACATCGGTGTTGATGTATCCGAAACTGGGACGCAGGTAAGCCTGGAAGAGAGACTGTGTGCCGATAGCCTCTCCTGCAACAGCGTAGTTGATGAAGGTTTCGCTGTTCAGTTTCAGGCCGTTGATGATGTGGGTCTGAACCACATACTGGGCATAGGTTTTGTCGAGCTCTTCGATGGAGGAGACACCGCGCCACTGCAGAAATTCGGTCATGGCCTTATTGGTGGGTGCGAACACGGTAGCTGTGGCATCGGCATCCTTCAGGCCGTTATAGTAGTCGGCGTACTTGAGGAGCTCAAGCCACATCGAGAAATCATTGGAACGGCTTTCGAGAATGGAAGTACATGTCATTTCCTCTTCGATGTCGGTGGGCGTAACGAAGGTATCTCCCTCGAAGGGGTCATCGCAGCCGGTCAGGAGTCCTGCCAGCAGGATAAATGAAAAATTAAAGGTGAAAAACGGGCTGCGTACGGCAGACGACATCTTTCGTATCATATTGTGTATCATCTTATTAATGCTTTTTTTAATTTTTCATTTAATTATAGTATGGATTCTGAACCAGATTGGCGTTGCGCTCGATTTCCGTGCTCATGATGGGCAGGAAGAGAGCGTTGTCACTGGTGAGAACGGAACGGAGCCACGACTCTGAAGCCGAGCTGTTGTAACGTACCACCTGTTCAACCAACAGGCTTTGTTTGTAGCGGTTGTCGTTGCTGCGACCCATGCGGAGGAAGTCGTACCAGATCTTGCCTTCGCCCAGGAACTCCATCTTGCGTTCGTCGAGCACGGCTTCGAGCAGTTCTTCCTGGCTGTAGAGTTCCATTTCGTCGATGGCTTCATCGTCGTCCATGCCGGCCGCGATGTTGTCGGTAAGGGCAGCACGTTCGCGGATCTTGTTAATCAGTTTCACGGCTTCCAGCTTATGCTGCGCCGTGGGGTTTTCGCCGTCCACAAGCAGGAGAGCCTCTGCCTTCATGAGGATGACGTCGGCCACACGGTAAATAATGAAATTGGGATCGTAGTAAGTAGAAGTGCGTTTCTTGTCCTCAGTGGTCGAACCTACGTACTTCCAGCAGTAACCTGATGACATACCGAGCGACATGCCGGCCGAACCGCCGGGGAAGAAGGAGGCATGATAGGTGCGGGGAGACTCCTTGCCGGAGGCATTCTCATCGTCACCCTGATCTCCTACGACAGCAAGGTATTCTTTTACGATATCGGCACAGGCACCGGCGGAAACCTGGAATCGGCGCGAAGCCTGCTGGTCATCGAACATGATGGGCAGGTCGTTGGTCTGATTCTCCTGATAGTTCCACTGGAGCTCGAAGATGCTCTCGTTCGAGTTGCCCGGGTTGAATATCGTGAAGTAGCTGCTGCGAGTAGGCGTTGCCATGAAAGCAGGAGCCTTGGCGCTGCCGCTGTTGAGGATGGCGTCACAGGCATTGATGGCCTGCTGATAATCCTCACTCCAGAGACAAACGTCGGCCAGCAGGGCATAGATGGCCCACTTGGTGGCGCGGCCCTTGGTCTCCCATGTTGTGGAATAATCCTCACGGGCGGCACCGGTAGCCAGGGCGGCCAAAAGGTCGCTCTTGATCTGGGCCACTACGGTGTCCTCCGATGTCTTGGGCACGTTGATTTCGACGTTGTCGTCATCATAGGCCTTGGTCACAAGCGGCACATCACGCCAGTTTCTCACCAGATAGAAGTAGCAGAGGGCGCGCAGGAAATAAGCCTCCGTGTAGTGTGCGTTGCGGGCGCCTTCGCTGTAGGTGTCATCGTTCTGACAAGCCTCGTCGGCACGTTCCAGCACGGTGTTGGCGATGTTGATAATTTTATAGAATGTGGACCAGTTGCAGAAGTTCGTGTTCGAAGCCTGCATCTGCCAGGTCTGCAGACGGGTGTTCGACTGGGCGTTGTAGATGAGGCCTGCACGTGTCTCGCCCCACGAAAGCAGCATGGCCTTGGAGTCAGACGTATTATCCACCATCGAACGCAGGTAGTAATAACCGCTCACCACGATGTTTTCCACATCCTGTTCGGTCTGCCAGTAATCGTTGGCCACCTGCGAGTTCTCGGGCTTTACTTCCAGAAAATCGGAACAGGAAGAACTGCCGAATACAAAGATGCAAGTAGCGGATACGGCTGCCAGCTTTGTCATTATATGCTTGATTGTTTTCATATCGTTTCCTTTTCTCATTAGAAGTTAAGAGTGAGACCTACGGCAACACGGCGGCTGCGGGGAGTCTTGGCATTATCGACGGCAATCTCCGTAACTTTCGACGGGATGGTAACCTCAGGATCCTGTCCCTTATAGTCGGTCCAGGTGAAGAGGTCGTAGCCTGTGACAAAAGCGGTGATGCCGGTCGAGTGAATCTTCTCGCACCATTTCTTGGGCAGTTTGTAGTTGAGCGTGATGGTCTGCAGACGGATGTAGGAGCAGTCCTCCACAAAACGGTCGCTGCCGAGGTAATTCATACCATATCTGTATAACGCGCGAGGCACGTCGGTCACGTCGCCTTCATGCGTCCAGCGGCGCAGCACGGCCTTCGACTGATTGTCGGTGTTGTACATTGCCTCGTTGTTCATACGTGCCTGGTTGATGATTTTCTGACCCAGACGGTAGTGGAAACGCATCGTCAGCGTCAGGTCTTTCCACTTCACGTTGACGCCGGCACCGCCGGTGACCATCGGGTTGTAGTTGCCTAAGTAGATAATATCGTTCTCGTCAATCTTGCCGTCGTGGTTGATATCGTCATACTTGGCATCGCCGGGATAGCAGCGGTAGGTGCCGTTCTTCATGATGATGGGCTGGCCTTCGAGGTCGCGCATCACGTTGCCTTCGGCATCGCGGGCATAGGTGTCCTCCAAGTTCTGGTAAACACCCAGCGAGTGGTAGCCGAAGAATGAACCTACAGGAGTGCCTGTCATGAGTTTCTTGGCATATTCACCGTTCTTGAACGAATAGGAGTCCTCAGTCATGTTGCTGGGCAGTTCGAGTATCTCGTTCGTGTTGCGGTTGATATTGAAATCTACAGCCACACGCCAGTTCTTGTTCTTGAAGATTTCGTAGTCGATGCGGTATTCCCAGCCGTAGTTGCGCATGCGGCCCGAGTTGATGAAGGCCAGTTTGTCGAAAGCAGACGTCGAAGCTGTTGCCACACTCTTCTGCAACAGATCCTTGGTGGTCTTCTCGTAGTAATCGAAGGTCATCTTGACCCGGTTGTTCCAGAAGGCAAGGTCGGTACCGAGGTCCCATTCCTCTGCTGTCTGCCACTTCAGTTTGTTCAGCTGCATCGAGTTGGGGGCGACGGGAGTGATGGTGCCGTATTTGCCGGAGACAGCCTGATAGGTGCCCACATAGGGCGAGGTCCCCGTGGGAGCTGCGCCTGACTGACCCCAGCTGAAACGTATCTTGGCTTGAGAGAGCCACGATTCAGTCTTGTTGTGAATCCATTCGATGTCCTGCAGGTTGAGGGCTGCGCCGTACGACTGGAAGAGACCCCAGCGATTGTCCTTGGCGATGGCCGATGTTCCTTCATAGTTCCACGTACCGTTGATGGAGAGCCAGCGGTTGTAGGTGTAGTTGAGGTTGGCGATAGCGGAGAGAGTTCGCACATCCGACTTGCTGCTGTTGAGCGACTCGTCCCAGATGGTACCGCCGTTCACAGGGTCGCCCATGCCGCCGGAGGCTACACCATATACCTGGGTGGCATAGTTCGAACCGGTGGTCTGCTGCGTACGCCAGATCATGGCGGCTACGATGCTGTGACGCTGGTCCAGGAAACTCTGGTTATAGAGCAGCTTGGATTCGGACTGGAGTGAGAAGTTGTTGGAGTAGCCGTCGTAGCTGCGGTTGTTCCATTCGCTGTCGATGTCCACGCCCGTCACTTCCTGGGGCAGGTAGCTGCCGGTCTTGATGGTCTTGAACTTCATCGACACATAACCCTCGAAGGAGAGGATGGGTGCGTCGTTCTCATCGACAAGGATGCGGTAGCGGGGACGGATGGTGATTTTCTCTTCCTTCGTATTGGTGTTGTTGTACGACTCATTGACGGCGGCAATGGGATGGAAGTTCTGGCTGCCGGTGAAGGCACCCTGGAACTCGTTGGCATCCTGATAGGTGAAGTAGATGTCGGTGGGCAGGCCGGTAGCGTCGTCGATATAGTATGGCGACTTGTTGGGCATCTTGCGCATGGCTTCCGTACGAACGGTCTCCGGCTTGAAATAGGGCTGGCCGTTCTTAGTGTCGGAGTAGGTGAACTCGGCCACCACGTTCAGGCGGTTACTGAAGTTATAGCCCACGTTGAGGGTGGAGGTGAGACGCGACATATCGGTGGCTTTGGTCGTACCGCCTTCGCTGAGATAGCCGAGCGAGAAACGGTAGGTGGCCTTTTCACCGCCGCCCGACATAGAGAAGTTGTTGTCGGTGGTGACGGCATTCTTGCGTACGTAACCCAGCCAGTCTGTGTCGGTGTTGTATTCGTCGAAGTAGCTCCAGTCGGGCTGCCATCCGATGGCATAGGCCTTCTGGTCGAAGAGCTGTTCGAGAATGGTGTTGCGGTTCAGACCCTGGGCGTTGGCTGTGTTCCAGATGGCATCCTGCATATAGGCGGTGTATTCGTTGCCGCTCAGCATCGGGATGGGATCCGGCTCGAACTTGAAGGTGGTCTTGTTCGAGAAGGTGAACTTCGGTTTGCCGCGCAGACCTTTCTTGGTCGTGATCAGGAGCACGCCGTTGGCACCCTTCGTGCCGTAGAGGGCCGTCGAGGCTGCGTCCTTCAGTACCTGGATGTCCTCGATATCATTGGGGTTGAGCGAGAGCATGTCGGCAAAGTCTTCGGTGTTGGCCGTCGAGAAGTCGAAGTCCTCCGAGATATCGGTGTTATAGGGCACGCCGTTGATGACGATGAGAGGGTCGGCCGAGCCGTTCAGCGTGGCTGTACCGCGGATACGGATGGAGCCTTTGGCACCGGGGTCGCCGCCCGCCAGAATATCCACACCGGCGAGCTGACCCTGCAGGGCCTCTTCGACTGATGTCACGGGTAAGCTTTCCATCACGTCGTCCATCTTGATGCTCTGGGACGAGCCGGTGAAGGTCTTGGCCGACACGCCGAGTTCGCTGCGCTGCACACGTTCTGTGGCCACAACGACTTCTTTCAATTGCTGGGAGTCTTCACTCATTGTTACGTTCAGCACTTTCTGCCCGGTGAACGGGAAGCGCTGAGCGGACATGCCGATGAAGGAAAACACGATTGTCAGGTCATTACCCTGGGGCATCTTGATGGAATAGTTGCCGTCCATATCGGTGATGGTACCTGTGAGTGTACGGTTCTGGCTGTTGACAACAGCGATGTTGACACCCATCATCGGTTCTTTCGCTCCGCCGAAATCTTCATACACAGTACCCGTCACGACAGCTTGTGCATAGGCTGACGTTGCCGTGATAAAAAGGGCAAGTATGAGGGAAATATGCTTTAATATACGTTTCATATTCTAATTGATATGTCGTTCATTTTCATGCTCGTTTTCTCGCCATGGCAATGATTAAGCAAGCTTGTCATTGCTCTTCTGGCTTAATGAAAACGTTCATTTTTATGCTCGTTTTCTCGCCATGCCAAAACTCATGCAAGCATGGTTTTGGTCATTTGGCTTAACGAAAATGTTGATATTATTTCTGCTGCTCGGGCCAGTTGTTCTCGAATACATCGGTAATGAACTGCACACAGCCGTCATCGAAGACGAAGGGCAGACAGTCATAATCCGTAAGGAATGGAATGGCATGACCCTGCACGATATCCTGTCCGTCGGCATTTTTGTACTCGGCAGATGCCTCGGCACGTGCGTACAGATGTCCGCCGTTGTCATATATGTATATGTTCGCGTTACGCGCCGGAGACTTTGAAATGTCGGCAATCGACGGAATGCTGGTATCCTGATCCCAGCCGGGATAGGGATATTCTGTAGCGGGCGATGTCGATTCAGGCAGGAAGTACTGAAGCATGTAGTGCTGCAGGTAGGTCTGCTCATCCGTGCCGTCGGCAGGTGCTGTGCACTTGTTCCAGAAATCGGGATCATCTGCCGATTCGGCGGTAGTGGTGATGTAGGGGAATCTGCCTGTCAGGATGGCTGCCTTGATAGCGTCGGTAGTGGGAACGAGCATCATGCAGTCCTCGGTCATGTAGTTCATCGTCTGGGCCTGCTCGTCAATCATGTTGGCAAGGATGAGGGTTTTGATGAAGCCCTGGAACAGGGTGCCCTCGTCGTTGCGGTGCGAGTAGATCATCGGAATGAAGTTGGCATAGATGGCCTCGGAATTGGACCCGCGCATCAAGAACCGGTCGTTGCCCGGGTCGTAGCTGTAGCAGTGACCGTTGCTCCAAGAGGTGCCGCGGAAAGTGAGTTCCTCAAAGTCGGTATAGACCGAGTCGAGAGTTGTCTGGTCGTTACCGGCATAATGGATGAGGCCATTGTACTTGAACGAGTTGGATATCTTGCCGTTCTTGACGTACAGATAAAGCTTGTAGTTGGTGTTGAGGGTGCGATATACCTTCAGACCCGTGGAGGGAAGTTCTTCTTCTCCGCCGGGAAGACTGATGATATGAGAGTTGACGAAATTGGCCTGTTCGCCGGAACCCAGGTTGCCTGCCGTTGTGGAGCCCACAGGTCCGTTCTTCAGCTTGTCGCTTGCAGCATCATACCAGATGTTGTTTGCCTCGAACTGGGTGTTGTTCGGGTAGAGCATGATGAAGTTGACGTCCATGTCGGTGAGTGTGCTCTGCATATCGCTTGAACCCAGCATGCGCAGGAACAAATTGTAACGCTTGTACTTGTAGGCGGGACCGGTCACCGATCCGAACACGGCAGGAGGTGTCAGGATGGACTGACCGTAGAGAACGCCGTTCACACACATCTTGCGGTTCTGCTGAGGCACTGCGTCCACATCGAACAGAATCGTCGTTTTGGTGAAGAGGTTCTCGACGTCGCCGTTCTTGATTTCCTCAGGGAATACCATGCTGTTGGGATTCACGCTGTTCGAAAGCAGGTAGTTGATGGCATCGGTCGAGATACTGTCGTAATGTACGTCCAACGGATAGCCCGTGGGATCCTCGGGGTCTCCCCAATAGGAGGTATAGAACTCGTTGAAAGCGTCATTGGTGGGTGCAAATACCGAATAGGAGGTGCTGGCCAGCGTGCTCATCTGCATGTAGTCGCTCACGGGCCATTCGCTGTCGATATTGGGCACACGGAAAGTGGTGTTCTCATACAGGCGCTGGTAGTAGGTGTGCGTACCGCCTCCGTAAACCGATGTCAGGTTGTCGTCGGCTGCAAAATAGGCTGCGGCATCATACAACTGCAGGAAGAGCGAATAATCCGAATTATTGGCCAGCTCTGTGTGAATGGTCTCCAGCGGTTTGATGACGCGGTCCACCGTGTAAATGTAACCGTTCTTTGCGGGTACGGCATATTCGGTGACTGTTGCATCGCTCACGTTGAACCCGTTCTCGCCGGTCCAGGAGGATTCGGGGAAGAAATATTCGTAATTGTACTTCGCGTCAATGACCTTGGTGTTGAACATGGCATAGCTGAAAATCGGGATGAAGCGCTCCAGGTGATACACCTCAACCGTTACGCCTGTCGTGTCGACCAGCGAACCGTCGCTGAGCATCAGACGGGCAGGTTCTTCCTGCGATACCGCGTCTTGCGAACGGGTACGGAACTTGTAATAAAGACCGGCGTTCACCTCCTTCTGCTCGTCCGTGGCTCCGTCACCTTCGTTGGGACGGAAATTCACCAGTTTGTCCTTGTCGAACGAATAATAGAGCAGATGGAAACCCACCAGCTTCTTCAGTTCGCTCACGGAGATGTCCTCCACTTTCGTGGTGCCGTAGTTGGCTTGCAGATACGAACGCATGGCATCGTCGTTGGGTGCCATAACCGTCAAGATGGCGCGGCCGTTCAGCAGACTCTTGTAGTCACAACGGTCAACAGCCGAGAGGAACAGCGTATAGTCGCCTCTTTCCTCCAGAATCTCATAAATACTGCCTTTAATCCAATCCGGTTCCTCGTAGTAGTCCTTCATCTTGTCCTGGCAGGACGAAAGAAGCGCTGCTGCTGTGGGAACCAGCATCAGACCCAGTGCCATTCCTATGGACTTGATCGTTTTCAGCATGTTGTTAATTTTTATTGTTTCTTAATCGTTTGCGATTTTAATTCGTGTCCAAGTTACAATAAGTATGCTCGGCGCACATTTTTCATGATGCAAATATAGATTTTTTTTTCAAAACTACCAAACAAATTGATAAAATTAACGCATCAAATCTTTATTTTGGTGAAAAAATCCTCATTTTTGATAAAAAAATCCACCTTGGCATTCTGTTTTTCGGTCTTTTAAGGCTTGTAGGTACAGATTCCGCTTGTTGTAGACAGTTACATTATCCGGGCTTTTTTATTCACTTAGAATAGCTTGCGAAGGGGAGATTTTTGACACGATGCCCGAGGGAATCAGCATTGTCAGCAGGATGACGGCGGCGGTCCCCAGATTCAGAACGACAACGTGCCAGAGAGAGAGGCTGACAGGCACCCATTCGAGGTAGTAGTTTTCTGGGTCGAGTGCGAGCGGATGCCACAGATATTGTGCGGCGCAGAATCCCAGTCCGATCAGGTTGCCCCAGAACAGGCCTTTCAGGGTCAGCAGGCCCGATACCCACAGGAAGATTTTCCGGAGTTCGCCGTCGGTGCATCCCAACGCCTTCAGGATGCCGATGGTGGAGGTTCGTTCCAGGATGATTATCAGCAGGCCGCTGATCATGGTGATGGCGGCAACGGTGCCCATCAGGATGAGGATGACCCATACGTTGGTGTCGAGCAGCGACAACCACCCGAAAATCTGGGGATAGATGGTGTCGGTGGTACGAATCCGGTAGGGCATGCCCGTGCGGTCGCTCCGGCCGCCAAGTAGTTCAGAGAGGTTTTCCCATTCGGGTTGGGCGCGGTCGTAGTCGTCCAGCCGGATCTTGATACCACTCACCATGTCTTCGTCCCAACCGGACACATCCTGCAGCAAGGGCAGCAGGCAGACGGCCTGACGGCTGTCTGCCTCCGAGAAATGGGTAGCGTAGATGCCGCTCACCCTCAGAGTGCGCACTTTGACGGAGGCTCCTCCCGCATTCCAGGTGTTCATGTCGTGGGCGCCTTCCCGTTTCACGAAATAGGCTTTCACCTCGTCGCCCGTCTGCAGTTTCAGAGCTGAGGCGACGGGCTGTGACAGGTATATCTCGTCTGCTTCTGTGGGATGCATTCCTTCGGTATTGTGCCGGTTGAGAAAGGTCCAGTCTCTGTCGGGGACTTCGCCGGTCAGTCCGAGGGTTTGGAAGGCACTGTCGGTCTTGAGCATGCACAGTTTCGATGCATATGGCGCCACCTCCAGGTATCCGGGCCGGGTTTTGAGCATTCCCAGCAGGCTGTCGTCCACACAGAGCGGCGCCGTCTCGTAGTTCGAGTTGTCGGCCATCGCTTCCACATGCACATGACCGGCCATTCCGCTCACCAGTTCTTCTATTTCCCGCTTGAAGCCCACCACAACGGCCACGGCTATAATCATCACCGCAAGGCCGATGGCAATGGCTGCCACCGCAATACGAATTGCCGGCGGCGTCGCTCCTTGTCGGGCGTCACCGTCGGTGGTTCGGTCATAGATGCGTTTGGCGATGAACAGCGGAAACATCCCCATGCGTCAGTTTTATTCTTTCCCCAATGCGTTGTAGGTCTCCAGCGCTTTCTGGAGCACAATCAGGGCATGCTTCAGGTCTTCTTTGTTGAGTACATAGGCCAGTCGGACCTCGTTCTTGCCCAACCCGGGTGTGACGTAGAAGCCCGAGGCGGGAGCCATCATCACGGTGCAGCCCTCGAACTGGAAGTCGCTCAGACACCAGGCGCAGAACTTCTCGGCGTCATCGACAGGCAGTTTGGCCACCGTGTAGAAGGCGCCCATCGGGATGGGGGAGTAGCAGCCGGGAATGCGGTTGATGCCGTCAATCAGGAATTTTCTGCGTTCCACATATTCGTTGTAGGTGTCCAGCATATACTCGGGGTCGGCATCGATGGCCGCCTCGGCAATGAGCTGGCCGATGAGCGGAGGAGAGAGACGGGCCTGGCAGAATTTCATCACGTTGGCCCGTACGGCGGCATTCTTGGTCACAATAGAGCCCACGCGGATACCTGTCATCGAGTATCGTTTCGAGACGGAGTCAATTAGGATGACGTTCTGTTCGATGCCTTCCAGGTGGCAGGCTGAGATGTAAGGCGCGCCCGTATAGCAGAATTCGCGATACACTTCGTCCGAGAACAGAAACAGGTCGTGTTTCTTGACGATGTCTCTCAGTTGGCGCATCTCCTTCTGGGTATAGAGATAACCTGTTGGGTTGTTGGGGTTGCAGATGAGGATGCCTTTGGTCTTGGGAGTGATGAGCTCTTCGAATTTCTCCATCGGGGGCAGTGCAAATCCTTCTTCAATCGAAGTCGGGATGGACTTGATGACGGCGCCTGCTACGATGGCAAAGGCCATATAGTTGGCATAGGCCGGCTCGGGCACGATGATTTCGTCACCCGGGTTCAGACATGACATGAAAGCGAACAGCACGGCTTCCGAACCGCCCGTGGTCACGATGATGTCCTCCACATCCGCGTTGATTTTGAAACGGTGGTAGTAGTTGGCCAGTTTCTGACGCAGTGACAACAGACCTTCCGAGGGGCTGTATTCCAGCACCTTGCGGTCGATACGTTTCATTTCGTCCAGACCGGCCTGCATGGTCGGGAGGTCGGGTTGACCAATGTTGAGATGATATACCTTCACGCCTCGTGCCTTGGCGGCATTGGACAGTGGCACGAGTTTGCGGATAGGTGACTGGGGCATGTTCTGCCCGCGTTGCGATATGCTTGGCATTCCTATTTGGATGTTATTGTTTATTTATATGATTGTCTGTGACATCCCTATTTCAGGTAGTCAGGCCCCTGCTGCTGCAGGTAGTGGATGATTCCGAAGTCGGCGGGAGCCCAGTCCAGATAATCCAGATTGGCAAGGGTCACCCAGCGGCTGTCCAGATGTTCCTTCATCGTAAACTCCTGGGTGTCGGCATGGCAGAGCCAGGCATCGAGGGCAATGCTGAATTCGGGATATTCGTATTCCACCTTAATCAGACGGCGCACAGGACGCACCTCATAGTCCATCTCCTCCTGCAGTTCGCGGCAGATGGCTTCTTCGGGAGTTTCGTCTTTTTCGATCTTGCCTCCCGGGAATTCCCACTTCAGCGAGGTCGAAACATGCATTCCTTTGGGACGCTGCATGCAGAGGATTCGGTCGTCAATAACGACCACCGCACATACTACATTATAATGCGTCATAGCTGCCCCTGAACGTTGTGGTATTCATGTCACCCGTTTCGAGGCCGAGCTTGAGCCATTTCTTGCGCTGCTGGGAAGTACCGTGTGTGAACGACTCGGGCACGGCGTAGCCCTGCGCTTTCTTCTGCAGGTAGTCGTCGCCGATTTTGAGCGAAGCGTTGATGGCTTCGTCGATGTCGCCCTCTTCGAGCGACTGGTAGCGTTTGTTCTCGTAGTGGCCCCATACGCCGGCATAGTAGTCGGCCAGGAGTTCCAGACGTACACTGATTTCGTTGGCGGCCGCTTTGTCGAGACTCTGCATCTGACGGTGGGCCTGACCCAGCGTGCCCAGCAGGTATTCCACGTGGTGGCCTACCTCGTGGGCAATCACATAGGCATAGGCGAAATCGCCGTCGGCACCGATCTGCGACTTCATCGTCGTGAAGAACGACAGGTCGATATAGAGCTTCTGGTCTCCCGAGCAGTAGAAGGGGCCTACGGCAGCACTGCCTGCGCCGCACGCTGTCGATACCGAACCTGTGTAGAGCACCAGCGTGGGGTTCTGATACTGTTTGCCCATCTTGCGGAACACTTCCTCCCAGACGTCCTCGGTCGAGGCCAGGATCTGGCGCGAGAAGTCGGCCAGCGCTTCCTCTTCGGCGGTAGCCTCATACGTGTCGTTTGAAGTCGTGGTCTGCGTTGTGTTGATGCCGCTGCTGGCACCCATCAGGATTTCCAAGGGGTTGCAGCCGCCGGCATAGCTCAGGATTACTAACGCCACGATGGCGATGATAATCCATTTACCGCTCTTGCCTTTCAGCAGGCTCAGCAACAGGGGAAGCATACTACTGCCTCCGGAGAGGCCTCTCATCGACCCTCTCGAGCTTTGCCCGCGGCGGTCTTCTACATTGTCGCTTTGACGACGTCCGTCCAGTCTCATAGCTTTGTTTTTAAAAAGTTTTCCAGTTTCAAAAAAGCCCCGTTAATCTTTTGGGATTAGCGGGGTCTTCAGAGCTCGCGGAGAGAACGAGATTCGAACTCGTGGAACCTTAATCAGGTTCGTCGGTTTAGCAAACCGGTGGTTTCAGCCACTCACCCATCTCTCCTAACATTGCTGCCAAACCAGCATTTCTTTTGGAAAAGCGGTGCAAAGATAGCCTTTTTTTTCGAAACCGCCAAATATTTTAGTAAAAAAATGCGAATTTTTTAATTTTTATCGAATTTATTCGTATCTTTGCAGCGAAAAGATGTCAAAATTATGGCAAACAAGACCAAGAATAGCAAAAAAAATACTTTCTTCCGGGTATTGGCTGTTATCGCCATCCTGTTTCTGCTGACCGGAGCTGTCGCCGCATACGCACTTTATCAGATGTCGGTTCGCTCGGCTCTCACGCGTGACGTGTGGTTGTATGTGCGTCCGGGAGATACGCGAGACTCTATTCTCGTCCGCCTCGACGGGGGAGGAATGGACCCGTCCCGTGTGTTCTGGGTTGAACGGAGCATGGACTATTATGATCTTGATGAAAAACTGGCCTCCTCCGACTGTTCGGGTGCTTATCTGCTATCCATCGACCTGCCGCCGCTGCGTGTGGTTTCCCGTATCGTGCGTCACCAGCAGACACCAGTGCGCATCTCGTTCAACAACGTTCGTCTTTCCGCCCAGCTGGCGGCACGCATCACCGAACCCCTCATGATTGACAGTGCCGCCATGATGGAGGCGTTGCATGACACAGAATTCCTCAGCACACTTTCGGTCGATACGGCAACCGTCCTCACGCTCTTCCTGCCCGACACTTACGAGGTGTGGTGGAACATCAGTGCAGAGGACCTCATCTACCGCATGTATCGCGAACACGAAGCGTTCTGGACGCCTAAGCGCTGCAGCGAGGCTCAGGCCATCGGTCTCTCGCCCCTCCAGTGCAGTATCATCGCTTCCATAGCCGAGGAGGAGACCCACAATCGCGGCGAGATAGGTATCGTGGCCCGTCTTTATGCCAACCGGTTCCGGATCGGGATGCCCCTCCAAGCCGACCCGACGGTGAAATATGCCGTCGGAGACTTCACGCTCAGACGTATCCTCAACGAACACCTCGCCACGCCTTCGCCCTACAATACCTATCTTCATGCCGGACTCCCGCCCGGACCCATCCGGATTCCCGCCAAGGCGACTATCGACTCGCTCCTCCAGTCGCGTGAACATTCCTATTTATATATGTGCGCGAAGGAGGATTTCTCCGGCACCCACAATTTCGCCCGGACGCTCGGTGAGCACCAGCGGAACGCCGCCCGCTATCATGCGGCTCTCAACAAACTCAAAATCAAATGAAACGCCTGTCTCTCCTGCGGCTTGCAGCTGCCGTCCTCCTGTCGGCTTCGGCCGCCTGCACCGTCTCCTCCCGCCGGGACCATGCGGCAATACGTAACGAAGCCGTTCCGCGGGAACCCGACTACACGCTTGCATCCCAATGGTACACCGCCGACCGCGGAGGCGCTGCCGATATCTTCTATATCCCGTCAACTTCGACTTTCGACTACAGGCTCGGCGACAGTACCTGGTGTCATTATGCCGACACCTACACCGACAGTCTGCGGCGGGGCATGACGCTTGAAATGCAGGGAGTGGATCTTCTGATAGGCGGCAACCTTAACTTCCGGGCACCCTACTACAGGCAGTGTTCGATGGAGTCCTTTACGGGCGACAGTCTGCGGGATGCACGTCTGGAGCTGCCGGCAGGGGATGTCAGAAGGGCCTTTGCCCACTACCTGACCCGCATCAATCCCGACCGTCCGTTCATTCTGGCCGGATTCAGCCAGGGGGCTTTCCTCGCCCTCCGGCTGATGGAGGAGATGGACGATGCGGCCTATGCCCGCATGGTGGCCGCCTACCTCATCGGCATCCCCGTCCCCAGCTCCCGGCTTGCAGCATGTCCCCGCATCCGGGCGGCCCGGGGTGCCGACGATACGGGTGTCACCGTCTGCTACAACTCGGTGCGCGATGCCTCCTGTGCTGACGGCCTGCGCAGTGCCTTGTGTATCAATCCCGTCAATTGGAGCACCGGAGGAGAACCCGCCGTCCTTGATACTGAACCGTCGCCCTTCATTCCCCTCGACCGACAACAGAAACAGCATCTCGAAGTCGCCCTTGACACGGCTTCCAACCTTCTTTTCGTCAGCGGCTATGTGTCCGATGACTATATCCTGCCCCTCTTCGGCAGGGAGGGCAACTACCATTCGCGCGAAATCTGGTTGTACCGCCAGCAACTGCGCGACAATATGCAGAATCGTGTAAATCAATTTCTGAAGCAATGATAAAAACAAAGTTAATGACGCTGGCAGCCTTCCTGCTGCTGGCGATGGATCTTTGGGCCACCGATGATGTGCTTCTGCGCCCCTGCCGTCCGGAACTCGACAGTTCCGATGCTGTATCCAACAGGGCTTCCCGTCAGCAGAGCGCCGGGAATCCCTATGTTGGTGACCGCCGCCAGCTGGTCATCCTGGCCGCCTTTCAAGACCTTGGTTTTCTCGAATCCCGTGACGAGGCTCTGGCCAAGTGGAACGAAATTTTCAATGCCAAAGGTTTCCATGAGGGCAATTACACGGGTTCCGTCCACGATTATTTCCGCGACCAGAGCTATGGGAAGTTTAACCTCACTTTCGACCTTTTCTATATCACTCTGCCAGAAGGGCGGCACAAATACCGCAGCACCATCAGTGACGATGAAAACTCCCAGCATATGGTGGACGCTATCGTCGATACCCTCATGACGCGGGACATAGACTGGAGCCTTTATGACTGGGATGGTGACGGCTTTGTCAATCAGCTACTCATCGTCTATGCAGGCAAGGGCATGAATATTGATGGCGATGACGAAAGCATCTGGCCCCACCAGTCGTGGCTCTCCAAACACATGAATCTTGAAACGGAGAACAAATGGGATACCCGCAGCTGGCGTACGGTCACCAGTAGCGACAGGGAATATTACATCGATGTTTACTGCTGTGTGCAGGAGTGGGTTGACAGTGAGAGTGTTAAATCCTCGTTCGGTACCATCTGCCATGAGTACAGCCACTGCTTCGGGCTGCCCGATTTTTATTACGCAGGAAATTCTGTGGTCGGCGACTGGGACCTCATGGGAAGAGGCAATTACAACGGGAAGGGCTATCTCCCCTGCGGCTATTCCGCCCACGAACGTATGTTCATGGGCTGGCTCTCCCCGGAGGAGCTGACAGCCGCAATGACGGTGACCGCCATGCCTGCTCTCGACGATGCCCCTGCGGCCTACCTCATTCGCAACGATGCCGTTGCCGATGAATACTACATCGTCGAGAACCGCCGGCAGCAGGGATGGGACGCACAGCTGCCCGGCAGCGGCATTCTCGTTTTCCACGTCGATTATGACGATGATGTCTGGCGTAATGGGACTCCGAACAGCTATTTCAATAAACGCTACGAAATTTTCCCCGCCAACAACCGCTCTTCCATCAATTATATGGCATCCTGGACCTATCCCTATATCGTGTCTGACAGTCAGGGTAACGATTCCATTGCCAACGACTGTCTGACCGATACCTCCAAACCCGCCGCTACGCTGTTTAATGCCAACACGGCGGGAACAAAATTCATGGGCAAACCTCTGACCCGGATGTCGGTCGGGGCCGACGGCCTCGCCTCTTTTGTCTTTATGGATCCGAACCCCGATGCTATCGCGCCTGTCCGCAGCCGTGAGGACGATGCCGCCCCCGTCTTCTATGACCTTCACGGCCGCCGGATTCCCGAACAGCCCTCCCGTTCTGGTGTCTTTGTCCGCAACGGACGCAAAATATGGATTCCTTGATACCCAGGGCCGTCAATAAGGACCAACAGGAGTCCATCCCTCATTGAGAGAGGTTAGACAGGTCTTCCTAAGAGGAATAAATAATTGCATAATTAAGTAGTAGAAGACACTTTTTTCAAAAAATATTTGGCTATCTCAAAAAAAAGCCGTATCTTTGCACCCGCATTTCGCGCAAGTGGTGGAATTGGTAGACACGCCAGACTTAGGATCTGGTGCCGAAAGGCTTGCGGGTTCGAGTCCCGCCCTGCGTACCGGGATAACAGCTCCGTATCGGTTGATGCGGGGCTGTTTTTACTGCCTCTTAATATCCGTCCACTTGGGGGCATACCCCAAAAAAGGAAAATGCAACATGAAATGATTACAAAATTTACAAAATGATTGCAAAATTTACAAAAGTATAAAAATTTTGCGCTCACAGTGCAAATAATTAAAAATAAAAGTGTATATTTGCAACGCAAATGTCAAGTCCGCCCGAGGAGTTTTTTAAGTTATTTATTTAATTTTAATAAATACTACCCAACTCAGAAACCCCTCCTTTTAAGTAGGTATAATAGGGCTATAACGGCATAAAAAGGATTTTTACATATTTCTGAATGAAGAGATGTCTGGACTGAAAGAGAAATACAGACAGTTCTGCCAATGGCAGAAGGAACCTCATCGGGTGGCTCCGCTCTCAGATGAGCAGCGGGTATTTACGACATGTGGTACACACTATACAGGCAACTACTGTCCCCGTTGCGGACAGTCTGTAAAGATAGGCCGCTATTCTTTCAGGAATGCGGTGTTGCTGTATCTGATAGCGGCAGCAGGCGTCGTTTTGTATGCAATCATTACAACTGCCTGATCAGGGCTTGTTCGTCGGAATAATGGCTCCGACCCGAGACAGGGCGCTTGCTGTCCCAGAAATCAATAACTGCAATTATAATTAATTTTATCATATAAGAACATTAAAATGAAAGCAATCAAATGGAGTCTGATGTTCAGCCTGGTGCTGGCATCGTGCGGGATTGACGAACCCAAATTGACAAACTCATCGTACGAGACGATGACCGTGACAAAATCGGACATTGTGATACCGTATAAGTTCAGTGCCCGCATGAAAGGCCAGAACGATGTGACGGTGATACCGCAGGTGAGCGGCCAGCTGATGAAAATCTGCGTGTCCGAAGGTCAGCAGGTCAAGCAGGGCCAGACCCTCTTCATCATAGACTCGCGCAATGCCCAACTGGAGCTGGAAGCCGCCCAGGCCAACCTGCAGGCCGCTCAGGCTCAGGAGAACTCGGCGAAGCTGGAGTACGAGTCGAACAAGAACCTGTTTGAGAAAAAGATTGTGAGCAGCTACATGCTGAACAACTCCGAGAATGCATACAAGCAGGCACAGGCCGCAGTGGCCCAGGCACAGGCTGCAGTGAGCCGTGCCAAGGTGAACCTCGGTTTCTGCACCATCACAGCCACCGTTTCGGGCGTCATCGGCGAAATCCCCGTCCACACTGGCGACCAGGTTTCTCCCATGACCCAGTTGACCATGCTGAGTGGCAATGCAACGATGTATGCCGAGTTCTCCGTGACAGAATCGATAGTCGAAACCATGGTTCAGAGCGGTATGAAGGCTGCGGATGTGGATAAGTACATTGCCGATCTTCCCGAAGCCACCTTTGTGATGAAGAACGGTACGGAGTATCCTCACAAGGGCCATGTTGTCAGCCTGACGGGTGTAGTCAACGCCGCCACAGGCTCGCTGACCTCCAAAGTGTCGTTCCCCAATCCGGAAGGTCATCTGTACTCCGGCATTCAGGGCTCCGTTGTCATGTCTTTTGATGAAAAGGACGTGATTGTTATTCCCCAGCATGCGGTGGTGCGCCTACAGGACAAAGCACTGGTGTATAAGGTACAGGCCGACAGCACTGTCACCGCATTGTCCGTCAAGATTGAAGATCCCGGCAACGGCAAAGAATTCATCGTAACCAGCGGACTCAACGAAGGCACCCGGATCGTAACCGTGGGGGCAAACAATGTGACCGAAGGACAGAGAGTACTGTTCCCGGAAGCAGTGAAAAAATAATTTCGCAATATCGTGATAACGTTATAACGTAATAACGAAGAAATGAAGAATAATATCTTTATCAATAAATACGTGATGGCGTGCGCCATCTCGATTGTGATAGCGCTGGTGGGCTACATCTCGATGAGTACATTGCCCGTTGAGCAGTATCCTGATATAGCACCTCCTACGGTGATGATCTCCACCAGCTATAGCGGTGCTGACGAGAACACGGTGATGAAGTCGGTTATCCAACCGCTTGAAGAGGCCATCAACGGTGTGCCCGACATGACCTATATGACCTCTAAGGCATCCTCCACTGGTGATGCGGAGATTACGGTCTATTTCAAACAGGGCACCGACCCCGACATGGCGACGGTGAACGTACAGAACCGCGTGACCCGTACACAGGCACTGTTACCTGCCGACGTGAACAAGATCGGCGTAACTGTGGAGAAACGGCAGAACAATATCCTTCAGATTTTCGCTGTCAAGAGTGCCGATGGCAAGTATGACGAGGATTTCGTCTCGAACTATGTCGATATCAACATCAAGCCGCGCCTGATGCGTATCACCGGTGTGGGTAATGTGCAAAGCATGGGTAACACCTACGCCCTGCGCATCTGGCTCAAGCCCGACGTGATGGCACAGTACGGCCTGACCCCCAACGATATCTTCGCGGCCATCGGCGGACAGAGTTTCGTGGCGGCTGTCGGTTCGTTGGGTGAGCAGTCGGCGAACTCCTATCAGTATTCCATGCAGTATAAAGGCACGCTCAAGAGCGTCGAGGAGTTCAACGACATCGTACTGCGCACCAGCGGCGGCGGCATGCTGCAGCTGAGCGATGTGGCCGATGTGAAAATCGGAGCTATGAGCTACAACTTCACCTCCAATATACAGGATCGACCGGGTGCCATGTTCATGGTGTTCGCCGCGCCGGGCGCTAACGCCACTCAGGTGAACGCCAGCATCAACCAGACGTTTGAGGAGGTGAAGTCAACCATGCCGGCAGGCCTGGAGTTCGTGACTCTGATGACCAGCGACGACTTCCTTTTCGCCGCCATCCACAACGTGGTCGAAACGCTTGTCATTGCCATCATCCTCGTTATCCTGGTGGTGTTCTTCTTCCTGCAGAATTTCAAGGCCACCATCATCCCCTCTATATCCATCATCGTTTCGCTGTTGGGTACGTTTGCCGTTGTTAAGCTGGCGGGATTCTCGTTGAACATCCTTACGCTGTTCGCCCTCGTGCTGGCCATCGGTACGGTGGTCGACGATGCCATCGTGGTGGTCGAAGCAGTCATGGCCAAGATGGAGGGCGGCATCAGCGATGCCCGTGAAGCCACCCGTCAGGCCATGAACGAGGTTTCGGTGGCCGTTGTTTCTTGTACCTTGGTATTTATGGCCGTGTTTATCCCCGTGACGTTCATGCCCGGTACCTCGGGTACGTTCTTTACCCAGTTCGGCATTACCATCGCCTCGTCCGTGGGTCTTTCGTGTGTGTCGGCCCTGACGCTCTGTCCGGCTCTCTGTGCCATCATGATGAAGATATCGGAGCAGGAAGACGAGAAGAAGTCGCTGACCTATTACACCCGGAAAGCCTATACCGTCAGCTACAATGCCATAGCCGATAAATACAGCCGTAGTGTACAGAAGTTCATCAAACGTCCCGTTTTGGCATGGATTTCACTGGCTGCGGCCGGTGTGCTGCTCGTATTCTTCATGCAGAATCTGCCCTCGGGCCTGGTTCCTCAGGAAGACCAAGGTGTGTTCCTGGCTGAGTTGCAAGCACCGGAAGGCAGCACACTGCAGCAGACGCGTGAGATGGTGAAAGCGGTGGAAGAGAAAGCGAAGCAGATTCCCGAATTGGAGAGCTTTGCCGTCACCTGCGGTTATGGTATGATGTCGGGTGCCGGTTCTAACTATGCCACAATGGTGGTTCGTCTCAAGAACTGGGAGGAACGTCCGGGTATGAACCACTTGCTGACGCTTGTCATGTACCGTTTCTACTTCGACTGTCTGGAGATTAAGGATGTACGGGTGCTGCCTTTCGAGATGCCGCAGATTCCCGGCTATGGTACGAGCAACAGTGTGAGCCTCGTTGTGGAGGATCCCACCGACGGCAACCTGTCGGAATTCTCCAAGCAGACCGAGCGCTTCCTGGCCAAGCTGTCGGAGCGTCCTGAGATAGCCTCCGCCTCATCAACCTACTCGGAGAGATTCCCAAAGTATCAGGTTGATGTCGATGCTGCCCAGTGCGACCGTGCCGGTGTGACACCAGAAGCTGTTCTCACTACCCTCGGTACCTACTGCGGTGGTGCCTATATCGGCAACTTCAACCAGTTCGGTAAGGTCTATCGTATCATGGCGGCCGCCTCGCCCGAGTATCGTCTCGATCCGCAGTCGCTCCAGAATATCTTCATGCAGGTGGGGAGCGGCAAGATGACGCCCATCTCCGAGTTCGTCACGCTCAAACAGATTGTCGGCCCGGCCAACATCGAGCACTTCAACCTGTTTCAGAGCATCTCCTGCTACATCCAGACCGGTAGCGGATATACCGAGGGAGATGCCCACAAGGCCATTGACGAAGTGTTCAGGGAGGAGATGCCCAACACGGCTACCTACGAGTACAGCGGTATGTCGCGCGAGCTCGAGGAAACAGCCAACTCCAATGCCACATCCCTCATCTATGTCATCTGTGCCATCCTGATCTACCTCATCCTGGCTTCGCTCTACAACTCGTGGTTCACACCGTGGGCCGTGCTTTTCAGCGTACCGTTCGGACTGATGGGTGCCTTTGTGTTCGCCTACTTGGGTAGTCTGTTGGGTTTGCCTGGCATGGACAACAACATCTACCTGCAGACGGGTGTCATCATGCTCATCGGTCTGCTGGCTAAGACAGCCATCCTTATCACTGAGTTCGCCGCCGAGCGCCGTGCCCAGGGTCTTAGCATCGTCGATGCGGCCTTTGAGGCATGTAAGGAACGTCTGCGTCCCATCCTCATGACGGTTCTCACGATGATCATCGGTATGATTCCTCTCGTCATCGAGGGCGGTGCCGGCGCCAACGGCAACCGCGCCCTGGCTCTCGGTGTGATTGGCGGTATGACCGTCGGTACCATTGCTCTGCTCTTTGTGGTGCCTGCCTTCTTCATCGTGTTCCAGAAACTGCACGAGCGTTTCCAGGGCAAGACCGAAGAGACAGTTCCCGAAGGAGACTCCTCAAAATAACCTCCCGAAATGAGAAAGACCATTTTAGTGGCTGCCGTTCTGCTGTGTGCCGTGATTCCGTCCTTGCCGGCCCAGAATATTTTCCACCGTCTGGACAGCATGCTGACCGAGAATTACCGCAAGGTGCGGTATGATACGGCCTATCTGGCACGTCCGCAGTCCAAGTGGACCATCATGGCAAGGGTGAACCTGTCAGGGTTGACCGTTGAGACCAAGGGTATTGACAACGGACAGCACTTCAAGTCGAGGATGGATGCCAAAAACAAGACCACCATCAGCCTCGGCGCTGGTTATCAGGGTCTGATGCTGAGCCTGGCGTTGAACCCTGCCCAGTTCTCAGGCAAGAACCACGACTACGAGCTGAACTTGAATATCTACCGCCGCCGTTTCGGTTTCGACATCATCTGGCATGATGCCCGCAACTTCAAGGGCTGGTATGACCAGGACGGCTGGCCGCGTTACAACCTGCCCGACGGAATGCTGAATGTACGGACGCTGAACCTCAACGGCTACTATGCATTCAACAGCCGCCGCTTCTCCTATCCCGCCGCCTTCTCCCAGAGCTACATCCAGCGCCGTTCGGCCGGCAGTTTCCTGCTGGCGGCTTCAGTCATGGGACAGCGTGCGGTCTACGACGGGGATACGTACCTCAAGCTGAATACAGTGAACGTCGGCATCGGAGCAGGCTACGCCTACAACTATGTGCCCCATGAGGGCTGGCTGCTGCACCTTTCGCTCCTGCCCACACTCATCGTTTATAGCAACAGTTCCCTGACGGTGGACGACAAACAGACGAAACAGCACTATGATTTCCCGGAGTTTATCGTCACGGCCAGAGCATCGGCTGTGCGTCTGTGGGGCGGCAACAAGTTTGCCGGACTGTCGATGGTTTACAATTACACCAACATCGGCGACGACGACAACCTCGCGGTCTATAACTACAAATGGCGTCTGCGTGCCTTCTTTGGCTTCCGCTTGGGGAAAAAAGATAAAACGAAATAATCTTCCAATTTGATATAGAATGAAAAAGAACATCATTGCACTATTGGCCTGCCTCACGCTTTCGGGCTGCGGCATATACGGCAAATATGAGTTGAAGACTCCCACACCCGCCGATGCCTTCGGCACCGGGCAGGACATAGCCCAGGCTACCGGTCAGGAGTCCATCGCCCGGATGACGTGGCGCGAGTTCTTCACCGACCCGCTGCTGCAGCAACTCATCGAACAGGTGCTGGCCAACAATACCGACCTCAACTCGGCGCGCATCGCCGTCGAGAAGAGTCAGGCTTCGCTGAAGGCTGCCAAGATGGCCTACCTGCCGGCTCTCAGTCTGGCTCCCCAGGGTGCCCTCTCCAGTTTCGACAGGAGTGCGCCCTCCAAGACCTACGACCTGTCGCTCCAGGCTTCGATGGATCTGGATGTGTTCGGCTCCATCACCAATAAGAAACGCGCAGCCAAGGCCGTGCTCCTGCAGGCTCAGATGCAACAGGATGCCGTGCGCGCCAACCTCATTTCGACCACAGCCCAGCAGTACTTCCTGCTGCAGGTGCTCGACCGCCAGTTGGAGATTCTCCTGCAGACCGACAGCATATGGAACAAATCGCTGGAGACCGAACAGGCCCTCTGGGAGAACGGCAAGGCCTACAGCACCGCCGTCAACCAGATGGAGGCATCCTACCTGAATGTGAAGACCCAGATTGTCGATACACGCCGGGCCATCCGTTCGGTCGAGAATGCCATCTGTCAGCTGCTGGCCGCCACTCCCCGGCACATCGATCGCGAGACGTGGGGCAGCACACCCCTTCATCATGCCGAGGCTCAGGGGGATGCTCGCCAGCGTATGTTCGACACCAAGTATCTCCAAATCGGCCTACCCGCCCAGATGCTCGAGAACCGTCCCGACATCCGTATGGCCAACCATGCCATGGAGGAGGCTTTCTATAACACGGCTGCTGCCCGTGCCGCCTTCTTCCCCGGCATCACGCTCAACGGTACGGCCGGCTGGACCAACAATGCCGGTATCGCCGTTATCGATCCCGGCAAACTGCTGCTCACGGCTGTCGCCCAGCTCACCCAGCCCCTCTTTGCCCGCGGCCGTCTGATTGCCAACAAGAAGATTGCCTCGCTCACCGAGGAAGACCTTCAGAAGAAGTATGTCCAGACCGTCATCAATGCCGGCAACCAGGTGAACGAGGCGATGGCCGACTGTATGGCTGCCCGCGAGAAAAACACCTACTACCAGCGTCAGGTGCAAGTGCTTCAAGAGGCCTATAACGGCACCCACGAACTGATGGACAACGGCAAGGCCAGCTACCTCGAAGTGCTCACCGCTCAGGAGTCGCTGCTGCAGGCCCAGCTCAACGAGGCCATGAACATGTATGATGCCGCTGAGGCCGTCATTGCCCTTTACATCGCTCTGGGCGGCGGTTCGGAATAACCCGTCGAATGACAGAGAAACAATAATCAATAAACAATAACCAACTCGAATGAAACAGATTAAAATGTGGATGCTGGCCGCCATCCTGATTTGCGCCTTTACCGTGCTGACTTCGTGCAGCAAGGACGATGAAAACGAAGTGACTCCGCAGACGAAGGAATACTTCACGCAGTGGAACCCGTGCGAGGCACTGACTGCCCTGCAGGATTATGTGAAGGATGTGACCGACCCGAATTCTCCCAACTTTATCAAGGAAGAAGACCGCATCGCCACCTTCGATATGGACGGCACATTTGTGGGCGAGCTCTATCCTACCTATTTTGAGTACAACCTGCTGGAATACCGCGCCCTGGACGATGATTCCTACAATGCGCCTGATGACGTCAGGGAGGCTGCTCAGAATATCCGTGACTTTGTGCGTACCGGCAAGAAACTGCCCGACCACTTCGACATGATACATGCCTATGCGGCCGCAAAAGCCTATGCCGGCATGACGCTGGCAGAGTTCGACTCCTACGTCAAAGCGTATGCCGCCAGGGAAGCCAACGGTTTTTCAGGCATGACCTACGGCCAGAGTTTCTATAAACCCATGCTCGAGGTGTTCGACTATCTGAAGGACAACGGCTTTACCTATTATGTCGTCAGCGGCTCCGACCGTTTCATCTGCCGTGCGCTGACCCAGTCCGTCGGCATCCCCTCCAACCGCGTGATCGGTATGGATGTGAAACTCATGTCCTCCAGTCAGGGAACCGTTGAGGGTGTCGATTATACGATGGGAAAGGCTGAGGACCTTATCCGCACCGACGAACTCATCATCAAAAACCTGAAGACCAACAAGGTGCTGCAGATCACGCAGGAGATAGGCAAGGTGCCCGTGCTTTCGTTCGGCAACAGTGGCGGCGACTGTTCCATGCATAACTATGCGCTGAGCAATCCTCAGTACAAGTCGGCTGCCTTCATGCTCATTGCCGACGACGAGG
>Ga0326511_10000916_pt1 | contig 25265 bp, 41 predicted proteins | sample 0_2496_0518_D_FD_203701 | JGI IMG/M metagenome (GOLD analysis project Ga0326511, IMG submission 203701) | Bovine rumen microbial communities from UC Davis, California, United States - 0_2496_0518 | ecosystem: Host-associated > Mammals > Digestive system > Stomach > Rumen | place: USA...
AGAAATGACATTTGAAGAGTTCATTAAAAGCCTAAGATAATGAAAATATAAGCGAGGAAAGATAATGCTTGAAGCAGAGAATAATATAATCGGTGAGATGCTGTTTGATACTTCCATTATCCCAGAAGTGGCAAGTATTCTAAAGCCTGAAATGTTTGAAAGCAACTTAAACAGGGAAATATTCACCGAGATAGTTAAAGCTGATAATGAGGGCGTAAAACCTGATACAACATACATCATAAGCAGGATAGATCATTTTGGAGAGGATGAAGTTAGAACACGAATAACAGAGGCTGTAGCAGGTGCGCCTACATCATTCTTTTTTCAGACAGATATAAAGACAATATATGACAGTTTTCTTGCAAGGGATTTAGCAAAGAAAATCCGAAACACCGAGATAACTCCATCAAATGTCTATGATGTTATATCAGGAATTGACAGGTACATTGACAAGCACGAAAGCGTACAGACTACTAGCAGGACTGCTAGTGAGATAACGCAGAATTATAAGGACAGGTACTTCAAAAAAAGAGCCCGACCTTTGCTAAAAACCGGATATGACTTTATTGATAGCGTTACCGGGGGCTTGGAAGAGGGAGATGTCATTGCGATAGGAGCCAGACCAGCAGTGGGAAAGACTGCTTTTGCAATGCAACTAGCAATCCAGATATCAGAAAATGGCTTTAAGGTGCAAATGTTTAACCTTGAAATGACTGAAAAGCAAATATATGAGCGTTTGATATCTTACTGGGCGCAAATACCTCTATTACGGTTAAGAACGGCGGAGCAGTTTCAAAATGTCGAAGAACAATTTATGTTTGATGAAGCGAATAAGAAACTTGCAGATACTAAAAACTTGATCGTATCGAGTGGTAGTAAGAGTGTTAATCAGATTAGGGCAGAGGTGATTAAGGTTAAGCCGGATATAGTCATAATCGACTATCTGCAACTGATAAAATCGGATTCTTTTTACAAAGGCAACAGATATGCGGAAGTAGGAGCGATAAGCCACGGCATTAAGGCTTTGGCGATTGAAATGAAAATACCTATCGTCATAGTGACGCAACTTAATAGATTGAGTGAGGGAAAAAAAGATAAAGAGCCTACGATGGGCGAGATAAGAGAGTCAGGAGATATCGAACAGGATACAAGCATAATTATTCTGCTTTGGAATAAAGACGAGGATGATCGCACTCGCAAGGGATGTAAGATTGAGAAAAACCGAAACGGCACCTTAGATACCACGGAGATAACTTTTAATGGCTCAAAAATGAGATTTGAGGATAATGGTGGCTTTATACCTGTAACGAAAGAGATTGAAGAGGAATTGCCATTTATAGCAGATGAGGGGTGAGTTATGCAAGGAAGTTTTACGAAAGATAGCGAAGAATTTAAGCTCTTTAATGATTTTTATGCAATGGTTAGGGCAAATTGGATAATTGAAGATAATAACGAATATTGGACTAAAGCGATAGATGATCTTAATAAGTTTTATAAAATACACGGAGAAACCGGGAACAAGAAATCTGACTTTTTGGCAAAACTAATCGGAAATGCCTGGATGCGCTGGTTGGATAAAGGGGGTGTGGAATGACTTGTGATAAATGCAAACACTTCAAAATCCTATATGAACCATTGAGAACAAAAGGCAAATTATGGGATATGGGTAGAGCAAAATGTGAAAAGCATAATTTAATAACAGATTTCGCTAATCACAGCAAGTTCAAGCGGTTAGATACTTGTGAGGATTATAAACCACAGGAGGGGTGAGAAAATATGATACAGATAAATGATAATGATTTACCTATTACGGCAGCAGAGAAAATTATAAACGGTACTAAACCTTATAATACACCAGACTATATGAAAGCCATTGTGAAAGCCGTGACGGGTGATGAGCATTCAAGCGATACACAAGATATGTTTGAATTAGATGAAATTAAAGAGATAGCTGATTATCTTATGGTTTACTATGAGGCACACGAAAACGGAGATTAAGCCGAAAGGGGAAGTGAGGTATGAGGAATGTATGAGAGTCCTATTGAAAAGATATACGGCGAGTTGCAAACACAAATGGTGCAGGAAGAAGAAAAGATGGTAATGAAAGCCATTAAAGAAGTAGGAGTAAATGTTGATAAGGAAGAATTAATAAAGGCTTTACAATATGACCGCAATCAGTATGCAGAGGGATATGAGGATGGTAAAAATGATGTACTTGAAAAGATAAGAGCAGAGATAGAAAACCATTGTGGCTTAGTAAAAGAGAATCATTGTAGATTCTGCTCGTATTGCAGCAGTGTAATGGGAGTTAGAGAGATACTAGAAGTTATCGACAAGTACAAGGCAGAAAGTGAGGAATAAGGAATGAGCGAGATAGATTTTGTACAACCAAAGAAAACAGTTGGCGAGCTAATAAGTGTAGATGTCCTTGACAAAATAAGAGCCGAGATAGAAAAGACTACATCAAGATATACCGTTAGTCGGGAGCGTGACTCTATGGGACAGGTAGAATGGTCTGATAGACTTATCAAAGAAAGTGAAGTATTACAGATAATTGACAAGTACAGAACAAAAGGTGAGAAATTATGAATAAATACAAATATAGGAAAAAAAGTGCTGTCAAATCTTTACTGGTTAGTTCTAATTGAAATTGCAAAACTTATGATGCTAGTTTTAATATTTATGGTTTTACCATTCAAATGAAGGGAGCGATAAGGAATGACACTTGAAGAAATTAACCGAATAAAATATATGGTATGTTGTCCAATGTGTGACAACAAAAAGTGTGTAAGAGGCACAGATTCCTGTGAAGCTGAGCAGTGGGCTAAAAGTAAAGAAGAAAGCGAGGTAGAAAAATGACATATTACATCAATCCAATTTGGTTTTATTTAATGAATTTAAGCACAGACATAAAGGGTTTTTTATGCATAGGTGGTGCGATAGCAGTTATTGTTGCTAGTATAATTTTTATAACCTGCGTTGTTGATGACGATTGGGATATAACGGATATGACCGAAGAAGAAATTGCGGTAAGTAAAAAATTCAAGAAAATAATATGTGCTGGGTTTATAGCTATATTTATTGGAGTATTTGTGCCGTCAAAAGAAACTTGTATTGAAATGATGGTAGCTTCGCAGGTTACACACGAGAATGTCAACGCCACAAAAGAAGAAATTTATGAACTAATTGACCATATTATAGATAAGGTGAACAGCGAGGAGATAGAAGAATGACAAGAGAAGAAGCAACAATTCAAGCGTTGAGATATCATATTGAAGCACTTGAAGAAACGATTAAAACATTAGCGCAAGAGTCTTGTGAAGATGCTATAAGCAGACAGGAAGTGCTTGACCAAACATATCTTTGGAGTAAAGACGAGTTTTTAAGAGTCACAAATCCGTTTGATTATTTGCGTAAGAGAATCAACTCTTTACTACCTGTCACACCACAGCCAAAGACAGAATGTTCATGCGAGCAAATCAAGTGGGAGCGTGATACAGCGATAGCACAGCTTAAAGAGTTGGGATACGGATTAGGCGAAAAGCCAAAGACAGGGCATTGGATAATGTCAAATGATGGCCTATACAGACCGATATGTAATAACTGCGGTGCGCATCCGTGGAAAGGCTATATTCCGACAGTAGAAGAAGCAAAAGAGGTGTTCAAGTATTGCCCCCAATGTGGAGCAAAGATGGTTGATCCACAGGAGAGCGAGGATAAGAAATGTACGAAGAAGATATAGAAGCATTACAAGAGTGGATAAATGATGATGATAGATGCTTTGATACAAGTTATAACGGAGAAGAATATTGTATATGCGAATACGACATTGAGGATTTTTGCGATTTTCTCCGTGAACGGAATCCCGATTTAATAGGCATACCCTGTATGGTCGATACAAGCGGCATATGGTTTAAGCGTGAAGATTTAGACAATGCAAGGTATTTATAAGTCACAGGCAGAAAGCGAGGATAAGGAATGAGTAAGGGTGCATTAAGAGTAGACAAGGCTATATGGGAATTGTACGAGAAGATACCACACTTGCTTTGCGAACAACCTTATGGAGAACATGGCAGATACATAACTTACTATGCAGAGGAACGACTTTATCTTGTGTTTGACTTGTGGTATCACGGATTCTTTTTAGTTGAAGCCGATTCACCTAAAGATGCGATAGGTGAGGTAAATTGCGACAGACTTAAATATGTTCCAAAGGAGAAAGAATGACAAAAGATAGCGAGGAATATAAACAGTTTTGTGCCGAGTATGAAGCCAAAGAAAAGGAACGCAAGGACAATCCCAACAAATATCCGTATTTTGCATATTTTCAGTTTGGCTTTCATAGAATGACCTATTTATCCGAAGAGGAAGTCAAAGATGTGGTAAAGTTTTACCACTTAAAAAGTGATTACAAGGGCGGTTATTTCAGATACGGCAGACAGCCAATTACTATTTTACCAAGAAACGACAAGGCAGAAAGTGAGGAATAAATATGTTACTTACAACAAAACATCTAAATATACATCTATTTAATGAGTATGGCTTTGCTATCATATTCAATCCTAATTGGAGCTTATACATACTCTTAGGTTTTGTTAGTGTTAATATATTCTGGGATTAGGTGTAAGAGAGGATGAAGTGTAGAAATATGAAATGTCTAATGCGTCAATGCGATAATGATATCGTAATTCCTCATTCGAGGAAAGAAATGCCGGGAGGCGATGTTGTCAGGCGAAGAAAGTGTCAGAGTTGTGGGTATATATTTAATACCCGTGAAAAGTATGCTAAGAGGGGAGTTTGGCGATGATTGATTATATAAAAAATGGGAGACACAATTATATACCCAAATATAATCTGTGTCCTTTATGCAAAGAAAAGATAGTAGTATATGAACCTAGATGCTACAAATGCGGTTATGATTTTAATTCAGAAAGTGCGGAATAGAATAATATCTTGTGAGTTTAATATTTTTCTTTCCTTTTCTCAAAATATTGCATAGTTTTTTGATATCCCCCGGGGTATAAATATGGGGTAGAAAAATCAGATCCCCCGGTGGTACAAAAAACGCCCTTAAAATCGTTTAAGCGTTGTTTTCATAATGATTGGCAAAAGTGATAGAGGTTTTTAGAATGACCTCATATATGGCTTATTTTGCCTTAAAAGGCATAGCCCTTATAAAATATACCTTGCACGGTTTTAATCCCTAAATAGCCCTACATATCCATTTGAGAGAGTGCCTTTTGCAGATTGGTATTTGCACTATTGAGGTATTGGCTTGTAGTGCTAGGGCTGGAATGTTGCAGGAATTTTTGAACAGCTACAATGTCATAGCCTGTTGACTCGTATATATTCCAAGCCGCCATTTTCCGCAAGCTGTGAGTATTGATCTTGTCAAGACCAAGATACTCAACAGCATATGCCAGATGCTTTTGTATTTGCCTTGTTGTAGTGCCTATAATTGGCTTGTCAATGGCTATGCCGTGACGCTCCACATAATCCATTATACATCTATATGTTTTAGATGTGATAGTGAATTTTCTCTTTTTGCCTGTTTTTTTCTCGACAATATCTAAGCGGTACATAGTGCCATCTTTAACAATATCGCAAGGGCGCATTTGCACAATATCCGATATTCTGCATCCGGTCACCTTTTCCAACTTTAGAGCAAAGGCTACACGCTCATTAGGGCGGTGCTTTACTCCGTCAGCGGTTATAAATCCCTTTTCTATAGTCTTTATGATCTGCTTGTAGCTGTCCTCTGTGGTTGCCAAAGTAGTGTATCTTCCCATTGTCCTGATCTCCTTTGATTTGATTAAATGGTAAACAGTTTTCCTATATTGCTATAAACCTGCTTTATATCATCATTTAGGCTAGTTGCCGCCTGATATCCTTGCTTTGATATTTCCCGGACTTCTTCAAGCGTGATATTTTTATCGTTTATCAGCCTGTAGAATATAGCCCTAATATCTGCAAGGTTGTTAGTTTCCTGATTGAAGCCGCTAAATGCTATCATCGTGTTACCTCCTTATATTTAATTCTTCATAGGGTATTGTACTAAAATCATTTATTTCATCTATTTCCGGCTTATTTTTGAGAAAATCTATCGTTTTTAGGTGGATAATGCTTAAATCTTCTAGATCAAGTATGCCCTCTATCAGCATATATACATAGCCGTTATTATATGGTATTGAATCTATAGGGGTGCTTATTAAGATATTTTCTGACATTTTCTATATCTCCTTTTCATTGCATAGTTTTTTGATATCCCCCGGGGGTAAATTTTCGGGGTAGGATTTTGATATCCCCGGTGGGGCTAAAATCATCCTCAAAATTGATCTTGCTTTATTTCCGAGATGATCTCCGTTTTTGCCGTCCTTGTATAGAGTGACCTCATATTTTGTATTTCTAGGGGCTTTTGTGGTTGCCCCTAGTATCCTTTAGGCTGTCCAGCTTTACCGCTGTATGGTGTCGATTATTGGCTTTATGCCCTGCTTGCCGTAATACTCTAATATATTAGGGAATAGCTCATCGTAATTAAGCAACATTGACATATTAGCGGACATTTTGCGGCTCGTGACTTCTTCGGGGAGTCGGGGCTTTATGCCCTCATATATTAGGCAATCGTGATCGTTGCGGATAAATGACCGCTTACCGCTTGTGAAGGTGATATATAGCCCTTTATATTGCGCATAATCTCCGGGGGCTATATCTGCAATCGTTCCGGCGTTATCATATACACTTGATAAAATCCAGCCGTCACACTGGTATATTGTGATTTGCTGTCCGACATGCAGATTTGCCGCTTGCTTCTCAACGGGTTCGGGAAAGTAGAATGACGGGAGAGTATAGGAGGCGTTCGCTTGATTTTCAAGGACTCCGGCGGCTTCGGCTGTCGTGGTGTCCTCGGTCGGCTTATAGCAATATCTCGGGTAGCTGTAGCCCTCGGGATTGATAACAAGCATCAACTCTTTGTTGACATATACGCCGATACAGTCGCACATATACCATTTTATACTTTCTCGTTGATCTTCGTTGAGGTGGTGGATGTTCTCGGAGGTAAGACGGGAATCCTCGGAGGCTGTGCCGCCTTTTCCTGCTACAAATTCCCAATCATTTAGTAAATATTTGCCGAAAGTCTCGAAAATATCCATATTTGAGAATGTAGCCTTGCGAGTGATTACGGCATCGGATGAAGTTGCACCGATATTCTCATTAAGCTCGTCAAGGTTGCACTCCTTACCAATGCCGCCGGACAGATTAGTTATATAGAGCGGCTCTATATCTTCAACGGTGATATCCGCAAGTATGGCGGCGGTGTCTTTCTTTTCCTGCTCCTCGTATGCCTTGCGGCGTTCCTCTGCTTCTTTCTGCTCCTGCTCATATTTGGCAAGGGCGGCGGCTCTTTCGGCTTCTTCCTTGGCTCTTTCGGCTTCGTATGCGGCGCGGTCGTCCTCTGTCATATCCTGACGGGGCGCGAAGTCCTCCGGCTTCTTGATGTCAATGTCAAGATAATAGCCACGGTCGAAGTAATCCGTCATTATATCATCATTGCAGTAATTCCATTGATTAGCAATCTTATATATTGCGGTGAGCTTGTCCCAGAATATAGAGGTAAACTCCCAATAATGCGCCCGGCTTGCCCAGCTATAACCGAATTGGACAGATGTTAAGCGGTCTATGCACTCCGCTATATATCCGCGGTGGGTTGCGGTCTGCTCTTCCTCGGTCATCTTCTCCCATTCGGCACAATATAGATATCTGCCGCCTGTATATATGCCCCTGTCAAGGTCAATCGTGAATGATGATCTGTTGAACCGCTCCGTGCCTTCTTCAATGCTTACAAAGTCGGCAGCGGTTGCCTTAACTGTAACCGTGATGGCGGTTGTATAACCGCTATATCTGCTCCGAACAGTTACACCCTTAACGCCTCGCCTCTTTAAGTCCTCGCGGATGAGCTTTGCAAGGTCTGCGCCGTGATACGAGAAGTTATCAGGCTTTACGCCCAGATTGTCAAGGTTGATCGCTTCAACCTTTGCAGATTTCGCCGGGACTCTGGCGGCGGTCTGTCCATCCGTGAGGCTTTCGGCTAGTGTCAGCCGCTCGGCGGTCTGCTTTGCGTACCATATCCGGCGCGAACGGTGCCAGCGGTAGCCATTAGCCTTTAATGCTTCAAGGGTTGCCGCTTCGGGCTTTGCCTCGAATGATATTTCGATTCCGTTTAATTCCTGATTGATTGCGAATGTTGCCATTGTTTTATCTCCTTTCTACGCAGTTGCTTTTAATTCTTTACTTAAAATATATTTGTCTATGCCGTCGCAATATTTTAGAAAATCCTGCATATTTACATTTTTTGACGGGTGGCAAGTGGTGACATTTACCGGAAGAATTAAAGCGGCGTATTTTTGACGGATTAAAAGTGCGCCATTTTCGCAGATTTCCGCTTGTATATATCGCTCTTTATTATCTGCTATACATTCTAGCATTTCAGCGATTAAAGCGGCATTATAATAATGCCCGGCTATATGTAAGAAATAATCCTGTTTTTGCTGTTTTTTCAATGCCCTATATAATGCTATACTATCGAAGAAGTAGCACTCTGCCGGGCGGCGGTTCTTAAACATTGCCGTTATTTTTTCGGCTAGGTCTATTTTTTTAAGGTTCTCCGGCTCTGCTTCGGTTCGATCTCTTTTGAGTAGTAAGCAGGTTGTGCCGCCTTTGGTGTAGGTTGCGGTCTTTTCATCCTTTAAGGTTGCCGCGCTGATATACTTTTTTATAGCCTTTTCCTGGGTGCTTTTGCAGGGTCTTATATTTTTGTATATTTCGTTGTATTCAATCATAAAATCCGATTGTATGCGGATGTATGTGTCATAATCAATCTGATTTTTTAATATCTCTAATAGGTTGATGTGATTCATTGTTTTTGCTCCTTTCTCTGTCCCCTATCCGGCGGCGGCTTGCCCTCTTTGCAGTCCGTCCGCTGTAGCTGTGGGGTGGTTGTTTTGTTCTTGATGGTGTAATTATATAACGGTTATATGTTGTTGTCAATAGATTTTGAGAATTTTTTTATAAAATTTTTAGGGTTGTAAAATGCCATAAAATCAAGGCTTTTAACCTTTTTTTGTTATATAACTGAAAAATAATAACTATTATATAACCGTTGCCGCCGTTGCTGTCATATAATAATTATAGGTAATTGTTATATATACGGTTATATAATAATTATAGTTGACAATTACATAATTGTTGCATATAATCGTTACATATCGGTTATAGATAATTGATATATAAGGATTATATAACAATGTTCAAGACTAAAGACTATACATTGAAGGCGGTCAGATCATACCGCGATAGATATGATTTTTTTAATGCGAAAACTCCAAAAGGAACGAAAGAACGCGCCGCCGCCGTGGGGCTTGATCTCTCCGGGGTGGCTGATCTGATAATTAAAGAAATAGAACGCCGCGAGGCTGCCGCTCGTCTATCTCAGGCGGTGCAGGATTTGCCGGAAGAGTTGCCGGAAGATCCGCCCTTTATGTGACGGGTTGACAAGTTTTATTTTTTGTTTTATATTTTGACTGAAAACATAGCCGGGCGGACTAGGTCCCAGGCTCGGCGGTGCGGCTCGTGAAGAGTGCCGGGGTGATTTCCTAATGTTAGGTGATCGCTTCGGCTTTTTTGTTTTCAGGCTCATAAAAACGGCGCATAATTGAGAGAATTGCGCGGCAGCTTTTCGGGGCTTTTGTAACTTTTAGATTTTGCACTTGACAAGCTCGGCGGTTATATGTTAGCCGCGAGCGCGTGAGGGTTATTGATTTATGCCTAATGCTGGGATTGCAGATAATAGCATATACACGGCGGATAATATCGAGGTATATGAGGATATTATATCTCAGGGGCTGGATGCTTGGATTGCAGAGAATCCCGGTGTAGATCTCGTGAAAGATGTTAGTCAATATCAATGGAAATCGGTTTTATTATATATATATAAATATTACATAAAGCCTAAACGCATTGATTTATTAAAGGTTTATAATAATAAAAATAATGCCTATGATATTGACAAGGTTAATAATCTATACGAAATCTACAAGGCTATTTGCTTCAAGTGCGGAAAGATTACATCACTAGCAGATTTTAGCATTATATCAGGGATTGAGGATAATGTCATCACTGCTTGGGGTAACAAGAATGACAAGGTGGCGTTTAACCCTAAAGGCTCACACTTTCACGAAAAAGTTATGAGAGATAGCGAGCAAAGCATAGCAATGTCGATGATCTCAACCGGGCGCAATCCTGTTGGATATATCGCACTTTTGAACCATTATCACGACTGGGCAACAACGGCAGCCGCCAACGGTCAGACCGAAGCGCGGCGTAGTCCGCAGGAGATAGCCGCCGCGCACGGTGTAGCGATAGAGGGCAACAATGCCGCAGTTTTGCCGCCTCCGGTGGTGTCTGATGATCTCTAAAGAGTTCGCATTATTGGCATTTTGCGAACTTTTGGCAAAATAAAGCCTTATAAGCTCCGCTGGGGGGTGTAGGGGTTTCCAGGACTGATAAAAGCCGCCGGGTTAATCCCCAAAATACTGCCGCAGACAAAAAGCCCTAAATAGTAAATATATATATACCCTAATACACACAAGGGAATATATATAAATAAAATATCTAAGGGGTATAGAGAGGATTATATGATACCTAGGAGATATGAATATAGCGAAGTCAAGGTAAGGATAGGGAAAGGGCTATATAGAGCGATAAGGGGTATCATAACGGAGAGGGAATACTATTTAGACGGGAAGTGTAACCGTAGGATAAAGGAACATAGACATCGGATGTATAGCGATATAGGGTATCGTGGCAAAGGTACAAATGTTGAGGTTGTAGATAACGGTGAGATAGTAAGGTGCTATGTAGCCGATAGTGATATAAGGGGAACAGTATTAGTTGAGTATTAAGGAGATATAGGGAATGCAGATAAAGCTAGAAGAAAAAGCATATGAGCCTACAAGAGGTCATAGAGAGGATGCCGGGATAGATTTAAGGACACCTGTTGATGTGGTAGTGCCTAAAGGAGGGAGTGTAAGCATAGATACAGGCGTTCATATGGCGATACCTGTAGGGTATTACGGGAAATTAGAGAGTAAATCCGGGCTGAATGTCAAGCATAGCATAGTCAGCCTCGGAGGGGTAATAGATAGCGGCTATACAGGAACGATTGTAGCGAAGTTATATAACCTTGGGGATAAGGATTATGAGTTTAAGGCAGGAGATAAGGTAGTACAGATAGTGATACAGCCTTGTTTATTGTGTGATATGGAGATCGTGGATAGTTTAGGTGTAACAGATCGCGGTGATGGCGGATTTGGTAGCACAGGGAGATAGGCTGATTTCTGAAAAATTCCGAAAAAGAAAAAAGGTTAAAAATGGCAGGTAGGAAGATAAAAAAGATAGACGGCCAGAAGTTTATCGAGGCGTATAATCGGCATTTCAGCGGAGAATTGACACGAGAAGAGGCGGCAAAGTTAGCCGGATTGTCAGTGCCGACATTCAATAAACATCTAAATACTCTGATAATGAATGGGATTTTGAAAGATGTATTTACGGATCCTAAGTTTGAGGTGGTGGTGAACTTTGAAAAACGAGGATAAGTTAAAAGAGACATTCCCTGATAGTATTTTTTGGTATACAAATGGGAAAATCGCAGGGGTTGATGATTTGACGATATCAGAATGGTTGGATAAACCGTATCAGGGCAAGCATATAGGGAAGAAGAAGCTCCGTAAAGCAGCGAAAAGGATAACTAAAGTATATAGAGAGGGTGGAGCATTCAGAGAATCGGTAATAGCGTCAATCGAGGCAGTATTAAGAGAATATACAATGGCTGCAAATGCGACAAAATCAGAGATATCGGAGAAGATAGCAGATAGGGTGTTCGGATATGAGTGATTTAGGGCTGAGGATAGCGGTAACATCAGTAGATGTGACAATAATGATTATATGTGTCTTGGGTATGATCTTTTCTGACAAGACAAGTAATCAGAACAATGCAAAGAGAACATTATTAGCAATAGAGGTGATTTTAGCCTGTAATATAGCAATGATATGGAAGATATAAAAATAAGACATAACGAAAAGAGATATAGTGAAGCCTGTTTAACGATAAAAGATGTGATAAATACACATTATAAGCCAGGGACTAAGATAAAACTACTTAGAAGAGATAATTGGGAGTTGAAGCCGGTATATTGTCGAGTAGTAAAGGAATATCCAAGATATGTACTATTAGACAATGGATTATATAAAATCTGCGTAAACAAATGGGACTTAATACAGGGTTTTGAATATGGAGATTGATAGCTTCGGTCATATTTTGGCTCCTTATATGTTCCCCTACTACGGCGAAAGGCTGTGAATAAACGGATGTCAAATATCCGGGTAGGGGGTAGCCTCGGAAGAGGTTGGCATTTTTTTAATCCTTTTTGCGTTGTTGGAATGTGGGGTGCAAAACCCCACTCCGACAAGTGGAAGATAATATGACGGAAAAATACAAGATTATTGCATATCATTGCCGTAATTGTGGAGGTATAGTTGAACCGGGCAGGAATATTGCGATTATTGTTCACAAAAAAGTGCATTTGCAAAGTATGACAACAGGAAACTATGTAAGAAAATTAGACTTTTGGTGGATTGCGGCAGGGATTTTGTATATTTCGATGATTTGAAGTCGATAAGTGCATTATGTTACGAACCTCAATATATAGATGTTACAAGTCTTTATGACAATTATAAGCGATATATTCATTCTGAGTACAGACCACCTACACTCGATATAGAGTTTAATTTAACGCAAAGAAGCATAGATCTATATAACAAGTTAGAACATAATAAAGCCTACAATTTACGCCTAGAATTTTTGGGATTAGATAGGGCGTTTGAGATGAAAAGTTGCGCTGTTCTTAATATGCCGAGTTATAGCCCAAATGAATTGATAACAGCTAGTATGAAGTTTGTAGCTGATAGCGATTTGAAGTTTTATAATACAGTAGTTCCGGATAATTGTAGTTGTCCTAACTGTGGCGCACCTATTAAATCAAGATATGGAGCGTGTGATTATTGCGGCGGATGGATAGAGTGGAGCTGGTGATATGGGATATACTAATAATCTCTATGAAGAATGTAGGAACTGTATATACTGCGCAAAGTTGTATGTGCCGCCAGCAGATTGCTTTAATTATGTACCGATTGGCGTTAGAGATGGTTATGTATGTACGGCATTTCTGAGGGAGGCAAAGCGTGTACAATTTCTAGGCGATAATCAGGGCTTGTGTGAAATGTTCACGGCAATCAACCGTGAAGAATGGGAAAAGAATGACTAAAAGAGAATGTGCAATCGTAATGGCTTATACTGGGATATGTATGCTGACGGGTGAGGATTTTTCCATCTTTCATAAATATGTTGAGGACATAATGGAAAGACCTGTATTGACTCACGAATTAGGTATATGGAATATTGCTAATGAGATAAAAGAAAGGTCAAGAAACGATTTTTATAAACTTTGCAGGAGCGCAGAATGAAAGTAAATATATGTGGAATACCTCACGAGGTAAAAGAATACGAAGATAAATTTGATGTTGATTGTCATTTTGGACAGATAGACCACAAGGCTTGCGAGATAAGAATAAACAAGGATATGACCGACAAGGTAAAAGATGAGACTATTTGTCACGAGATGGTACACGGCATTTTGGTTCACTTGGGTTACGACGAACAGTCACAAGATGAACAGTTTGTGCAGGCATTAGGTAATGCAATCTGTCAAGGGTTTTATATAAGGGCGTACGAATGACAGAAACAGAGATCAAAAATAAGATTATAGAACGGTCAAAGGAGATAGCCCGGATTTTGGCAAAGGATAGGGATTGCGAAATCCGCAAAGACCGTACAAAGGGGATAAAGGTTATCAGCGTGGATAAGAGGGAAGTATGATTATTTGTGATGGATGAATAATAATAACGGTGAGTGGTGGAATGGGTAGACACTTTTAGATGTTAAATCATCAGTTGGGACAGATAACCAGGTGCTGACATTGTTGGGGTGGAAAACTCTTAAAAATAACAATGATGGATGCTAAATACATCCCCTATGTAAGGTTCAAATCCTTACCTCACCGATATCCAGGTAAGAGCGTACGCTACAAAGAGAGGTGATATCACTCTTTGGATTAGGCCTGAAAACCTATTCTGTGTGATGAGAAATCCACACCTGGAGAATAAAAGAATAAGCGGCATTCATAGGGCGTTTGAGTGCAACAGTACAAGGTAGGCGTACTTACTTTTTGGAGTAGGTGCGCCTTTTTTATTGGGAAATATGGGGAAGATATCGAAAGAGATAGAGATAGCATATAAAGTAGTATGCGAAAGCCTTAAAAATGATGGCTTAAAAGATGAATATTTGCTTGAATTGCTTGATATAGCTAAATCGGCAATCCTAGATGATGGAGATAAGGATTTTGGGTTGAAAATCACCCAATATGTTAAGAATGTCAAGGAACAATTCTACAGAGGTGTAAGAGAAGCCTATTTTGATGATCCTGTTTATTGGGATGCGTTGAAGGTTGAGGCACCTTACAAGTTTGAAAGTTTCTTGTACTATATGGAAAAGAACCGTCCATATGAAAAGAAGTTCTATTTGCCTAGAGAAAAAACCTTAAAGGTAGTAGTTGATGATTTACAGGACTTGGAAGATGGCAAATATAAATTTTATGGACTTTCTTTACCGTCACGAGTTGGCAAATCAACCACCTGTATATTCTTTTTGGCGTGGATAGCACTGCGCAGACCTAATAGCCATTCAGCTATGGGAGGACATTCCGGGATACTTGCAAAGGGATTTTATAAGGAACTACTCAACCTTATCGAAACAGAGGAATACACCTTTGCAGAATTGTATAGATATGTTCATCCGAACAGTAAAACGATGATAAAGTCAAAATCAGCGGATGAATTTACGATAACGCTAGATAGACCAGATAGATTTGCGACAATTACCTGTAGAGGTATAGATGGAACTTGGACAGGTGCGATAGATGTATCACAAGATGGATATTTATATGTTGACGACCTTGTAAGGGACAGAGAACATTCGCTATCTCCTACTCGAATGGAAAATACATATCAAGAGTATCTAAACAAGATGGTTGACCGTAAAAATGACGGTGCAAGGGAATTGATGGTAGGTACGCTTTGGAATGTATTAGACCCCTTAAATCGTCTGAAAAACATATATGAAGGAAATCCTGAATATAAATTCCGTAAAATCCCAGCACTAGACCCGGATACGGATGAAAGTAACTTTGATTATGAGATAAATGGTTTCTCAACGGCATATTACAAAGATATGCGTGAGAGATTAGACAATGCCGAATGGATGGCTAAATATCAGCAATCTCCATATGTTCGAGAGGGCTTATTATTCCCATCTGATGAATTACGCACATTTTCTACGGATAATATAATCCCAGAGGGTGAATATAGGACGGTAGCAATCATAGACCCGGCATTTGGCGGTGGAGATAGTTTATCAATGCCTATATGTGTAGATCATTCAAATGGCTGTAAATATATCATAGATTGGATTTTCAACAAAGGTACACAAGCGGTCACGATACCTCTTATTGTTGATAAGATACAGAAACACGATATAACACAGATAGTATTAGAGAAAAATGCCGGGGGATTGCTTTTTAGGGATAATCTTGAAGCGAAACTAAAAGAAATCGGCTACAACCACTGTAAATGTATCACTCGCCCAGCTCCTAATAAGTTATCAAAAGACGAAAAAATCAACGCTTATAGCGATTATGTCAAGAGTGAATTTATATTCCTTTTGCCGAATTATCAGATACCTAAAGATGATGTAGCTGATAGATATTATCGGTCACAGGAATATAACAAGGCTATGGAAGAATTAGTTATGTATGTGTATGAGGGGAAAAATCCTCACGATGATGCGGCAGATTCTTTAGCGCAGCTTGCTATGTTTTTTGAGGATAGGCAGGTGAGAACGGCGCAGATAATACAGAGTCCAATTTAGAGGTGTTTTTATGCAAAAATATCGGAATAAAGTGACAATTCGAGATAATTCAAGACTTTATAACATTTGGAGAAAAATGAAAGAACGCTGTTATAATGCCGAATTTGATAGATACAAAGATTATGGTGCTAGGGGTATTCAGATATGCCAAGAATGGCTTGAAAGCTTTGATAATTTTGCCGATTGGGCTTACGAGAATGGTTATAAAACAAATCTTACGATAGATAGAGTCAATAATGACGGAAACTATGAGCCTAGTAATTGTAGATGGATAACACTAAAGGAACAAACAAGAAATACGAGAAATACAAAATGGGTTTTATATAGAGGACAACGAAAGCCTTTAGTGGTTTGGTGTGAAGAATTAAAACTCCCCTATGATGCTGTTCATAATCGAATAGAAAAAGGATGGACGGTAGAGGATGCTTTTGAAAAACCATTGTTTGATAAAGATAACTCTTGGGTAAAGAAATGCAAGAAATATGGCATAAACCCTACAACAGCAAAAGATAGAATAGTTAAGTTTGGGTGGTCAGAAGAAGAAGCATTGAACACACCGACCTTAAAAAGAGGGATGATGCACAATAAATATGCGGATAGGCATATCACGGAGATATGTCCTGTTTGTGGAAAAAAATTTGTGAAAAATACTGTTCGTAAAAAATATTGTGGTAGTAAATGTCTTGGCAAATCAAAAACAAATTCATTTAAGAGGGGGGTATTATGACAACAAAGGTATATTTAGGGCAGATACGGAAATATGACAGGATGATAAACAACAAGCTTGCGGATATATACCGCCTAAAGACAATGGCAATGAGTATGACAATCGAGCCGCAAGCGGATAAGGTGCAAACATCCGGGGCGCAGGATAAATTAGGTGATGCTGTTGCAAAAATAGTAGACCTAGAAAAAGAAATAGATAGGCTGGTTGATATATATGTCGATAAGCGGAATGTGATTATAGGTCAGATAGATGCGCTGGAGAATGATGAATACCGGGATGTACTGACACAGAGATTTGTGTTGTGTAAGCCTTTTGATGAGATATATGAGGAAATAGGTATGTCACGGCGCAAGATGTTCTATGTGTATGAGGAGGCTATGAGGTTCTTTGAAAAAGAATACGGAAAAGATTATACAAAAAAATAGATTTGCATTGATATGCACTAAACAGACCTTTTATAATTAAAATCGGTAAACAGGCAAAAGGGCATATTTGTCCTGCTATCTCCTTAACAACTGTTATGGATTCCCTTTAAGAGGTATCGTCAGATTTGGCGGTACCTTTTGTATTTGAGAGGTGATTATATGATACTGAAAGAGGCTACATATAGGCATACAGTAAATAATGAGAGGTTGGTTACAGCCTCAATATATAGTGACGGATTGGCATTACCAACAAGCCCGGAAGATGTAGGCTTGCTTGCGAATGATAAGTTTGATGTAGGCAGCACGGTAATAGATACTAATACGGGCGATGTAGCTATGTTTGGCGAAGATGGAAACTGGCACAAATGGTAAATCCCATTTGAATATATCTCCTTTAATCAGAGGGTGGCATTTTTAGCCACCCTCACTTTTATTTGCTTTGGAGTAAAGATTATGGCAAAGATAGACCTTATAGCCCTTGCGGCGGCAAAGAAATATACAAAAGATACGGCTGATAGCCTTGGCTCTTTAGTAGGTGCGCCCTGTACCATAAAGAGCATTACGGATATAACAGGCGGGCATCGTATCACGTTTGAATGGACGGGAACAAGCGGAACTACAGAAGAGTCTACACTTGATGTCATGGATGGAGAGAAAGGTACAGGCATTAAGTCTATAGCCAAGACCGCGACTGTAGAGAACGTAGATACATATACGATCACATATGATGACGATACCACAGAGACATTCAACGTAACGAACGGACTGAATGGACAGGGTGTAGCCGAAGGTGGTACGACAGGTCAGATTTTGAAGAAGAAGTCCAACACTGACTTCGATACAGAGTGGGTTGATCCGGCAGGAGAGACTTCAACACTTGATGGTCTTACAGATGTCAATTTGGGCACTCTCGAAGATGGACAGGTATTGAAGTATGACGCGGCAAGCGGAAAGTGGGTAAACGGTGCAGGTGGTGTTGTAGAGGTATCTATGTCTGATATTAAGGATGTAGACCTTACATCTGTGGCTGATGGAGATATCCTTGTATATGATGCGGCAAGCCATAAGTGGGTAAACTCGCTCAAACTGTCAACATTGCAGTTACAGGTATCACAGTTACAGGCATCCGTACTTAATAAGGTTGATAAGGTTGAGGGCAAGGGTCTTTCAGAAAATGATTACACCGATGCTGACAAGGCTATAGTTGATGGCGTTACATCTGCACTTGCCGACAAGGTTGATAAGGTACAAGGGAAGGGTCTGTCCACCAACGATTACACTGATGCAGATAAGGCAGAAGTGGCAAAGGTCGCTGACAAAGCAGATGCAGAGGATGTGATTGACGGGGCATCCTACGACAGCACAAACCATCTTATTCTGTTTAAGAATGGTACAACTACTTTGTTCAGTTTGGATGCGGCGGCATTCGTAAAGGATGGGATGGTTGACACGGTAACGATTACGGGTGGCAATCTTGTCATTACGTTCAACACGGACGCAGGAAAGCAGGCTATCTCCATTCCACTTACGGACATATTTGACCCTGCAAACTACTACGACAAGGACGATATTGACGGACTTCTTGCTGATAAGGCGGACAAGACAGATGTTGATTCTGCTATAGCAGGACAGCAGAGCCTACTTAAAGATACCGTAGGATGGACAGGGAAGAACCTGCTGAAGAATACGGCTACAAGTCGGACTACAAATGGTGTAACTTTTACTGTTAATGCTGATAAGAGCGTAACTGTTGATGGTACAGCTACCGCCTCCGTGTTTTTAGATATCCCCATATCCTTGCCTATCGGTGAATATGTGTTCAGCGGAACTAATAATCAAAGCGATAGTTCACCCAATAAGTATTATGCAAGGTTGCGAAAATCAGGTGGAATACAATTTGCAACATCCGAGATTAGTCCTTTACCCGTACAAAGTGTAAACGGCTCTGAAATAAAATTTAATGTGTTGCAGGATAATTTGGATATTAGATATCAAATTTGCATCTATCCTGCCGCAGGTGCTGTTTCCAACCTTACATTCTACCCTATGATTCGCCGTGCAGATATCCTTGATGATACCTATGAGCCTTATCACGAGTCTGTAGAGACTATGTATGAGGAAGAGATACACGGGGTGAATTTGCTGAAAATTACGGCTGTAAGTAAAACAGAGAACGACATTACATTCACGGTCAATGCGGGCGGAAGTATTACGGTTAATGGTACGGCTACGGCTAATACATACCTAAGAATTGGAAGTATTCTTGATAAAGTAGATAGCTCCAAGAAATATATATTAAGTGGATGTCCTTCTAATGGTTCATTATCGTCGTATTTTCAATATGTAAGTTATCAACCTGGAAATGGAAATTTAGGGAATGATATAGGTAACGGTATCACATTTCAACCGAGTGTGAGTGGTGTAACCTTTACATCATTAGCAATTTATATATACATAAAGTCAGGTCAAACCGTCAACAACCTCGTATTCAAGCCGATGATCCGCAAAGCAGAGATAGAAGATTCCACTTATAGACCTTATAACCATCAGGCTATACAGAATCAGCTTAATGCACAGGGAGTGCTGGGGGCGAAGAATCTACTGAAGAATACTGCAACCTCACAGACTATCAACGGCATTACATTCGCCGTTAATGCAGATGGTAGTGTTACAGCTAATGGTACTGCTACGGCTGTTGCAAATTTTAATATTTCTTTATCTATAAGTGACAAATTAAGTTGTATATTAAATGGCTGTCCAAGTGGGGGTTCTGACAATAGTTATCGTATCGGGGCAAGATATAATAATTCAGGCACTCTTACTTATAATTATGATACTGGGAGCGGATGCGGAATAAATGATATTTCTATCGTTGACAGAGTATTTGTTCAAATAGCAAACGGTCAGACTGTCAACAACCTCGTCTTCAGACCCATGCTTCGCCTTGCTTCTGACCCCGATGATACCTATGTACCTTATGCACCTACTAATGCAAAGTTGAATGAAGAAAAAATGTCGTATGCTGACAACGGAGTGCTGGGGGCGAAGAATTTACTGCCATATCCATTTTATCAAACAACAAGGACTACTAATGGGATAACATTTACAGACAATGGCGATGGTACTATTACTGCGAATGGAACGGCAACTGCTGATGCTATCTTTCACTGTTTAACACATATCACTGGGACTACTTTTTATCAGTCATTAGCAGGGAAAGCAGTCATTTTATCTGGATGTCCAGCAGGAGGAGCGAATAATAAATACTATTTTGGCATATATGATACATCTGCCCATAATGATGTGGGAGAAGGATTGACATATCAAGTTCTGGACACTCCACCTTCATCATTTTATATTCAGATAGTTATTAGGTCGGGTATAACAGTCAATAACCTCATCTTCAAGCCAATGCTCCGCCTTGCTTCTGACCCCGATGATACCTATGTACCTTATGCACCTACGAACAGAGAGTGTATGAGTTATAGAACAAATGGAGTGCTTGGGGCAAAAAATTTAATACCATTTCCGTATAAAGAGAGTAGCACTACGAAGTCTGGGACTACTTATACCGTAAATTCTGACGGCTCTATTACGCTTTCAACAGACGCACAAGGAGCAACTGCACAATCATATATCACTCTCGCTGATCAAGGTGTGCCTGGTTTACGCGAAAAATTACTTCTGTGTAAACAGCTTACGCTTTCCGGTGGCAAATCAGCGAGTATCTGGCTAAATATAAATAATCCTGGTGCCCTTGGAAATAACAAGGATTCTGGAAAGGGTGTAACAGTTCCATTTACTAACACTAGCAATCTGTTCAATATTGCTCTGGTTGTTGAAAGAGGAACAATTATTACAACACCTGTGACAGTTTATCCATTACTCCGTCTTGCATCCGACCCCGATGATACCTATCAGCCTTATGCTATGACTAATAGGGAGCTGACGGAGAAAGTAATTATTAAAGATGTTAGCGGTTATTCTTGGGATAGTGCCATTGATGGCAATAAAGAGGTTATCGTAAAACGCTATGGTGCTATTGTTTCAATTTATGGATATTTCCGCAGTACAAATGCTCTTGCACAATATGCTAATGTTTTAAGCGGTTTACCGCACTGTGCAAGCGGAGCTGCTCTAAGCGGTGATGCTCTTAGAAGTATGGGGATGACATTATCAAATGTTGATAGTGCAACTTCTAAAATTACTGTAAACAGTGCAACTACCGCAAATTTGCAATATACCTTTAACTTTGTATATTTGACGGATGCTAATTAAAATTCACAGGCACAGTAGTTTCATAAAAGAGGCAAGATAACATTCTTAACCGCTTAAAGTGGAATTTCATTGAGGTATCCGAGAGGAGATGATGATATGAGCGATTTCATAAAAAAACTTGCAAATCTATTAAGTATTAAGAGTCTTGTTACTCTTATACTTACGGTGATTTTTGCTTATTTGGCAATTATAGGAACGGTAACAGGAGAGCAATTTCTAACGGTCTTTTCCGTGGTGATTGCTTTCTATTTTGGCACACAAGCAGTAAAGGAGAAGTAAGATATGAATATAGCAATTAGCGCAGGACATAACCCGGATGGAAAGATAGCTTGTGGGGCTATCGGTTTAATCAAAGAAAGTACAGAGGCTAGGAATGTGACAAATGAGGTTGTTCGTCAGTTGCAGGCTCTTGGTCATACCGTGACTAACTGTACCGTGGATAACGGTACTTCGCAGGGTGATGTTTTGTCAAAGATTGTGGCAAAGCATAACGCCACAAAGGCTGATCTTGATGTATCTATCCACTTTAATAGTGGCGCAAAGGATATGACAGGAAACGGTAAATCTTGCGGAACAGAGGTGTATATCTACAATTCCGAGTCAAAGGTTGCCGAGAAGTACGCCGCACAGGTTACTACGGCGATTGCCGGACTTGGCTTTAAGAACAGGGGTGTAAAGGTCAATTCAAGCCTTTATTTCCTACGCAAGACCAATGCACAGGCTATCCTTATCGAGTGTTGCTTTGTGGATGATGCAGACGATATAGCACTCTATGATGTGGCTAGTATGGCTAGTGCTATCGTTTTCGGTCTGACCGGGCAGAGATTATCAGATAAGCCCGTTGAAACCGATAGCGACGCGGTACAGGGTGACGCAGAAACTCCTCAAGGAGACCCTGATGTTATCTATCGTGTTCAGGTCGGTGCTTTCCGCAATAAGGCAAATGCCGAGAAACTAAAGGCTGACCTTGCCGGAATGGGTGTAAATGCTTTTATTACAAAGTAGTTGCTCTCTTATTGAGTGTGTGGTAAATTTATAGAATACGGCTAGGGTAGCTCCCGAAAAGCGGTAATCGCTAACCGCCTGCCGTTTTCTTATCTAATAGCGAGTTTACGAAAGCGAGGTAAACGATATGAGTAATCTTTTAATTGATGAATACCCTTTACAAGTAAGTCCTACTCTTGCAACGAAAATAGGTCTGAATGAAGCGATTGTATTACAACAGATACATTATTGGATTGAAACCTATAAGAAAACAGCGGATGCTGATACTATAGCAAAACATTTTCACAATAATATGTGGTGGATTTATAACACATACGAGAAATGGCAAGAGCAGTTTCCATTTTGGTGTTTGCGTACTATTAAGACTATTATCAAGAGTTTAGAAAACAAGGATTTACTAATTGTTGGTAAATTCAACAAGTTCGGATATGACCGCACAAAATGGTACACAATTAACTATAAGGTGCTTGAAATCCTTGAAAATACTCATAGTGCAAATCTTGCACTATCAAAAGTGCAAATGTTGCACGAACAAAAGTGCAAATCTTGCACTACCAATACCATAGACTACACAGAGACTACTACAGAGATTAACCACAGTAATAACTATATAGATAATAATATAAAAAATACTAATAGTGTTAGGGCACACACTTCTAAAGAAGTTGTGAGCGAAAACAGACCGAAAGAATTTGATTATGAGATATTGCACCGCCAAATATCCGCAGGATGCCGAATACATAGAATGGAAAACCTATATCCAGAGATTGTTGAGATATTCGATTACTTCTATAAGACATACGAATATATAATGGATAAACCGCATCCGAAATACAAAAATAAAATCATAAGCGATATTGTTGAGCAGATCAATTTTAGATGCCACGAGGATAACATAGAGATAATCCCCGAAGCATATAAACAATACACGGATGATTACTTTAAACAGGATTTCAAAGGTAATAGAAAAAGTCAATGTGATTATTCAATGCGACATTTTGTAACAACCATAGAATATAGAGATTACAACATAAAGAAACAAATATACTGAAACATTAAGCCACCATAACCCGGTGGCTTTTTTAATGCCACAAAGGAGGAAAATGCTATGAAACTATCAGATGTACTTGCGGCACTTGCCAATAATACAGATTTGAAGATTACGCTTATAGATAGCAATGATACAGAGCTGGTTATTTTCAATGCTCCCGGTCACGGAAGTATAGAAACCGACATAACCGACCGCGAGGTTAGGCGCATAAAGATTGATAGCGGTACATCAGCAAAGATAACCATAGAGGATGCACAGCCATAAAGGTATAGATTATGAACCATATAGGACGAGCAGAAATATATACACATTATCCATATATAGATAGCTCTAATGTGATTGATATTATCCAAAAATCAATGACACCCTTTAGGGAAAATGCGGATGATTGCCAATTCCTTATCAATTATGAAAAAGGAATACAGCCTATTGTTCGTGCTAATCCTAAAAAGTTTATGCCAGAGATTGACACACAGGCTGTTGATGGTATTCCGGCTGAAATATCTGACTTTTGGATATCCTTTGCGTGGTCTAATCCTATTTCCCTTATTCAACGAGGGGATTCAGAAACAGACAAGGCAGAAGCTATAAAGGAATTAAATAATCAATATGCTGCAACAGGTCACATAAGGGATATGCAGAAGTTAGCACGATTTGTTGAGATATGCGGTGTAGGCTATACCCTTATCGAGATTAACAAAGAGTGGGAAGATGGCGAAGCATATTTCACGCGTGCGATTGTTGATCCTCGTAATGCTTTCATTGTCAGATCATCATATTATCCAGACAAAAGGGTAATGCTTGGTGTTGTATTCACTACGGATGATGAGGGCAACATCTATATGACAGCCTATTCAAAGGATTTTATGTTTATCATCCGTGGTGACAAGATAAAGAACGGCAGGAAGATAGACTATACAAAAGGCTTTGAGTGGAGAGAGGAAACCCGAAGCGGAGAAAAAAACCCTATGGGGCGCATACCGCTTATTCAATGGGTGCGAAGTGAGGACAGGACGGGTGTATTTGAGAAACAGATATCCGCTATTGATAACCTCAATCTTATTCTTTCTGATATCAGTAACGGCATTGAACAAGCAATTAGCGCAGTTTGGCTTGCTACGGATGTAGAGTTACCTGAGATAGAGGTAGAGGATGAAGCTGGAAACAAGGTAAAGCAGATACAGACCATAAGAGATGGACAATGGTTGCTTACATATACATCAAAAGATGGCAAAACACCTAATGTTAAGCCGCTGACTCTTGATTATGGTGTCGGAGAAATGCGAGAGAATTATATCGCACAGAGAAATCTTATCTTGCAGAAATGTCATGTACCTCAAAGGAACGATAATAGCGGCGGCAGTACGGGGGTTGCAACTGATAGTGCCGCAGGCTGGTCAGATGCGGAGGGTCAGGCTCAAACACAGGAATGTATCACCATAGGTTGTCAAATGGACGAGGTAAAGGTAGTGCTTGCGGCTTTGAGAGTTTCCCCAGATATCCCGGTTGACAGTCCTATGCTTGAATTAAAGGCTAGTGACATTCAACCTGCTATCCGCAGACCTAAAAACTTTGACCTTGCAACAAAGACAAATGCCATTGCAACACTTATATCTCACGGCTTTGCTATTGAAGATGTTATCGCTAATATACCGCTATTCCAAGACGCTACACAGGTTATAT
>Ga0326511_10000917_pt1 | contig 25243 bp, 34 predicted proteins | sample 0_2496_0518_D_FD_203701 | JGI IMG/M metagenome (GOLD analysis project Ga0326511, IMG submission 203701) | Bovine rumen microbial communities from UC Davis, California, United States - 0_2496_0518 | ecosystem: Host-associated > Mammals > Digestive system > Stomach > Rumen | place: USA...
ATAGATTACTTCTCTCATTTTTTGAGCTGTTCACCTCTCTCACATATTCTTTAACTGCCTGTTTAATCTTATCCAACATCCGCTCTGCTGCGTCTAAATCCAGAACATCCTTCAGAGTTGCGTAGGTTTCGTCTGACACATGAAGCGTTAATGAAAAGCCATCATGGAAAGCTTTAATCAGTTCGCTGTCAAGCTCTGGATCATAATCAAATGTCAGTTCAGGTATGTCGGTGATGGAAATTACATTTTCACCATTTGCCAGGAAGATGCCGCCTGTCAATTCCTTTTCACCCGTCTATATCACCTTCTTTTCTTAACCTGGCCTTCTCTTTTCTGCCTTTCCTTTTACGCTGTTTAGCCACGTAATGCTTGCACATCTTGCACTGATTACAGTTATTCCTGTTCTTACATGCCAAACAGTTATCTGAATCCCACCAATACCACCTTGGCGGTGACGGTCTAGGTTTCCGGAATGCTTTGCCCATTGCTTATAATTTCTACCCTCTTAACCGGAACCGGATTATTTGTGTCGTAGTGTCTTGAATCACCTTTTGGATATTCTTTCATAATTGGATATCTCAGTTCCTTTAGCATTTCCTTTCGCTTGCGCCTATCGCCGACAAGATAAACGTATCTATGTTTTGGACTTCTCGTCTGTTTCAAATCACTATGATTGTTCTTGTCGTATGCTCTAGGGTGTAAACCATTCGGCTGATATGTATCATTTCGCTTTGCGCTCATTCCGGTATAAAGCCAGTTCGTAGCCTGATACACATATCCCACATGACCCCATGCCGTATCTGCATAAGACGCAACGTATATATATATATATATATATATATCCCGTAGGAGTTTGAGGCTGTGTGATACAAGGTAACTGGCATCGTTCATACTCTGCTTTTTTGGCAGTAATGCAAGCCGGTTCAGTTCAAGCACACGATACCGATTCTTTTCACCGGCAAGTCCGATACATAGCGGCATTGAAGCTGGTACGCCATAAGTAACAACGCCTATCATCTGCTCATCTACAAACAATCCAAACGCATCTGTTATGCAAGGCATCCGTCTAGCGTAATGAATTCCCAACAAAAATGGTTTCGTATCTTCATAGGAAATGCGCCTGACATATCGTTTTATGCCTTTACTGGCCTGTTCATAGTCGAATAATGATAATTGATAATCTATATGTTCTCCCATATATTTTCTGAAATTATCAGCATTTCAATCTGACTGCTGCTAAATCAACCGTATAGAGGTGCGTAGAATTTTTGATACTACCCCCCTATACGGCAGTTCCATATTCAGTTTTATTCCGGGCAGAATTCTTTTATCCTGTCCATATCGAACTTGTACAGCAGGTAAATACAGAATCCTGAACGCTCCCGAATTCCAGTATCCTCGCCTAATCTGTACCGATGTATGAAGTCCTCTGCCCATGGGCAGTTATTCGTATCCACGTAAGCTTCATCTTCATGTACTGTCATGCGGTCAAGGCAAGTTGTAATCCGTGCAATGTGGTCATCTGGGTTTACAATATCAATCACGAGACTGCTGTCTGCAAGATAATGGTCAATCTGAAGCCAGCAACCTTCATACGTCCTGAACTGCGTCTTTACTGTCATTCTTTTCATCCGCTTTCGCGCTCCATTCTGGGATATACCGCCATGACAAAACTTCAAATTCCTTGTCGTTCCGTTCAGTGAGTTTCCATCCATCGTCAGGATCAAACATTGCAAGTACAGTCTCGGACGGTTTCATCACGATTCCATCTTTTGAGATTTTGATTTGTGCCACAACGACTGCACCATCTGCGGGTCTGCGTTCCCGTGGACTGCGTTCCCTGAAATGTTTCTTTTCCTCCAAGGCTTTCGCGCAAGCTTTCAGAAACGGTTCTTCTGTTTTCCATTTTGCACCGTACAGATTCGCACAATACTGTAGACGGTACTTTGCTGTTTCGAGTGCTTCTTTAAGATTCAAACAAGCTCACCTGCCTTATCAACCAAACCCGTATATTTTGTCTACAAGATCAAATACTTCCATTGGATCGTTTAAGTTTTCACACTCTTCATAAAACCTATTAATGTTGCTCTGCTTCTCTTTCTTTTTCTCCTTTCCGTACTTGACAAGTAACGTTCTGGGAGTAAGAATCGCATGACATTTTCTACATAAAACAATCATGTTTTCTTCAACATCAAGGTCAATTCCATTCCTCTCACACACTACAGGTATGATGTGATGGACTTCTAATCCGCATTTTGAACCACAGAGTTCACAACTATCGTTCCTGCTTAATACCTGGTCGGCCAGAAATTTTTTTCTTACTTTTTTATTCATGATTGTTCACTTTAGATTCCAGCAAAATGCTTATCTACAATATCTAATATATCTGTCTTGCTTATATCGCCTTCGTATTCCTCTAATTCTTCATAAAATCTAATAAGTTTATCATTCCTATTTTTCGCTACCCCAATTCTTATCAACAAACTTTTGGGAGTTAAAGCAGAATGACACCTTGAACATAGAACAATCATATTATCCTCAACATTTAAATCTACTGTTCCCATTTGAAACATAACAGGAATAATATGATGTACCTCAAGATTTATTGTACTTCCACACAACTCGCATTGTTGATGATCTTTGAGCAGTTTGTTAACTATAGTTCGATCTCTCTTTGCCATCAATTCTTATCTCCTAACGCAGAGAATCTTTCGCCTCATCGATAATATCAATTCCGTACCTCGCGGCACATGATCGCTCAATTTTACATTCATTATGTTTTTCCCACCCGTAGCAAAAATATACAATATCGGCATTCGCCATTAAATCAATTGAATGTGCTAAAAACTTCATCGGATTATTAAAATATTTCTTCTGCGTTCCGTTCATAAGTTCTTCATAATCAATGCCATTAAGGGCGACAATAATTTCATCCTTGTATCTTTTAGATAATTCTTCTTTCACTTTTTCAACAATCTTGATAGCCTGATTATTGGTATAGGCAAAATCTGGACAAATAAATACTCTTTTCAATTTAAACCACCTTTCTTTTCGACTTTTTCATTTCATCACCCACATAATAATCGCTGCAATCAGCATCCCAACCGCTATATAGTTCGCCCAATCGAATTTCGGATTAGGCAATATTATTACCGCTAAGATGTTTAAAATGATTAGAATTATTGCTAAAGGTATCATCTTCATCTACCTTTTCTTGTATGGCTTCTATTTGCCTATTTCTAGCCTGTTTATCTGTCTGGTGGATAAATTGTCCACCTATATATTTCAAATGCGTTCTAGGACGTTTTACGGGCTTCTATACACCTTTTGGAAGATTCCCAAGCTCATGGTGCGGAACCATCAACGATATTTTCTTTTTGAGCATTTCGTCATCGAACAGTTCATTCAGGTCAAAGTCAGTGAATTCAAATTCAATGCCGTGATCTCTGGCAAATTCGTTGTATGCCTCTCTGATTCCAATCATGTCAACGTGATCCGATGCATCGTTATAAGCTTCAAGAATCTTCTGGTACGATTTCTGTACTGTTTTTAAATTCCCGACTACACTCTTAATAGCGTTGAGCATGATTAAGATGTTCGCCACCGCTATGTAGTTCTCTGCCTTGTACAAAAGCTCTGAAATAAGCTCCCCGGACTTCGCCACAAAAGCGTTGGTCAAATCATCGTAAATCAGCCTTTCACAGTCATTTATGTAGTCGTTTACATTGGTAAATTTCTTTCCTGTAACAGGATTTACATATCCGACAGGTACGAGCTTGTACCGCTCTTCAATCGGTTTCTTTTCGGCCTCTCGTGCCGCTCTTCTCCGCTCTGCACGATTCATTTTGTTACCCCTTCAGGAACCAATCTGGGAAGTCCCCGTTCTCTGCGCCATCTGTTCATAAGGAATTCGCACATATTGACTTTTCCTGAAAACTTTCCACTGCCAGCTCTACGTTCTATATCATCTACATTCACAAGAAGGATCTGAACAATGTATTCATCCTCACCGTACTTCGCTGCCAAGTCGTTTGTGCTTTTCACAACATCATTCCAGTAAGTATCTGAATCTTCTGGATTATGCAGTCTCTTTCTGAGTTTCCAATAGTCAGCCATGAACGCAGATTCAAAGTTTTTTCTGTCGTCTTGCATTTCCATCAGTCAAACACCACATCCTCATCGACTGGAATTGACGTAAAATCATTTGATGATTTGTCCCATCCGTAAATCTTGTTTTCAGCCCGGTCATTCTTCAGCCTTTTGGTTTCCGGTTCATACCACAACGGGATGAAAATATCCTGATTGCCACCGTCCCTATCTTTTGCTATCTCAATGACATTTGTCGCCTGATATGTGAAGTGCGTGTCCTTCCAACCGAACATCTGTTTGGTCAACCTCATGTAGTCATTGTTTACCCTGTGAATGATAAAGGCATTGTCCACAGCATTTCCAATGTCTGCCGTACCGGAAATATCGTCCAGCCTGAGAAATCCCATCGCCTTTCGTGGGTGCGCCACAAAAAGGATATGAACGCCAAGTTTAATTGCCATCTCATGAAGTCCCCAAACAAACTGAGTCTGAGCTTCGTACTTGTTGTCTGACAGACCGGATATATCGAATGCCATGAGGTTATCCAGGATCAACAGCTCCAAATGGTTTTCCTCTATCGCTTTCATAAACACTTCTTTGATAGCTACATAGTCATTGCCATATTCGTTGTTGTACAGAAGAAAATTCTTACTCATCCACTCCGCTATCTGCTTCTGGGTATCGCGTTTGACCGAATACCAGTTCTCATACTGCGTCGGTTCGATGTGCCCCTTGCCAGCCGCCTGTAAGTTCATCCACCTCATGAAATTCTTCGGCGCAAGTTCGCCTGAGAACACGCCCACCTTGTTACCATTCTGGCAACACTCCAATGCCATTTCAATCAGCACCGTGCTTTTTGCCGCGCCTCTGAGTCCAGACATAACAGTTGTTGCACCAAGCTTCAGCCCTCTGAGTCTCCGGTCAATTTCCTTTATTCCGGTTCTTACAAAAGTTTCTTCCGGTTTCGGCATTTCAAAGATGTCCATCGCTGTTAAGAAAATTGATGATCCATCTTTGTTCTCAATCTTCTTTAAAGGCACTCTGCTTTTGGAATAGATGCGCTTCTCATATTCCTGTTGCCGTTTCTCATAAGCATCAGGTTCAAACAGGATTCTGACATCCCGCCATTTCTTATCTGAACAGCTATTGTGAAAACAATTGAAACCGATACGTCCATCTGTGCTCTGAAATATGACAGCATCTTTACCTTTGTGGTTCTCATCAAACGGGCAGTGATCTAAGATGTACTTGTAACCGCCACTGAATGTAGCTCTTTCGTATTCAATGCCATATTTGTCAAGCCATTCAGACAGGTTGAAATCTCTTGGTCTGTAGTTGTTGTACCTCTGTGGCCGTTCTTCCTGCGGATAGTAACCGGCAAGCTTTTCGAGATACACCTTGTCTGTCTCTTTTATTTCATCTGGAACCTTAACAATCCATGACATTCTATGCGGTGCAATCAGTGTATCTGCACCTTTCTGCGCCCTTGTGCCGTAAAGCTTACATACCCTTGACGGATTGAAGTTCTTCATGTCTACGTCCACAAGCTCATCCGAAAAGAGCATGTTCAGTGTCTTCAGACATGTTTCCATCAGCTTTTTCGTATCAGCGGTTATTCCCAGCCTGATTTTATAAAGCAGGTGATAGCCATTACCGCTAAAAGCAATGACCGGCTGATAAAAACCAAGGTTCTGCATGAAAGCATAAATCCTGTTTGTGACATTCCATGCATTCTGGATATCATCATCTGTTGACGATGTTTTAGTTGGCCGTCTAGGATCAAGGTCAATCATGAGCCAATCATAACCATCAACATCAGAATCACTTGTCGTAGCATCCGGCTTCTGAAATCTGCCATACTGACTTCTGTTGGCACACTTTGGATTCAACCGCTGCAATGTAATGTAGAAATTGCAATCAGCAAAATCCATAATGTCATGGTTGATAGCAGCTATCATGTCATCTGCGTTTGAAAAATAACCTGACAATGTCTTTTTGTTGTTGTAAACAACCCTGACTTCAAAAAACTGATTATCAGGTTTCAATACATGTATAGCCTGTCTTAACAGAGTTTCGTCAATTATTGGATTTAATACTGCCAATAATCATCACCTCTTGTTTCTGTTTTCTGAGAATCATCTCCATAATTCTCATCAAGATAATCAACATATCCTGAGTTGAAAAAGGTAGAACCATACATGACATACTGCTCATCCATGTTCTTCTCAGATACATATTTCTTGTACCTGTCAATGCATCTAGAAAGCTCTTCTTTTCCGATTCTATAAAGGACTCCTTTCTTTGCTAGAGATACCTGTCCTTTTCCTTTCTTCTTCGGATACAGTTTCCAGACATCATCAAAGAATGATTCAACAGCATCACGATTGCCAGTTTTATCATCTGTGTTATTGTTATCTGTGTTGTCTATATGGTTTATATTTGGTATTGGTTCGCCCTTTTGGGTATTTCCATTTTCCTTTTCGGGCAAATGGATTTTCCTGTTTTGGAAAATGGATTTTCCTTTTTCGGTCAATGCATACCACTTCGTTCTGTCAAACTGAATTTTGTTAAAATTTCCCGTCTTAATTAGTCCGAACTCTTCCAGTTTTGCCAGAGCGTTTCTGATTTTCTTTTCAGTCATATAAAAGAAAATTTCATTGAATGCCTTAACACTGTTGTATGTCCATGTATCACCATCGAACTGGTTTTTTTCATTCGCTTCATTCTTCTGAATCCAGTAGCAAATATGTTTAAAAATGATTGCCTCTTCAATGCCGATTTCGTTGGCAAGGTCAATGTCAAACGAATGTTCCATTGCATCACCCCCTCAACAGTTCCACAATCCTTCCGGCAGATTCAAGCGGATGAACGAATACAAATTCAAGCGGTGCGTACTTCTTTTCCATCGTCATAGCTGCTTTCATGAGTGTTACCCCATGCACGGCATTCGGATAAAGCTGTCTGCCCCCTCTTTTAATCCATAGGCGGGGATTAACCCACCTATGGAGATCGCGAAGGTCTGTTATGCCGTCCTCGTTTTCTACAACGATGTAAAGCTTTATGCCGTTGTTCTGTGCCAGTATGCATTCATCCCGGAACCGTTCATGCTGTTTACCGCAGATATCGGTGACAAGTTCCTGTATGCTGAACTTCGAGTCAACAGCGACATTATATGTCCCAATCAAATCCATCATCTTGACCGGGACACCGCGCTTTGCCTTGCGATCCAGAACATCCTGAATCTTGTCATTGACCAGTACATAGTCACCGACCGGAAGTCGTTGTCTGATAACCTCGATGCCGTTATCTGCCCAGATTTCGTTTTTCAGACTGTGCTTACCAGGTTTGTTGTTAACATCTTCTAACAGTTTCGTGATCGTCACCACCTTTACGGGAATGGAATTTCATCCGGGCTGTTAGGCGGGATGTTCATAAAATCCGGTAACGGCTGCTGATTCTGTGCAGGCTGTTGCTGATAATACGGTTGCTGCACCTGTTGCTGATACTGTGGCTGTGGCGCATACTGTTGTGGCATAGGCTGTTGATACTGAACCCGTGGTGAGGCATTCTGTACCGGCGGTGCATTGTTGTACATCGGCGGGGCTTGCGGCGCAGGTGACGGTGCAGGTGCTATTGGCGGCGGCGCAGATGCCTGTGTATTCTCATTCAGAGATTTGCGCTCACCGAATTCACAATCGTCTACAAGAATGTCAAAAGTGTTAACCTTCTGACCTTCTTTATTCGTGTAACTTCCCGTCTGCACATGGCCTGCCAGGTCAATCTTCATGCCTTTTGAGAAATACTTCTGCACAAACTCAGCTTGTTTGCCAAATGCAGTACAGTTGAAGAAATCTGCCGTTGCTTCCCCGTCTTTCTTGATTCTCCGGTCAACAGCCACACTGAATCTGACAACGGTTAAATCCGATTGCGTCTGTTTTGTTTCAGGATCACGCGTTAAGCGTCCTGTAATGATGATTTTATTCATCCCTCAAACTTCTCCTTACCGGAAACATAATCCTTGATGTTTTTGCCGAATTTCAGCTTCGGGGCTTTTCTTTCCTCCAACTGCATTGCTTCGCCTGTTGCCGGGTTCCTGCCAAGTCTGGCGGCCAGCGTTGCGGCCTCAAACGTCCCGAATCCGTCAATAGATAATCTGTCTCCGGCAATCATGTGCCGTGTAAGGTACGCAACAAACGTCTCCCATACAAGTTTGACATTTGCCTGATTCGTTTTGGTTTCTACTGCGAGATCACGAATCATCTGCTTCTTGTTGATACTGTTCACTACTTTAAATCTCCTTTCTCATACCTTTATTTGCAATCCATACATCGCCGTCAAAAACCGACTGGACTTCTGCCTTGAATTCATCTGGGTTTGAATTGTCCTTGCTCAGATGAATCAATCCAACCGATTTCAGACTTCCGGTGTTTATGGACTGTACAAACCTTTTACACGTTTCCAGATTCATGTGTCCTTTGACTACATGCTGTAAATTTGGCGCGTCAATGTCTATGTACCGTTCGGAGTAGTTGCACTCAATCAGCGCATGGTTAATACCCATCTTGCTCATGTTAAAAGGACACATTTCCGCGTCTGTGATAAACAGCAAATTCCCGGTTTTATGCCTGATATAAAATCCATCACACTCGGTCTCGTTGTGCGGAACCTTAAATGGCACTACCTGAAAGCCACCTACAGATGCAACCTGGTTCCTGCGTATCTTCCTGACCGGAACCTTGTAAATTCTGTTCAGCCGTTCCCACACCTCATCAGATGCCATGATAGGAAATCCGTACCGGGCAAAATCCTTTAATCCACTGGCGTGATCTGACTAAGAATGCTCATGACTGACAAGACATCCTTTAATATCCCTTGTGTTGTAGTTCACGGCATTCAGGAAGTCTTTCTTCTTTACGCCGCACTCAATCACAAGTGTTTCATCCTGTGTGTGAACCACATAACAGTTCCCGTCTGAACCGGAATTCACAACGTCAATGAGCATTATTCACCACCACCTTCCTACGGCTTCTGAAATCGTTTTTAAGGCACGTTACGGCATTGGATGATAACTTTATCCACTGCATACTTTAAACGTCGTTCTCATGCGTTTCTGAAGCTCTATCGACGTAATCTCGATTGAATCTCCCGGACGCAGATGCAAGTGCCATTACGAATATGGCAAATGAACTGCCGATGAATATTCCAATCAGAATGCCTATCCAGAACGTCACAGTTCCTTCACCTCTCCTTCAATGAAGAAGTCAGCCTGATTCTCGTTCTGCTCAATCTCCATATGGGCAGCTTTGTAAACCTCATCAGTCTCATTGAACGCCGTATTCTGCATCGTGTTGAAATTCAGCTTGAACCGCTTCAGGGCTTTGTTCTTCATCTTCCTGACAATCATGCTTTCCGTGCTGTCAATCCAAGCAGGCGACATGTACTTCCGTGCCGGTTCATAGTCAACCATTTCATCAATGGTCTGGCACTTCTTCAGGCCATCCAGAATCTCACGTTTCTTCTCCTCAATCTGTTCCTGAACTTCTTTCGATGCTTTATATTTGCTTTCAGCAAGACCAAACGTCGTGTTTAACAAATTGCTTTTCACATGTGCAAACAGACTGCTCATCACATCGTCACGTTCAACAATGGAGTAAACGACTGTCCGATTCTTCATCGTGACCGGATACACAACAATCATGCACTTTTTACCTCCCATCTTTTTCTGCCAGACAGGCGGTGTAACTTCAGAACCGTTGTAAACAGGGAACGTAAAATCGTCTGTCTCTTTCACTTCCCATGCCACGCCGATTTCTTTCACGTTGTCGCCGAAGCTCCTGACAAGCGTTTCAAATCCATCAGACTGAACACCCATTTCAAAACGCTTTGTCCACTTGCCGCCTATCTGCACGTTTCTCGGAGTGAAATACACCTCATTATGTGCCGGTGACAGTTTCAGTGCTGCACAGTTCCTGACTATCGTTCTCAGATTCTCTCTGAATGCCGGATCACTCAAAAGTGCATTGTCGATATCCTTTGAGCTTTCTACTGCATCCACAAGTGCTGTAATAGCATCCTGACCGCATTGCAGCGAGTATTCATCCGGTGCAAGGTTTATCTTGCCGTAGTCAGACTTGATTTCGTTTGTCACCCACGTATACCAACCACCTATGGCTGTTGTGGATGTTTCCTGTGTTATCAGTTCAGCTTTTGCCATTTAAACTCCCTTCTTCAGATTCCGTTTTTTTAATCGTATATACAATACATATCGTGCTGTCATGTTTTGATTTGTTCTTTTATCTTCTGACCTATAATGTTCTGCACTGTATTTACAATTAAAAAAATCCACCTGTATTTTTTGCAGGTCAGCGACGCAACCCATTTATGCGCCGGTCTTGCAATTATTCTTCGTAAGTTACCGTTTCAATATGATACCGACCATACCCTTCCCCACGTCTTGCGCCAATGCCGATAAACTTACCAGCGCAAGTAAACAAATCAAGAATGGTTTCCTTTGGGAAAGCAACTTCAAGGTACGACAGCTTGACATCTGCGCTCCATCCATAGAACACATTCTGTTGAGTGAGAACATTTGTTCTGGAAAGCCCGGAAGTCTGGGCAAGGTGCTGATCGTAACCGGCTGTTGCAAAATCAACTGGCGTAACCGTCTCAAAATTGATTGTCCTTTTGAAATCTGTCCCAGCCTTACCTGTGCTGTCCTTAAATCCGCAACTAATGAAAGCTTCTTTCAAGCTATCCTGAAATGCTTTGCCTAGAATGCACGGTTTGTTGTTCTTCATATAATCCGTCCACTCTTCCTCTGTGTACAGAGAATAGTCATCGTCATGAAAAACAATCGGATTCTGCCAGTGAATGGAAGTGATAAGCTTCTCCCAGAGGTTATAGTTCTGCTGATATTCAGCCGGGATTTTTGTTCCCTTCGGATGAGACTGCTTAAACATCTCTTCGCGCTCATATGACCGGCTCTTTGCACAGAGGATCAGGTCAGAATCACCAACAATGTGAACTACCATCTCCTTTGTTTTAATTTCAGAAGCGTGAATCATGTTTTCTGTTGCTTTCTTAGTGTTTGCCATGGTACAATATCCTCCTAATTAATTCTGAATTGAGGCAAGTTTCTGATTGGCGTTGGAGCTTGCCTCTTTTTATGTTTCCAATCGTTTACGGATACTTCTTTGCCGCTCAAGCGGTGAGATATTATGTATTAAGGTGTGTTGTTTTGCCTTATGTTTTCTTCTACTGTCTTTTTGTCTCTTCGGATATCCCACCGTTTCAACGGCAAAGTTTGCTGTTCTGTTAGTTATTGTTTTGTGCTTTACAGATATATTCTGTAGTGTTTGCGGTTACTTCTTGACCGCTCATATTCCAGAATGAGTTTTGCAATGTTGTGTTCTGTAATGTTCTGTTTTGTACAGTTATGGCTTTATCTGTTCTCACTCTGGAGTATCAACGGTCAAGTTTGTGTTTTAGTGCAATGTCGTTTTTCATACTGCCATGTTCTTTACTTTCCTGTCCTAGCGGTTACTTCCAATCCGCTCAAATGCGAGTATGCTATTGTGTCCTATTTTCTTTTGAATTGTTTTTTAATGTTCTCGTATTTACTTTCCTGTTTTTGGCATACCCACATTTCAACGGATTGGTGTGTATTGTAATATCGAATAATGCATTGCGTTGTTCTATTGAATAGTATACTGTCGTGTTACGTTCTATTCTCGAACGGTTACTTCTCAACCGCTCATAAACGGATATTTCGCAGGATAAATGGTATGATATATTGCGCTTTGCTGTTGTGTAATTAGCTGTCTTATTATGTTTTACAGTATCGTATATTCGGAAATATCCGCATATCAGCAGTCGAGTGTACTAAGATAATTTGCGGTCTTTTGTTCTTTAGTTTCCTACGTTTTAGTGTTCGTGAACGGTTACTTCTCAACCGCTCATACACTGGAATGAGATATACTGTCCTGTAATATTGTTTGCTGTGCTGTACTTTTCTGTCTTATTGTTTTGTTTACTATCCTATGTTCTCATTCCAGAGTATCAACGGTTGAGTGTGCTGTACTGTCCTTTCGTGTTTTGCCCTCTTTGATACTTGTTTTGTAATCTGCTTTTATGCAAGCTGTCCTGATGGACAGATATGAAAGCTTGTCTACTGTACGATGGTTTAATGTTCTTCCCTATGTTGTCCTTTACTATCTAGTCTTGTTTAGAGGCAAGCTCTCATATCCACCCACCAGATAACCAGTGAATGGATAGCTGTTATGCTACATTTAGTGCTTCATCAATCGCTTCAATAACAGCTTCAAGTTCTGCCAGTGCTGAATATTTTCTCTTGAATGCGTCCAGTTCTTCCAACGCTCTTCTTAAAAGTTTCTGGTACGAATCTTCATTCCTGACAGTAACCTGGATTTTCTGATACTTATTGTTATTCTCGTTCTGGCAGACAATCGCCCTAATCATCTGCGGCTTCGGGTTCTCTTCCGTAGGTTCCGGTTTAACAACAAGCATTCTGATAATGCTCTGTGCCTGTGAACATCTGTACTTTTCTGCGGCTTTCTTGTCGTCCCATTCGAAACACTTATGCAGTTCAGTTGATTCATCTCTGGCCTTATCAACAATTTGCTGTGGAGTGTAATCATCTCCAATGCTGACAATTTCACCGTATACCTTTTCAGCATCAGCTTTAAATATTCCACCAATCTTCCATGTAATCATTTTTTAACCCTCAAATATCAACGAAATCACGCCGCGCTCACTTTTAGTTCAGGATCATCAGTTACTTTCAACAAAATCAGCTGGCTGTCTAATTTTGGCGTGTTATTTGAACTAAGTGCCTCTGCATTGTCCACAAACAAAGGCAGGTACATTCCATAATGCTTCTGGAAAGTGCGGATAATGTCAATGCAAGTCAGCATCAGATGACCTGTATTGATGTTCATATCATTTATACCGCCGCACATAATCCTTACAGTTGATGATGTGCCACCAGACTGATATTCATCAATCAGACTGAATCTGGCAATTTCAAAGTGACTGTTGATCCTCTCGGAAAGCATCTTTGACCGGGCAATCGTAAATTCTTCCAGAAAAATCACTTTGCGTTCAGCATTAGCAATATTCTGACCGATAGTTCTGTGTTCTTCGTTCAGTTCCTCAATACGGGCTTTCACGCCGTCATTGAATGCCTGTATCTGCTCAACCTCTGCGATCTGCCGTGTAACCGCCGACAGTTCGTTGTTAAGCTCTGCCAGTTCTGCTTTACACTTTCTGGCTTTTTCCTGTTTGACGTATACAGACTCCAGCTTGTTGCTGGCCTCTTCAATCTTTTTAGCCAAATCCAGGTATTCAGCATTTCCTGTTAAATCCGGCTCTTTCGGGAACACATCTGCCTGTTCCTTCAGCTTCTCACACTGGGGTTTTATCTTTTCAATATCGGATTCAATCTGCTGACGTTCTTTTTTGATACTTTCCAGTTCTGTTTCAAGAGAAGCAACATCTGCTTTTGTCTCTTTCCCTTTCATCAGGATTTCATTGTTCTTCTGGACACGTTCTTTTTCGGCGGCTTCATGATGCGCTTTAAGTTCCGCTATACGACCTTGCGGTAACATCTGACCGCAGTATCTGCACATTGCCGATGATTCATCGAACGGAACCGGATTGAGCGTTTCTTTATAAATCCGTCCCAGATTGACAAGCTCTGCATTCAGGACATCTATCCGTGAATCCAGCTTCATTGCAACGCCATCCGCTTTACGCAGAAGAAGCTCTTTTTCTGCAAGATTCTTCTGTGCTTCACGATAACCGGCAAGTGATTCTTCTCTTTTGTTTGCCAGTTCACGTTTGGCCTGAATCTCAATGTCTGCCTGTCTAGATTTCAGCTCCGCAAGCTTCTTACAAAGTTCGGCAGCTTCATCTTCTGAACCGTATGTCTGCAATTCTGCGTTGCAGTCTGCAATCTTTCTGGTAACGTCATTGAGCTTTTCTGTCAGAACAGCCACATCAGGAACTTGCTTTTCCTGTCTGGAAACTTCATCAATCCGCGCCGGGATTTCCTTCTCTGCCTTTTCGGCAGCGGCCTTTTCTCGCTTTGCCTTTGCGATTGCATCTCTGACACCCATTGAAAGAACGTCATCTGCAATGAAACTCCACTTCTCAGGATCACTGTTGATAATGTCTTCATCAGTGACATCACCGCAGAGTTCAAGCAACAGAGTCATCTTACCGGGCTTGCCTTTTACGTCCTCATTCGGCAGGTTAAGAAAATAATCTATGTCGGTCAGAAGCTTGAACTTCTCCACATCAATAATGGAATTAATGTACTCGACGAAGTCTTTTTCCTTCTTATCAACGCCGTTAATGGCGTATGAATTTTCATTGCCCTTCAGGACGAGCTGATCTGTACCGCGGATCCTTGTCCATTTCTGTTTTTGGATTTTCTGGAGCTGAACGGGCTTACCGTCCACTAAAAGACTGGCAGCAACCTCGATATCTACATTGTCAATCCTGTGACCTGTAGAATCTTTCGGTCTGCTGAAATTGGTGCTTTTGTCTGACATGCCAATGGAATTGGTTCCAAACAAAAGCCATAGAAATGCATCATAGACTGTTGTCTTGCCGGTTCCGTTTGCACCGGAGATTTCTGTAACGTCTCCAAAGTTTACTGTTCTCTCGGAACAGCCTTTGAAATTTCTGATGTATAACGACTGCAATTTAATATCTGACATCTGATTATTCCTCTCCAAAAAACTTAGTTATAAATTCTCTTTCCTTTTCGGAAAGGTCATCCTTTCGTATCTCCTTATGAGCCGCTTTTGCCTTCTCAGTCTTCTCTTTGAGTTCTTCCGCACTCTTACCGGAAAGCTTTACAAGACTGATAAGCAGTTCCTCTACATTTACAAAACTCAATCTGTCTTCATCCAACGCATTTCTTAATGAACCGCAAATGCATGTGAAATCACTGATAATTTCAATCAAACTTCCTTCAATGCTAACCATGCCTTTTTCTGCTTTAATCATTCCTTCTGCCCTTTCTTCTCTATTTCATCTAATAACCGGTCAATCTCGTCAAGCAACCGTCCGATTGATTCCAGACGGTCTAGCAGGCTTCTGTTTTCTGAAGTGTTCGTCATTGTACCTTCTCCGGTCTTCTTCATCCCTTCTGATAAGCAACATACAAAAGCTGAATCCCCATGTCAGCAGTCCAAGAAAAACCCCTGACGCACCGTGCCAGTACGTATTCCATGCCGCCGCACCGGCAAAAAAACCAATGACAGCCGATTCAATGACTGTCGCCGTTACCCAATAATTCATCATTCCTTGCCTTTCTTAAACGGGCATTTGCGCTTTCCGTCATACGATTTTGTGAGGATTGCACACCGTTCCTTCTTGTTATACCTGCAATCTGTTTCTCTACACCAAGGCCAGTTATCCTTCACTGGCCCAAAGTCTGTTGAGCTTGATCCTGAGTTCGCCATTTTGTTTCTCCAACCTCTCACATCTCCGTGCTTCTGCTTTGTACATACCCATATACTTCAGCATTTCTTCATGCTTCATCATCAGCACTTTCGCTGCTAATACGTTAATCAGCGCACTGACCACCAGTAAAAATAAAACCCCCGCCATATGGCTTTATCTCCCTACGAAATCATCAAGCTTTCGCCTAAAAATCAAATACCTGTACGCTTTACCTTTGCCTCTAATCGCCGTGCCGATTGGCAAGGTTCCTTTCCGCATCTGATACCTGATATAATCTTCGGTCATTCCTAATATTGATGCCGCTTCCTTTACGGTAATTCTTTCAGAATCCATATTCATGATTCATTTCCTTTAACTCGTCTGCAAATCTGAACCCGTGTATCAGAGTTGCCAGTTCTATAGTTCTCCTGAGTGCATCCAGCGCACCTGGTTTGTTCAGCTTGTAATCAAGCAAGTAACTTCTGTACTGCAATCTCAAATATTCTTTTGACATATTGTCCTCTCGGTGATACACTCAAAATGAATCTTGTTTCATACTTCAGTGCCTACCAGAACGCCAATCTGATAGGCACTTCTTCTTTTATTTATTTTTTTCTTTTCTGCGGATATCCAGATACTTTTTATATCCTTCGACGCCGCCATCCACATTCGGACGCCATCCTTCGATGTATTCCATCGTTTCATCGAAATCTCTTGTAAGCGTTTCATAATACGGAGTGCCAAGTCTGCTGTTGTCTCTGGCATCCTTATAACATCTGGAAATAAAACCGCCCTTGTATTTCACGTCGTTTCCGATACTAGATTCTTCCACAACGCCACCTTTATGACCTATATGTAGAATCTGGTCTACTCTTCTGTGAATTGCGTTCTTTATCTCCTGCGCCTGACTTCTGGATACTCGCACTCGATCTTCGTACTTCTGCATCCTGTCTTCTACGCCTGCAACACGGTTCTCCATATCAGAGACTTTCTTGACCATCAAGCCCATCTGTTCGCTGACTTGCTTGTTATTAAATGCTGCCAATTGCAACATATCCATGATTTCGTTTTCGTTTGCCACTAATTCGCACCTTTCTTTCCATCGAGATTGACTATTAACTGTTGTGCAAAACCGTCAAGATTCTTTATTGCGTTTACAAAATCTGCTTTTACAGATTCCGGTAATGAATCAAACTTCTCAAAAGCCCAGACATGACCACCGTATCTGCGGAGATAATCATTTGTATAATCAGTGAATGACTGTATATCTCTTGTTGCATCTGCTTTTGATTTATCAGAACCAATCTTTGATTCTAGTTCCTTTACCCTTGCGGCAGATTTATCGGCTTTGTCTCTGGCTTTTTTTAGATCATCTTCGTAAACCTTCATGTCCTGCCTTGCGGTTTCGAGTTCTTCCTTTAGCTTTTCGTAATCTTTCGGCATCACCTCTACTTTCTTCTCCACAACTTTGACTTCCGGTTCCCGGCTCTGTTCTTTCTCAAGCTTTGACTGAAGGTAATCGCGTTCCTCTCTGAGGTCTTGCTTTTCCGCTTTCAATCGTTCAATTTCTTCATTTACTTCTTTTCCTGTCAGTTTTTTTCCCCCTTCTTCTATCCATTGTTTCGCAAGTTCTTCCTGCTGAAATTTCGGTAATTTCTTGATAATTGCCCGTGCAGTAGTAGGTGTTACAATGCCTGTTTCGACAAGAGACTGAATCTCAGGAATGGCCTTTGAAATCTTAATGTAGTTTTCCATAGTGTCTACAGATATCCCAATTGAGGATGCAAGTTCTTCGTTTGTTTTCACTTCCGAATAATTCGGAAGTGACTCGCCATGAACGCCTCCATTATGGATTCCATATATTCTTTTTAATTCATCGAGACATCTCCCAAACTTCACAGGATTAGTATTTCCTATACCTCTTTGACGGATGTTTGTTTCAATCAACTGCTTCAGGACTTCATCCTCTGAATCAATGATCCTGACTTCTGCCTCAATCTCATCAATGCCTAAAGCCTTGCAAGCCCTGACACGCTGATGACCGGAAACGATTACTTTATCCTGCGTGATGACGATTGGCTCTATTACACCGCTGGTCTTGATGGACTCCACAAACTCATCCCAAGCATCTCCTGTTATGTCGTCAAAGAAAAAAGCGTTATCAGCATGAGGTTTTAATTCTTTGATTGGAATCTTCTGGCTCACTTTAATCCTCCTTCAAAGTCGAAACGTTATCTGTAACGTCATATAAAGCAAACCCCATCTCCGGGTCATACTCTCTTACGTTTTTTCCTTTGTTTCTCATATAGTCCTCAAAATACAACTTTTTATTTACACCAACATCCTTATTGTATATTCTAGAAAATTCTTTCAACTGATCTTCTAAATTAGACATCTGCGAATAAGAACTCCGATATTTTGCACATCTCTTTATCATTCTCGAATGCTCATACCCATCTGTATCAGCAAGAACCTTGACGCCAGTGCAAAAAGCTTCGTTTGGCCTTCTTGTATATTGCAAAGCAGAAAGAATATCGTCGCACTTTTCTTTGACGGTTCTTACAACAGAACAATCGTGCTCATTAAAAACGAGTTTTCCTGATTTGATAATGTTTTCGTAACCGCCCTTATACTTTTCACCTCTGTTTGCAAATCTCAAGATTCTGCTCAATGGCATATGCAGTTCTTCGTATAATTTAGAAAGAACAATATATGATTCGATTCCGGAATCAGCGTAACTATACAGATAATCATATGAATTCCAAGGCGAATTGTTCTTATTTAATCTAATGCAATCTTCTTCTTTTGCGTTTTCATCTATGATGTAATATATTGGCAATCTAAGTTTTCGTTTTGCGTCAAACCGACCTTGTCCCTCTATTATTTCAAGCTTTGTAGTTACTATTATTGGATTCATAATTTCCTTTTCAGAAATACTATCCATAATTGTTTTTAATCTTTCTGCCGATACCCTTCTATTATTCTTTAACTTTTTAAACTTCTCATATTCTGTTGTTTTGTATACAACAGACACAATTTCATCTGCCATTGACTTGCTCTCTTTCTTGTGCTATCATGCACACATGAACGTTCCGAATTATTTTTAATTTTTCGGAACAGATTACTTGTTTCAAGCCTTAACCTGTTGCCCCAGGTTGAGGCTTTTTGTTTATCTTGACTTCTCATCTCCTTTCACGCGACGAATTTGATCTCGTCAATCTTCACGCCAAAATACTTTGCCAGTGCCATCACTTTACTGATGGCTACATTTGAGATGTCTTTTTCCCATGCGTTGTACGTCTGAACGGATATCCCAAGGTCTTCGGCCACTTGCTGTTGCGTTTTGTTTTTTCTGGCCCGAAGTTCTTTCAATGAAAATCTGTAATTAACGCCATCCATATTCACCTCACCCTTTCAACATGAATTTTTTTCTTGTCTTACACGTTATAACATGAACCATATTCATGTGTCAAGCATGAACTTGAATTTTCTTCTTTTCGTGTGCCGATTTATTAAAATGTACTTGAATTTCTTTCTTTTATAGGGTAGAATAGAGACACAAAATAAATAGGAGGTGATTCGAATTGACGAACTTATCTGTAAATATCCGTTATTTGAGAAAAAAGCACGAAATGTCTCAGGAAGAACTTGCATCCGAACTAGGATATAAATCATACACAACAATACAGAAATGGGAATCTGGCATGTCCGAACCGCCAGTCAAAAGTGTTGAAAAAATGGCAAAGCTATTCGATGTGAATATGAACGACTTTGTTTCCAAACGTTTCGAAAGTGACGCAGAGCTTTTTGGAGAATTTGCAAACTCCTTCAATGAAAAACGCCATGAAAAGATAATTGCCATGAACCTTAGAGACAGTGAGTTATCTATGATAGAGAAATACCGCTACATAGACGACTACGGCAAAAAGGCCGTTGACGCTGTTCTGAACGTGGAACACGAAAGAAGCCGTGAGGAATCTGAAAATACTATAGAGCTGACCGAAGAAGAAATTGAACGGCTTAAAATTGAGAAGTATATAAACGGTGACTCCGCATTACTTGTGGCACGCAAGAAGAAATGAAAGGAGAGAGTATGAAGAAAACAGTAATAGCTGTGTTTATCCTGTCGCTACTGTTATCTGTCTCTGTCAACGCAGACGTGCATAAATTAAAAAACATCAGTAATAGTATGGCACCTACAATCAGTGAACAAGATGAGATATGTGTTGTGGACTATGACAGACAATTTCCTATCGTTATCGGTGGTGGGATTTTCTTTAAGTCATACAGCGAAGTGGAACGATACGATGTGATCGTCTTTCGTTGGCCAGACGATGCGTCGGAATTTATGGTTAAAAGAGTCATAGGATTGCCAGGAGAGACGGTCAAAATAACAGAAGAAGGGAAAGTATACATAGGCGATTCAGATGTTCCATTAAACGATGATTTTATCTTGGAACCAATGACATGGAGCTTCACCTCTACGTATGAAGTCCCGGAAAAATCTTATTTTGTTTTGGGCGATAACAGAAACAATTCTAAAGATTCGAGATTCTGGGAGAATACATTCGTCAAAAGAGGTTATATATGTGGCAAGGTAATAGCTAACTACACAGATGGAACCTTTATAGAGTGATACAAAATAGCAGCAAAGAAAAAGAAAGGAGATTGAACAATGGGACTGTTTACAAAAATGCTTTTTGGAATTGCGGAGACACCTGCGAAGAAAATTGACAAGACACTCGGAAGGACGAAATGTCCAAGATGCCGGTCAGCCAATGTTGAACAGACAAAGAAGGGCTGGCATTGCCGTCAATGTGGACGTGATTTCAAATAAGCATCACTAAGGGCATATCTTAACGGGTATGCCCTTTACGGAAGGAAAGAGTATGAACGGAAAAGAATTGTTGTTAAGCGAAGATGCCACGAAAGTTGCATTTTCTCCAGAGCTGGCAAAACTCATTGGTCTAAACGAGTGCCTGTTCCTGAGCCAGCTTCAGTACTGGATCAGCCAGAAGGAAAAAGTGCAAGACTACCGCACCTTTAAGGAAGAACGCATGTGGGTGTACAACACCTATGAGCAGTGGATGGAACAGTTTCCGTACCTATCAGAAAGAACCATCCGAAGAACAATTAAGAAGCTTGAAAAAGATGGGCTGATTATTTCAAGTCGCTTCAATCAAAAAGGGTACGACAAAACGAAATGGTATTCCATTGATTATGAGAAACTGGCAAGCATAACAGAAGCGACTGGTCAAAATGGCCAGTTCCATGTGGCCAAATTGGCCAGTCCATGTGTCCAAAATGGCCAGACCAATACCATAGATTACTACAAAGATAACAACAAAGAAGACTTAAATGTAAATGGAGCATCGTCCGACGTTGCGGCCGATACTCTGGATGATAACGTCGCCCTTGCCCCGCAGGGGATGCCGACTTGCGCCCCGCAGGGGGATGTTGACTCCATAATCAAAAGACAGGTTGACCGATACTTTGAAGGTTATCGCGATAATGATGATACAAAGGATGAAGTCTTCAGGATAATCGAATACTTCTACCAAAAGTATTATGAAGTATTCGGCTGTCCTCATCCTATCATGACGCAGAAAACCATGGATAATGTTGTTGCATCCATCATAAGCGGAACTGACCTTGTTAAAGATGTTGACTTTGAAATCTATCAGGGACTGATTGACTCGTACTTTGAACTAGACATGCCGAATTGCGACTACCACATAACTCACTTCGTGTCTGGGCATGTACGGGACTATAGATGGTACGACTGCGGTTTTGGTGGACTGTTGGAAGAATACAGATATGGTACGTGACAATGTACGAAGATAAGATATTCCGTGTCTACTGGGACTGCGGCATCCACTCGTTCCCTGTAGACTGCAAAAAGATACTGAACAGGATGGGTTTCAAACTGTTGACCTATCAGGAACTATCCGGCAGTGATAAAGAATTCCTGATAAAGCTCATGCAAGTCTCCGGTGATGCGTTTATCATCCGTGAGGAAAAGAGACTGTACTATAACGAGAAGACATTGCCGAAACGGTTGCTGTTTAGCCTGGCACATGAGATAGGCCATATTGTCACCGATGATGATTCGGAAGACGTAGCAAACGACTTCGCTAGCAACCTACTTGCACCCCGTCCAATCATCTACGCCAAAGGACTTCGGACGGCTGAAACAATAGCGAAGTATTTTGGGATTTCCATTTCTGCCGCTAACAATGCCCTGATTGATGATTCGTACAGGTTAGATGCAGACGGGATACACCTTGTAGATTTCTTCAGCCGATATTACATCTGCAAACCGTACAGCGAACTGGTTCCACAGATTCCGGTTCCAGAAATTATTCACACCATTCCCGTTTTTAATTTGAAACCGATTGATTATAAATTCGCTGAACAAAACAAAAAGGAAATACGCAGTCTTGACCGGAAACGTACCAGGCTTTATGAAAAGATGATTTCGATAGATGCATTGTCATCCGATGCAGAGAAGAAATATAAAGAGCTGCAACGCCAGATATGGGATATTGAAAAGCAGATTGAAAGACTAGAAAACAGGATACCGGAGATTATCAGGATCACCGTTTAAGGAGAGACTATGCCAAAAAGGAAAAGACACCCAAAATTACCGTCTGGATGGGGAAGCATCAAATATCTGGGCAAAGGCAGACGGAACTGTTATGCCGTGCATCCACCCGCAACAGAATGCCGCGAGAATGGTTCCTATATCCAGCCCAAGGCATTATGTTACGTAGATGATTGGTACGTCGGATTCGCAATGCTCAATGCATGGCATAATGGCAAGTATACGCCTGGCGACGAAAAGCAGTACACGGGCTATAAAGTTGCCGATACAGATACACTTGACGACCTTTGTCAGAAGATTCTCACTGACCATCAGACATTCATCAATGAAAATAATTCTGAATATCAGCCAACCTTCTCTGAAGTCTACGAACAGTTCTACGAATATAAGTTCGGAGACAACGCTCCCGTGAAGCTCTCTGAGTCTTCCAGAAGCTCTATAAAGGCTGCTTACGGTAATTGTGGACAAATTCATCAACGGGTATTTTCAGAGCTGAAATTAGACGATTTACAGGCCATACTAGACGGCTGTACATTGAAGAAAGCATCGCTTGAATTGATTGTCACTCTGTTCAGGCAGATGTACAAGTATGCGATGCCCCGTGAACTGTGCGAGAAAGATTACTCCGCATATCTGAGATTACCGGACGCAGAGGATGATGAACACGGCGTGCCTTTCACGGATGATGAACTAAAGAAAATCTGGAAAGCAAAGGATAACCCGATAGCAAGGCAAATCCTTATCATGTGCTATTCGGGCTTCAGGATCAAGGCGTATGGTTCCATGGAAGTGAATACAGAAGAATGGTATTTCAAAGGCGGGATAAAGACAAAAGCTGGAAAAGGAAGGATTGTGCCGATTCATTCTGCGATTCAGAATCTTGTGACGGGCAGCATTCCTTGTGACGATATCTTCAAAGGTAAAGACTCGCAGTTCAGAGAGAAGATGTATAAATTTTTGGACAGCATAGGAATAGAAAAACATACACCTCACGATTGCAGGCATGCATTCTCTGCCCTGTGTGAAAAGTATGATGTAAACGAAAATGACCGCAAACGGATGTTAGGCCACTCTTTCGGGAAAGACATAACTAATTCCGTCTACGGTCATAGAACATTGGAAGAACTGAGAACCGAAATTGAAAAAATCCAGGTTCCTGATTTGTGACTAGTGTGTGACTAGTAAACCCCAATTCTTTCATTTTCGATTGTATTTTTACAAGTCTTCATTTCTTCTGAATGCCCTGAAAATACTGGGTTTCGCACTTCAAAATATTGTATTTCCTGCATTCCCGTTAAAGTGCCGATTTTAAGGGCACATTAAGCGGAAATTAGAAAAAAGTGCCTATTTTCAGTGCTTTCAGCTTTCATTTGTGACTAGCTTGTGACTAGTAGGCACAATTCAAAAACAATTCAATCAAAGAAAAACGCCGGGCAGACGAATAATCTACCCGGCAATTTTTCTGGGATACTTCACCATTTCATATAGTGGAGATATGGTTATTATAGCATCCCGACATGAAATCTGTCAATTTCTTGTGACGTACTGTGCTGAAACAAACCCATAAAACTGACCGGCAATTCTCACATAGTACCAGTCAGCACCGTTCGAATCTTTGACTGTATCACAAACATCAATCAGGTTCCCATATTTAAGGAAGGGATAGCTCTTGATATTCGTGTTTTCGGTGCCGGCCCATGACCGGACATTCAAAAGGTCGGCAGTAACTTTGCCAACCCACCTAGGAACTTTATTAGGCGTGCCAGAAGCTTCAACAATGGCTTCTACAGGATTAGTGGTAGAATTTACCGTCTGAGCCGTTTGAGTGGTCTTCTCAGAGCTTACAGAAGCCCTGCCATACTTCGGCCTAGCATACCCCCGTATAAATCCCCACCCGACATTTATTACCCGTCTGGCAACTGCATTGTTGTAATTTCCTTCAATCAGCACGATCTTACCACCGCCCACACTTTCCACAATTCCGATGTGGTCACTGTAGCCATCGTTTGGCTGAGTGGACTTGTCCCAGTTGTAGCAGATGATATCTCCGGGTTGTGGCGTGATAGTGCCGTCCTCAATCCAGATACCTGCTTGTTGGAATAGTTTTACATGCCATTCCACACCGCACTCTGTACCACCGATTAAGTCCACGGCATTTAGGCGAATAAAGATGAAGCTGACAAACGTGTCGCACCACGGTTCTGTATAGCTCATCATGTGGTTTCTTGCCCACGGTCTGTGTGCGTTGTAGCCGTCAATGATCTGCCGGTGACTGCCGTCAGCCTCATTGCATCCGATATAGCTTTGAGCCAGATTGACCACATCTGCCGCTGTCGTGCCGGGGTCTATGACGATGGTTTCAGGCTCTAGCTTGCCTATGACAACAGTATCGTACTTTGTAAGTTTATACTGCGTTACAAGACTCATGCAGTTCTTCACGTAGCTGTAGCTTGTGGCGTACCCATCAGCCCGGATTGTTTCAAGATACTTCTGTGGGTCTGTGATGCCTTTAAGATTCTGATATCGTGCGAGCTGTATAAATTCAAAGTAGCCCTTCACGCCGTCTTCCATGGAGTCATACGCCCGGAAATTGTCGGTGATATTTGTCAGCTGACCGGGGCTGTACTCTTCCTGCGTCGCCATGTTGACGGATTTGCCTTTCCAGAGCGTCCCGCACTTCAGACCAAAATAGTTGTGATACTGTTTGGAAAGTCTTGACTCACCCCAACCGGATTCTAATATAGCCTGTGCAATCACAGCAGAGTTGCACTCAATGCCGTACTGTGGAGCGTATTTCTGCACGTATTTCGCAATCTGCGCAATGAATTCAGTTTTGGTCATCCTTCATCTCTCCCTTCAATCCACTGCTTGAAAATCTGATGGAATCCAACAGAGGCCAGACCAGAAAAGGCTCCGTACACAATGTTATTCAGAGTCAGTCCACCGTTGGCGATGCATCCGAGGATTGCCCCAATCACAGCAAGCAGACCGGGAATAAGATGATTGTCAAGCCACTGAAGAATTGGAGTGTGCTTAATGCAGTAGCCGATAACAAGGCAAGCCGCTACAACAACAGGG